>Ga0079224_100001093_pt1 | contig 29883 bp, 26 predicted proteins | sample Stecom2015_FD_80414 | JGI IMG/M metagenome (GOLD analysis project Ga0079224, IMG submission 80414) | Agricultural soil microbial communities from Utah to study Nitrogen management - Steer compost 2015 | ecosystem: Environmental > Terrestrial > Soil > Agricultural land | place: USA: Utah... | reverse complement strand
GGGGCCGATTGGGGACGTGGATGGAGCGGCGCTGGAGCGCGAGGGCCTCCTCTTTGTTGCGGATGTGGACCCAGGCGTAATAGAGGGTGGGCGTCCCGTCGGGGTTGTCGGCGGCCACCTTGGTGGCGGTGGACCAATCGAAGCTCTGGCGCATCGCGCGCGTCTCGGCGGGCGTCAGGATCTCCATCTTGTCCGCGCACAGGTTGGGCCGCTTCTCCATCGGCGGGGAGACGGTGACCGGATAGTCGGGGATCGGGTTGACGGTGAACTCGAAGTCCGTGCCGCTGCGGGGCGCGTCATGAGGCAGCCCGTCCGAACAGCTCTCGAACTTCAGCAGGGTCCCCTTGATGAGCTCGTCGGGCGTCTCCGGCCGTGCGCTGGAGGACTGTCCGCGGTAGGTACACTCCACCCAGCCGGTGCCCGGGTTGAAGCGGAAGATCGCGGTGCCATTGCCGATGATGCCGCCCTCGACCGTGTACTCGTCCGGCAGCTCGAACGTCTGCGGGGTGTCGTAGGACGTCGTGGTCGTGGTCGAATCGCCATCGACCGGGATGTCGACGGTCAGATCGTCGTCGCCCTCCGGCATGGTGTGGACGGGGGCATCCTCCGGGACGGGATCGAACTCGGGGCCGGCGACCGATCCCCAGTCGAACGGCAGGCGCCGGATCTTCGTGTCGGGCTCCAGCCAGACGCTCTTGCCGACGACGACCGCCCGGTGCCCCTCGGGGCGCGCCGCCTGGAAGCGCACCGTGGCGTTGGGGGCGATCAGCGCGCCGATGAACGGCGCCTCGATGAACACGTCTTGGGTCCCCTGCACGGCAAACAAGGTCTGAGGGATGCTCTGACGGGCGGAGGTGACGCGGCCGCGGAAGGTGAACTGCCCCTCGGTGATGATCTGGACGGGCCCTTCTCGATCGTCGATGCGCAGCTGGGCCTGAGGCTCGACCTGAAGGTTCTCGAACACGTAGACGCCCGAGTGGAGCGTCAGCGTGGCGCGCGACTTGACGGAGACGTTCGAGTAGCGCCCGGGCTGCAAGTCCCGCTGCTGGTCCGGATCGACGGAGACCGCGCCGAGGCTATTGACGGGAGCCTGCACGGTCCAGCTGACGTTGACCGGCGGCGTTGAGCCCAGGTTTTCGTTGACGGATCCGCTCACCTGCGCGGACGGCTCTTTGATCACCGCACCGCCGGCGTTCACGTCGCCGCTGACCGCAGCGCCGTGGCCGATGCGGACGGTCTGGTCAGCGCGCAGCGCGCCGACCTTGGCCTGGTTGCCGACCTCCAGGTTGCCTTGGGCGACGCTGGTGGTCGCGGCCAGCTCGACCCGATCGGCGAGCCGCGCGTAGTCGCGCGCCGCGACCACGACCGAGCTCAGGTCGGTCGCTTCGCCGAGCGGAAAGCTCAGCGTGATCGCGGCGGTGGCGTCCGGATCTTCGGCGGCCTTTTCGACCACCGCGACCGGCTCGGGGTTGTCGCCGCTGGAACAGGCTGCCACGGCGAAGCTCGCCACGGCGCCAGAGAGCAAGGTAAATAGCCCTCTTCTAAAGTGTTTCGATGTTGCTTTGGTACTCATGGGACTCCTTGATGGGTTGGCGATCGGAGCCTCGAGCCAGAGAACAGCCACGGATTGGCGGGCGCAAACGCGCACGCCTCCCACGGAAAGGTGAGCCGCCACCCCGCCATTGCTCACCGGGACCGATTCCCCGTCCGAGACTAAGCGGTCTTCGTTGTGCCCGACGCCGCGGCGCCGGTCAATCTCGGGCGACGGGGCGCGCGTGAATCTGACGATAGCGTTTAGGGCGCTAACCAGACGCGCGGGATGCCCAACAAAAGTGAGCTCGGAAGCTCAGACGCCGATCGTCCACTCGCTGCCGCCCGGCGCGTCGCGCAGGCTGACGCCGAGCGCGTCGAGCTCGGCGCGGATGGCGTCCGACCGCGCAAAGTCCTTGTTTTGGCGCGCCTCCGCCCGTTCCGCGACCTTGCGATCGATGTCGTCCGGAGACAGGCCCCGCAGGCGCAGGCGCAACGCCCGCGTGCGGGCCGCGTACGCCTCCGGGCTCGCGATCAACAAGCCCAGCCGCTCCGCCACCCGCCCGAGCTCGCTGCCGATGGCATGAGACACGATGGCCGCCGCCCCTAGCACGCTGGCGTCCTTACGGCGCTTTTGCGCCAGGTCGCACAGCTCGTTGGCGTGGCGCGCGATCTCCCCGAGCGCCGCGAGCGCGACCGGTGTGTTCAGGTCATCGTCGAGCGCGGCCTCCGCCTCGCGCCCCGCCCTCTCCGCGGCGTCGCGGAACGCGGCGATCTCGGGCGGGATGCGGCCGGAGACGGTGACGCCGGTGTCCGTCAGCTCACGCAGCCGCCGCGCCGCCGTGTAGACGTAGTCGACGCGCCGCTCGGCCTCGTCGACGCCTGGGAACACGACGCGCCCGTCCGGCAGCTTCTCCGTCTCGAACTGGATCGGTCCGCGGTAGTGGACCGTGAGCAGAAACCAGCGGAACGCCTCGGCGTCGTTGCGCTCGAGCACGTCGCGGATGGTGACGAAGTTGCCGAGCGATTTGCTCATCTTCTCCTTGTCGACGTTGATGAACCCGTTGTGCATCCAGATGCGGGCGAAGGGCCCCGCGTCGGGCTCGGCGGCCTCGCTCTGTGCGATCTCGTTCTCGTGGTGGGGGAAGATCAGGTCCATCCCGCCGCCGTGCACGTCGAAGCCGTGGCCCAGGTAGCGCGTGCACATGGCCGAACATTCGATGTGCCAGCCCGGCCGCCCGTGACCCCAGGGGCTGTCCCAACCCCAGGCATCGGGCGGCTCCCCCTTCCACAACGCGAAGTCGAGCGGGTCGCGCTTGACGTCCCCCGGGTCGACCCGTGCGCCGGCGATCAGCTCGTCGATGCGCCGGCGTGACAGCTTGCCGTAGCCTTCGAAGCTGCGCACCGAGAAGTACACGTCCGTTCGGCCGTCGCCCCGTTCGACGACATAGGCGGCCTTGCGCTCGACGAGCCGCTCGATGAGCGCGACCACGTCGGGGATGTGGTCGCTGACCTTCGGCTGGTGGCTCGGATCGAGGCAGCCGATCGCGCGGTAGGTCTCTTCGTAGATCTGCGCCATCTGGCTCGACAGCGCGGTGGGGCTCACGCCGGTTTCTTTGGCGCGCTGCAGGATCTTGTCATCGACGTCGGTGATATTGCGGACGTACTCGACCTCGAGCCCCTTCATCCGCAGGTGGCGGACCAGCACGTCGAAGGCCACGGCCGGGCGGGCATGTCCGGCGTGCGGCACGTCGTAGACGGTGGGCCCGCAGCAGTAGATCCCGACCTTGCCCGGCGTGCGCGGCTCGAGGGGTTCGAGTTGACGAGTGAGGGTGTTGTACAGGCGGGGCAAGGACATGGTGAGATCCAGGGCACCTTAGATGGTCTTCGTTTTCTGCGACAAACAAGTTTGCGTCCGGGAACGCTCGCGCCGCTTCAGCGCCAAGGCCCGCGATCCCAGGGATCGCGCGGGCGCTCTGGCCACCGCCGCTGGCCGGCCCAGTGGCCACCACCGCCCCCTCGGGGTGGCGGCCGCCAGCCCTCCCAGCGCCGGGACTCTCCTCGGGTTCGCCCGCGCATGGTCGGGCGGATCAAGAGCAGGCCGCCGATGAACCCCCCGAGGTGCGCGAAAAAGGCCACACCCCCGGTCTCGGTCATCCCGAGCGAGCCGATCGCTTGAAGCAGCTGAAAGACGAACCACTCCCCCACGACCAACCAGGCGGGGAACACCAGGAAGGGCCCGAAGAGCAGCCACAGCGGGGGCAGCGGGTTCAGCACCGTCACCGGCGCGCGCGGGTACAGCACCAAATAGGCCCCGAGCACACCGGAAATCGCCCCGGACGCCCCCACCATCGGGATCGCGCTGCCCGGATCGATGAGCACCTGCGCGAGCGCGGCGCAGAGCCCGCTCACGCAGTAGAAGAGCGCGTAGCGGAGGTGCCCCACCGCGTCCTCGACGTTGTCGCCGAAGATGTAGAGCATCAGCATGTTGCCGCCCAGGTGACCCCAGCCTCCGTGCATGAACATGCTGGTCACCACGGTGAAGGCCTCACCGAGGGGGTCGCTCGTGAAGCGGCTCGGGACGATGCCGTAGCCGGGCACGACCCAGGCGGCGCCCGCCTGCATCAGGGCGAGCTGCATCAGCCAGACGCCGACGTTGGCCGCGATCAACAGGTAGTTGACGAACGGCACGAAGCGCGGCCGTGTTGGGTTCAGGTCTCGTAGCGGGAGCATGCGTCGATCCGGGGACGCCGGACCCTCGTGTGCTATCAGCTAAACCGTTGGCCGGCGACCGGGGAACGACCGTCGACCCGGTCACCCCTGGCCGTTGGAGCGAGCCGCGCGGCCGCCCGCAGCGGCGTCCCCGCTCGGGTGGTGTAAACGGCAGACGAACCGCGGCGGCGTGGTATCGTCGCCTCCGCGTGTCAGGAGACGAAGGAAAGCTGCTGTTGGGGCGCCGGTCCGCTGGCCTCCGTGAAGTCTTCGAGGACGGTCTGCAGCGAGCGGGGCGGAGCGCGCGTTGGCGCGCGGTCGGGGTGGCGCTCGCGGCCCTGTCGCTCGCGCCGGGTTGCGGTGGCGCGCAGCTCGACGGGAACGTGTACCGCGGCGACGACGTCGCGTTCCGGGTCGGTCCGATCCCCGACAGCTGGCGTGCCATCGACGCTGGCACCGACGCCGAGCTCGCGTTCCGCGACGACCAGACCCAGACCACGGTCGCGGTCAACGGGCGTTGCGGCAAAGACGCCGACGATGTGCCGCTGCAGGCGCTCACGCACCACCTATTTTTGCACTTCACCGACCGGCAGGTGAAAGACCAGCGTGAGGTCCCGCTCGACGGCCGCGCGGCGCTGCGAACCGAGATCTTGGCGAAGCTCGACGGGGTGCCGAAGAAGTTCACCGTCTACGTGTTGAAGAAGGACGGCTGCGTCTACGATTTCATGTTGATCGCCGATCCTCCCGGCTCGGAAGTGGCCGAGCGGAGCTTCGAGCGGTTCGTGGGTGGTTTTTCGACCTTGAGCTGACGATGTCCCACTCCGTCCACCCTCACTCAGACAGGCCGAGCCGCATCAGCCGGATGGGGTCGACGTTCGCGCCGGCACCCCGGCCGCCTTTTTTGGAGCGCGTGCACGATCGCGCGTTGCTCTTGGTGCGGCACATGGGCGCCATCACGCTGATGACCACGGGCACCCTGCGCGCCGCGTTTCGGCGTCCGCTCGAGGGGCGCGAGATGGTGCGGCAGATCGAGTCCTTGGGCGTCGCGTCGCTCGGCATCGTGGTCGTCACCAGTGTGTTCATCGGCATGGTGATGGCCGTGCAGTTCGCCTTCGGCCTGCGCAAGTTCGGGGGCATGGAATACACCGGCCGCGTGGTCGCGCTGAGCTTCGCCCGGGAGCTCGCGCCCACGCTGACGGCGGTGATCGTCGGCGGGCGGATCGGCGCCGGTATGGCCGCGGAGGTGGGCTCGATGGCCGTCACCGAGCAGATCGACGCCGTGCGGGCGCTCGGCGCCGATCCGCTCAAGAAGCTGGTCTTGCCGCGGCTCGTCGCTTCCGTCATCACCATGCCGGTGCTGGCGGGCTTCGCGCTCGTGCTCGGGTTCAGCGGCGCGATGATCATCACCGACCTGCAGTTCAACATCCCCGCGGCGTTCTTCTTTCAGAGCGCGCTGAGCACCGTGACGATGATGGACTTTCTGAGCGGTCTGCTCAAGACACCCGTCTTCGGCGCCATCATCGCGCTGGTCGGCTGTCACTTCGGGATGGTCACCACGGGGGGGACCGAAGGCGTCGGCAACAGCACCACGACCACGGTCGTCGTGATCTCGATCACGATTTTGATCGCCGATTTCTTCCTGACGAAGCTGTTCATCTCGGTTTGGCCGGCGCTGTAGCTTTAAAGAGCGTTTGTGTCCCAAGGATCTTCGGTGGGGCGGGTCTGCTTGGCGGATCGAAATCTGAACCTGCAATGATCGGCTGAGGACCTTCCGCTCTCTTTGCGCGCTTGCCGCATGGGCAACCGTGCCGTTGTGATCGTGGGGGGGGGGCGGGTGCGTGATGACTTGGTTTTCAGGGCAGCCCGCGGCTGGCCTGGGGCAGGTTGGCGCCACCGCGCGCTGACGCGCCGCTCCAATGGAAACGTGGTTTGGTTGGCGTCCCAGGTGCGATGAGAATTCGAATCTTCAAACATCACGATGGAAAGAGTTCTGGCAAAGGTGTTATCAAGTTTGAAGACGAGCCGTGGTTGAGCGGCTGCTCATTTAATGTTTTACGAAGCCCGGCAAATCAGGCGTCGTGGGCTAATGCGACGCGCGTGGCTGCGCGAGGTCTTTGGGAGCCGTTGGTGCCCGATCGGAGCCCTGGCGGTCCTGTTGCTGCTCGCCGCCAGCAAGACGGCGGCCATGGGGGCGCTCCCGCAGCCGCGCTCGCCCACGCCGCGGGTTGGCGGCAAGGTCGCCCCGGCGCGCTCGCAGGGCGCCGGTAAAACCAAGGCGACGCGCCGAGCGCTCTGGTTGTTCTCCAACGCGGCTCAGCTCGACCAGCGGATGCCCGACAAGGGCGGCGGGCTCGGGCTCGGCTTCGAGGCCGAGGAGCTCGATCTCCGTCCCGGGTTCGTGGTCTATGGGGGCTACCGGGCACCTTTTTATATCGGCGACGCGTCGCCGCTGTTGCAGCTTCGAACGATGCCGGTGCGGGCGATGATGACGGCGCAGCTGCTGGAGCGGGACAGCCTTCGACTGCTGGCGGCCATCGGCATGGCGGCGACGTTCTATGAGAGCGAGGCCGTCAGCGGCTACACGCGCCACCTGAGCCTTCAACCCTCCGCGATCGGGATGCGCTGGTCGGCGAGCAGCGCGCTGATCGCCCAGTATCGCCTCGTGGACGGCCTCCAGGTGGTGCTCGGCGGCTTGCTCGACTGCGGCAAGGCGCGCGAGCGGCTCGTGGTGCTGCGGCAAGACCGCGTCCTGCCCCGGGCGAAATTTCGCCCCGCGGTGCTTGCGGGCGTGCTCCTGGACCTCTGAACGAAACGACGGCTCGATCCCGGCAATTCGTCGCGTTCGTGGTCGACGGGTGGGCTGCCCGGGCCTTGCTGGCATGCCCGGCGTTCGCCTGTTACACCTGCGGCCTCTCCTCCTGAGCGTTGGGGTCGGCGGTTGTCATCGACGGACGGTTTGGAAGACGATGGTGCAGGGACCGGCGAGGCGGCCGTGATCGGACGCAAGGGCGGCTTTCTGAGCACCGGCGAGATGGCGCGCCGCACGGGCACCACGCTGCGGACCGTGCGGTTTTACGAGGAAGCCGGATTGCTTCAGCCGGAGCGCAGCTACGGCGGTCACCGGATGTTTCCCGCGTCGGAGCTGAAGAAGCTCAAGCTGGTGAGCGAGCTGCGCGCCGCCGGCTTGTCGCTGGACGAAATCCGCGACCTCCTCAGCATCAAGCAGCGCGAGAGCTGCGGGGCGAAGGCCGCGGGGCGGATGACGGCGCTGCTCGAGGCGCAGATCGACGTCCTCTCCGAGCGGGTGGCGGTGCTCACCCGTTTGGTGAAGGAGCTGCAGGCGGCGCGTCAGGTGCTGGGCGAGTGTTGCGGCTGCTTCCAGGACCGGCGCTTCCCGCACCATTGCGGGTCGTGCCACGTGATGGACAACGGATCGAAGACGTCGGATGCCGTCGAGGTGCTCTGGGAGCTGAAGCGATGATCGGCGCTGGACGCGTGTTCACAATCGAAGAAGTCAACGGCTTGATCCCGAGCTTGTCGAAGCTCGTCGAGAAGCAGCTGCTGCTCCAAAGCGAAATCGAGCAGCAGCTCGCGGAGCTGTCGCGCCTGCGGCCGAACGGTGACCGCTCGCTCGCGGTCGACGACGAGGACACCGCCGACACCCGCAGGCTCAAGGGCGAGGTCGAGGCGAAAATCCGCCGCTACGAGGCGGGCTGGCACGAGGTGCAGCGCATGGGGGCGGTGGTCAAGGACCCTCGCATCGGTCTGCTCGATTTCTACGGCCACGTGGAGGGGCGGCTGGTGTGGCTGTGCTGGCGCTACGGGGAGGACTCGCTCGGCTACTACCACGAGCTCGACGCGGGGTATGCTGGGCGGCGCCCGCTCCAGGGCGCCGTGTACGAGCGCTTGCTCAACTGAGCCGGCGACCCCGGAGCCTCCGGCGGAGAGCGATCCCGAAATGACCATCGACCGGCAAGCGGCCGCGCGGGCCATCCGCGATTTCCTGTGCGCGATCGGGCGCGATCCCGCTCATGATCCGGAGCTCACGCTGACACCCGAGCGAGTGACCGAGGCGTTCGCCGACGATTTGCTCGGCGGTTACGCGGTCGACGTGCCGCGGCTGCTCGCCGAGGCCGCGCCGCTGCGGGACGCGGGCGGCGGGCTTGTCGCTCCGGGGCCGGTGATCGTGCACGACATCGCCGTCACCACGGTGTGCCCGCACCACCTGATGCCGTCGCTCGGCGCCGCCAGCGTGGGGTACGTGCCTGGCGATCGGATCTGCGGGCTGGGGACGCTCGCGGCGCTGGTGGACGCGTTCGCGCGCCGGCTCTCGCTGCAGGAACAGATCGGAGCGAACGTCGTGCGGGCGCTGGTCGAGCACGCCGGCGCGAAAGGCGCCGTTTGCCGGCTGAAGCTGCGGCATGCTTGCCTGAGCGCCCGCGGCCAGCGTCAGGCGGCGGCCAGCGTCGAAACGATCGCCACCTTCGGCGACGTTTCGGCGCTCGGCGCGCTGACGGGCGGCGCCGGCGGGAGCCCAGCGTGACCCGCGTGCTGCTCACCGGTGCCAGCCGCGGCATCGGCCGGGCGACGGCGGGGGCGCTGGCGAGGCGCGAGGTGGACCTGGTGTTGCTCGGCAGGGCATCGGAGGCGCTCGAGAGCACCGCAGCACTCGTCGCGGAGCTGGGCGCCAAGGCCGATCGGGTGGACGCCGATCTGCGCGACCCGGCGAGCATCGACGCCGCTTGTCGCGTGGTCCTGGAGCAGTTCGGCGCGCCCGCGGCGATCATCAACAACGCTGGCGTCATTCACCGCCAGATCGTCGAACGCACGGCGCTCGGCGACTGGGAGGACCAGCTGGGCGTCAACTTGAGGGCGCCTTTTTTGATCGTGCGGGCGCTGTTGCCGGCGATGCGGGCGGCGAAGGTGGGGCGGATCGTCAACGTCGGCAGCATCGCCGGAACGCTCGGCACGCCGCGCGCGGCGGCTTATTGCGCCAGCAAGTGGGGCTTGATCGGCTTCACCAAGGCGCTCGCCGAGGAGCTCAGCGGCTCCGGCTTGATGACCCTGGTCGTGCTGCCGGGGTCGGTCGACACGGAGATGCTCGAGGGCAGCGGTTTCGAGCCGCGCATGACGCCAGAGGACGTGGCCGCGAGCCTGGTGCACTACGCGCTCGACGCGCCGTTGGCGCACAATGGGGCGACCGTCGAGATGTTTGGCACCTGACGGCGGTCGCTGGCGTCAAACGCGCGTCGACGTGAGCCGCTCGAGCTCGCGCTCGGTGCGGTCGAGCTCTTGCTCGAGCTCGCTCGCCTCAGCGGCGGCCGCCTCGGCCTGCAGGCGGAGCTCTCGAGCGGCGTCGGTCGCGGCGCTCGCCTTCTCACGGGACGCCGCGGCGAGCCGTTCGGCACGCTCGGCGGCCTCGTGAAGCTCGGGCAGCCGCCGCTCGGCGCGCTCGAGCTCGCGCGCGAGCCGCTTTTCGTCCGACCGGCGCCGTTTTGCGTCCATGCGCAGGCGTTCGCGTTGCTGCTCGAGCTGCGCGCGCTGCCGCTCCAGCTCTGCGCGGCGAGCGGCGAGCGCGCGCTCGTGCTCGCCGACGACGCGATCCTGGCCGCGGGGCTGGTGCTTCTTGGCGGCGCGGTCGTCCGCGGGGCCTGCGGGGCTGGCGCTGCTCGCTCGGCGCGCGGCTTCGCCGTCGCGCGCCGCCGCGCCGCGGCGATCCGGCGGCGGCACGGCGCCGGCGCTCGCGAGCAGCGCTTGAAGGCCCAAAGGCGCGAGCTCTTCGGTGAGCCGCCCGAGGGGCTCGGTCTCCTCCGCCGGCGCGCGGCGTGCCAGCGCCCGCAGCGTGCTCGTCACGCGGTCGAGCAGCGCCGTCGACGTCGAGCCGCGGGTCTCCAAAATGCCGCGCGCGGCGTCTCGCAAGCGCTGCAGCGCGGCTTGCTCGTGAGTGGCGGCCTGGTCGAGCGCGCTGCGCCCTCGGCCTGCGAGCACCTCCCTTTGGGCGGCGTGCAGGCGCGACCCCGCCTCGAGCAGCTCGTCGAAGCGCGCGCGCTCCACGCGAAACAGCTGGTTGACGGCCCAGGCCGGCACGGAGGGTTTCTTCAGGGCGCGAACGGCCGTGGCCGCTGCGCGGTCGCGTTTGGACAGCTCGCTGGCCAGCCGGTTGCGCTCGGCCGTGAAGTGCTCGAGCGGCAGACCGTAGAGCGCGTCGATGCGTGGCTCGAGATCGTCGGGAACGCTCATCGGCTCTCACCAACGGGTACGGTGTGCCCACGGCGAGCGCTGGTGTCAGCCCCACTCGCCGCTGACGCCCAGGCGCCGGGGGACAAAATGGGAAGGGCCCACCACACTCGCCTTCCTCTACCGTTGCTTCCTTCCGGACCTGGCGGGGTTCGAGGCGCGCAGTTGGCGGGCCCACAACAGGGACAAGGGTTAGCTAGCAAACTCGCCGGGCCGCGTCCAGGGCGGCGGTGGCCGGCCGCTTGGCTTGACCGGCCACGCACCCCGGGCGCATCCGTGCAATACTTGGAAGAGCTCACGGGTTGCCTCCTGCCGGCTTCCGTCCGGCCGCCTCCGATGCAGCATTTCGTCCGACCGCCGCTCCGAGTCCGCCTGTTGTCCTGGCTGCCCTTCGTGACGTCCGCGGCGCTGGTGGCCTTCGCGATCCAGCTCGCCCTGACGCGGCCGCTGACCGCGGCGATCGTCATCACGCTGAGCGCCTTGGTGCTGGCGCCTCAGCTGCTGGCGCGCCGGCGTGCGCGCCGGCTCTTGATGTCCGGCGACATCCCGGCCGTGCTCGCGGCCTGGAACCACGCGCTCGATCGCGTCCCGCACCCGGAGACGATGGTGCCGCTGGTCCGCGCGACCGCCTTCGCGGCCTACGGCCTGACCGAGCCCGCCCGCGCGGCCCTGGAGCGGGCGCGCCGCGGTCCCGCCTGGGAGGCCGCGCTCGAGCAACGGCTGTTCGTCGAGACGCTGCTCGACGCCTTCGAGGGCGAGCGGGAGTCGGCGGTGCAGAAAGCAGCGGTGATCGAGCGCCTGCCGTTGCCGCCGGCCGGTCCCGTCATGCGGGCCCGGATCGCCGGGCTGCGGGCGGCGGTCGGCGCGCTGGCGCGGGCGTTCGCGCGCTCCCCGCGCGCCGGGGACGTGCGGGTGCTGGAGACCGCGGCGCGCGGCAATCCGCTCGTGTTCTGGGCCATGCAGTACGCCGCGGCCGTGGTGCACGTCGAGCGCGGTGCCCACGACCGCGCCCGTCAGATCCTCGCCAAGGCGCCCGCCTGGCCCGAGTCCAGCGCCTTCAACCACTTCGACGCGGAGCTGCGGGCGCTGTTGCAATAGGGCGGGGCCCGCGCGCAGCGCCCGCTGCCTCAGAGCGGCATGTTGCCGTGTTTCTTGGGCGGGTTCTCGTCGCGTTTGGTCTTCAGCAGCTCGAGCGAGGTGGCGAGCCTCCGGCGCAGCGCGTGCGGGTAGATCACCTCGTCGACGAAGCCGAGCTCGGCGGCTTTGTAGGGGTTGGCGAAGTTGTCCCGGTATTCGTCGACGAAGCCGGCGACGGCGGCGGCGCGGTCGTCGGCCTGCTCGATGGCGCTGCGGTAGACGATGTTCACCGCCCCTTCGGGGCCCATGACGGCGATCTCTGCGGTGGGGAAGGCGAGGTTCACGTCGCCGCGGATGTGCTTGCTGCTCATCACGTCGTAGGCGCCGCCGTACGCCTTGCGGGTGATCACCGTCAGCTTCGGCACCGTGGCTTCGCAGTAGGCGTACAGGAGCTTCGCCCCGTGCGTGATGATGCCGCGGTGCTCCTGATCGACCCCCGGCAAGAACCCGGGGACGTCGACGAAGGTCACGATCGGCAGGTTGAAGCAGTCGCAGAAGCGCACGAAGCGCGCCGCCTTCACGCTCGCGTCGATGTCCAGGACGCCCGCCAGGTGCGCGGGCTGGTTGGCCACCACCCCGATCGGCCGCCCCCCGATGCGCGCGAAGCCGACGACCATGTTCGGCGCGAACCGCTGGTGCACCTCCAAGAGCTGCTCGTGGTCGACCACCGCGCGGATGACGCGGGTGATGTCGTAGGGCTTGTTGCTCTCGACCGGCACCAGGTGATCGAGCTCCGGCACGTCGCGGTCGACCGGATCGTCGCTGGCCGTCCGCGGCGGATCTTCGGCGTTGTTCGAGGGCAGGTACGCCAAAAGCTCCCGGATCTGGGCGATGCAGCCGGCGTCGTCCGGAGCCGTGAAGTGGCAGACCCCGCTCAGCTCGGCGTGGGCGGCCGCTCCCCCGAGCTGCTCCTTGCTGACGTCTTCGTGGGTCACGGCCTTGATGACGTCGGGGCCGGTGATGAACATGTAGCTGGTGTTCTCGACCATGAACACGAAGTCGGTGATCGCTGGTGAGTAGACGGCGCCGCCCGCACAGGGCCCCATCACCGCGCTGATCTGCGGGATGACCCCGCTCGCCAGGGTATTGCGCAGGAAGATGTCGGCGTAGCCGGCCAGCGACATCACGCCCTCCTGGATGCGCGCGCCGCCCGAGTCGTTCAAGCCGATCACGGGCGCGCCCACCTTGAGCGCCAAGTCCATGACCTTGCAGATCTTGCTGGCGTAGGCCGAGCTGAGCGAGCCGCCGAACACCGTGAAATCCTGGGCGAACACGAACACGCGCCGCCCGTCGACGGTGCCGTGCCCGGTCACCACGCCGTCGCCCAGGATCTTCTGCGACGCCATCCCGAAGTCGGTGGCCCGGTGGGTCACGAAGCGGTCCGTCTCGACGAAGCTGCCCGGGTCGAGCAAGAGCTCGATGCGCTCGCGCGCCGTGAGCTTGCCGGCCGCGTGCTGGCGCGCGATGCGGGCGGCGCCGCCACCCTCCAGCGCCTGGTCGTTCATCGCGGTCAGCCGCGCGAGCGGATCGGTCGGGTCGGAGGCCATGCCCACCTTCTAGCGCCTTTCGGGCGGTCGAGGGGAAACGGTGGGGGTTGCGCTCCGGCGCGCCGGCGCGCCGCCGCGCCTCCCGGGCCGATGCGCCCGTGACGTGCGGGCCGCCGTCTCGAGCCCGCTGCCGACGCGCCGTGCGCACAGGCAGCCGCGCCCGGCGCTCGACCCGCGTCAGACGCCGATGAAGAGCCGGTGGGCGAAGTTGCGCTCGAGCTTGGCGCGCAACACCTTGTCCGCGGCGGTCTCGATGTCGTATTCGACGCGCTTGAACTCGAAGCGCTTTCGGTTCGAGTCGTACACCGTGTAGCTGGCGCGGTTGTCGTAGTCGCGCGGCTGCCCGACCGATCCGACGCTGACGATGTACTTCTTTTGGGGCTCGAGGTCGAAGTCGATCGGGGGCAGCTCTTCGACGCTGTCGCGGGTGAGCGCGAAGACTTTGCACAGGTGCGAGTGCCCGATCAGCGTGATGTGCCCGAGCTGGTCGTAGATGGGCAGGCATTCGCGCGCCTGCTCGGGGGCGAAGATGTACTCGAACTCTTCCAGGCGGATGGGCGAGCCGTGGCAGAGCTGGACGTCGACGTCCTCGAGCTTGATCTGGTAGGGCAAGCCGCGCAGCCACGCCATGTTGGTCTCGGACAACACCTGCGCGTGCAGATCGAGCGCCTGGCGGGCCGCCTCGTAGTAGTACGAGTAGTCCATGCGTCCGGCGACCGCGGCGTCGTGGTTGCCGAGGATCGTGGCTTTGACCAGGCCGCGCACGACATCGGCGCACTCGTTGGGCGACCCGCCGTAGCCCACGGTGTCGCCCAGACAGTAATAGTCGTCGATGACCTCGTCCCCGAAGGCTTCCAGGACGGCACTCAGCGCTTCGTAGTTGGCGTGGATGTCGCTCAGGATGCCCAGGCGCATGGTTGGACTGGCAACCTTAACACGCCCGAGCAGGATGTGACGCAACGTCAGCCTTGTCGGCACGTTGAAGGGGTCGAAACTCGCCGAATCGGCTGTGGGGCCGGATTGTCCGGCGCTGGCGCGGGCATTAGAGTCGCGCGGTGAGCAGCGACGAAGATTCCGGCGATTCGCAGGAGATGAGCGGCAGGGGGGCCTATGGCCCGGAGGTCGACGTCCCCGAGCCCCTGGCGGAGCTCGTGGTGGCGTGTCGGAACTACGTGCACCAGGCGCTCGGCGTGGCGCTCGATTTTCAGCCCGAGACGCTGCCGCTCCTCGACCACTACCTCGAGCGGTCTCGCGAGGAGCTCTTGGGGCGGCCAGAGGTGGCCGAGTTGACGTTGCGAGCCGCCGGCGCCTACTTCGGAGAGGTCGCGCGGCGGCACGTCGGGGGCTTTTGGCTGGTCCCGGGCCCGAACGTGCACGACTGGGCCGTCTGTGGACGGCACGCCTTCGTCTCGTTCAACCCCGTCGGGGCGGCCTACGACGCCCTCTACCAGAGCTCGGAGCACCCCGGGCCGAGCGCCCACATGCGCTTCGCGCCCGACGAGCGAGAGCTGGTGCTGGCGCGCTTGGGGACGATCGAGGTGGACGAGGAGGAGTACTTCCTGCTGACGACCCGGCTCGAGGCGCTCGAGATCGCGGTCGAGGCGCTGCGCCGTCACCTGGAGGACCGCGGCTACGGGGACACGGAGTTTGCGGAGGACGACTACCTGCAGGAGATGAAGGGCTTCGTGTGAGGCCCGGTCGAGCTACGACGGCCGATCGCTCGCCGCGTCACTCCGGCGATCCCGCGTCGGGTTCCTGACCGTAGCGCACCCTCGCCGGCAGATGAATCACACTCGGCGGTTCGACCTCGGTGCCGAAGAAGTCGCGCCAGCCGATGTGGTAGCGGCCAGCGCGTGGGCCGACCAGGTGTTGCTCCGACTTCGCGCGCACCCAGGCCACCGCCACGCCGTCCAGCAGGACGTAGCGCAGCAGGTCCGAGTGATTTTCGGCGATCAGGCCCTCGCCGGGGGCGCCCTTGGGCAAGCTGTCGGGCACGACCGCGCTCCGTCGCAAGCGCACCAGGTCGTCGCGGGACGTGATGACGCCGGCCGCCTGCGGTGGCAGCTCGCCCAGCGCGAACTGCGCGCCAACCGGCGGGAAGAAGAGGTCGGCCAGCGTCAGCTCCTGCCGTCGCATCACGGCGCTGACTTCGAAGTCGATCCTCCCGCCGCCCGCCCAGGCGAAGCTCGCCTTCAGCGGAAGATCGGAGTCCTGGCAGGTCTGTACCGGCTCGGCGGCGATGAGCTCCACCAGCACGCGGCACAACAGGGGCGCGCCCTCCCCGGCCCCGGGAACGGCAGCGCGCTCCAACGACAGCTTGCCGGTCTTGGTGGTGAGCTCCACCCGATCCGTCGCGAACCCGAGGTGTCTCCCGCGGCCTGCGGGCTCGATTTCGGGCTCGACCAGCGGTGTCACGTCCGCTCGGCGCTCGCCGAGCAAGGCGCGCAGCGATCCGGAGGGCAAGACACGGTAGCGTTGCCTGTCCGGCCAGACCAACGCGTAGCCGATGGCGTCCCGGGACGCGCGGAGCTCGGTGCCCTCGGGCACCGGATACGCCGGAGAGTCGAAGACGAGGCGCATGCGGCCAGCGGCGGCGACATCGACCGTCGCGCCGAGCGAGCTCTTCTTGCGAGCGGCGTCGAGCGCCTCCGGGTCGAGCTCAGCGACGCCGATCGGCGCGGGCAGATCGTGCCAGATGAAGCGCGCCGACAGCGTCACGCCCGGCGCGTCGCGCAGCGTGAGCAGGTCGCGCCCGATGGGCTGATCTTCGCGCAAGACGACGGGATCGCGCGGGCCCGCGTCCGGCAGGCTGCCTCGCCCGCCCGCGTCCGCGCTGCGAGGGGGACGGCGCACGCCCCCCAGCTCCGCGCCCGACGCCAGCGGCGCGGGCTTGATGCTGGCGTTGGGGCTCGGCTCCGGCGGCGCGGCGTCCGGAGCTTCGGTGGGCGGATCGACGCAGCCCGTCGAGATGACGAGCAGGGGGATCCCCAGCGCCGCCGAGCCGCGCACGTCAGAGCTCCTGGCGCGCCCGCCCCACCAGATCTCGAACCCGGAGCTGGCGCTGCTCGCAGTACGCCTCGATCCCGCGCAGCACCTTCTGCGCCGCGCACGGGTCGGAGAAGTTGGCGGTCCCGACCTGAACGGCGGATGCGCCGGCCAGCAAAAACTCGATCGCGTCGCGGGCGTTGAAGATCCCCCCGATGCCGATGATCGGGATCGAGACCGCTCCGGCCAGCTCCCAGACGATGCGCACGGCGATCGGACGCAGCGCGGGGCCGCTGAACCCGCCCGTACGGTTGGCGAGCCTGAGCTTTTGCGTGTCCGGATCGATCGACATGCCGCGGATGGTGTTGATCGCGGTCAGGGCGTCGGCGCCCGCCGCCTCACACGCCCGCGCGACCTCGAGGATGTCGCCCGCCTCCGGGCTCATCTTGACCCAGACCGGCAGCCGCGTGGCGGCCTTGACGGCCGCGGTCACCTGCGCGCTGAGGCGCGGATCCTTGCCGAACTCGATGCCCCCATGGGTCACGTTGGGGCACGACACGTTGAGCTCGATCGCGTGCACGCCGGTCTCGCCGTCGAGCCGCCGGGCGATCGCCACGAAGTCTTCGACGCTGCTGGCGAAGATGTTGGCGACGACGGTGACCCCGCGTTGCCGCAACACCGGGAGCTTGTCGCGGCAGAAGGCCTCGACCCCGACGTTGGCGAGCCCGATGGCGTTGAGCATCCCGGCAGGGGTCTCGCAAATGCGCTCCGGCGGGTTGCCCGGGCGCGGGTGCAGGCTAAGCCCCTTGGTGCAGATCCCGCCGAGCTCGGCGACATCGAAGAAGTCGTCGTACTCCAGGCCGTAGCCGAAACAGCCCGAGGCCGTCAGCACCGGGTTTTTCAGCTCCAGGCTGCCGATGTCGAGAGACAGGGTGGAGCTCACAGCGGCTTCCTCACTGGCGCGAAGGCCTTGCGGGGCGCGTGGTCGGCGCGGGACCAGTCGATGCGGCGGGCGTCGAGGCAGGGCCCCTCCATGCAGGCGTACAGGTACTTGCCCTCGGTCGTGGGCACCGGGCAACCCAGGCAGACGCCGTAGCCGCACGCCATCGGCGTCTCGAGCGAGGCCTCGCAGGGCACGTCCCGGGCGGCGCAGATCTCGGCCACCTTGGCCATCATGCGGTCGGGGCCGCAGGTGTAGGCCTCCATGTCCTTGCCCAAGAGCTCGCCGAGCACGTCGGTCACCCTGCCGCGCACGCCGCGCGAACCGTCCTCGGTCGTGACGTGCAGGTCGGCGATGTCGGACAGCTCGTCATCGAGCGGAAGGTCGCGCTCGGTGCGGCCGCCGTAGATCGCGATCGGACGGTGCCCCGCCGCGGCCAGCGCCTGCGCGAAGAAGAGCAGCGGCGCGATGCCGACCCCGCCGGCGACCAGGATCTGTTGCCGTCCGGGCGTCGGCGGTCGCCAGCAGTTGCCGAGCGGGCCGAGCAGCGCGAACGGCTCGCCGGGCTCCGCGCGCGCCATGCGCCGCGTGCCCTCGCCGATGACCTTGATCAGGATCGACGGCCGGGTGCCGCCGGACAGGTAGCTCATCGGTCGGGGCAGGAGGGGGGCGTCCCCCCATTCGGCGCCCCGCACCATGCAGAACTGGCCCGGCAGCGCGGCCTGCCCGTCGGGGTCGTCGAAGGTGAGCACGTGGTAGCTCTCACCGATGCTCTCGCGCCGCAGCAGCGCGACGGTGGCGAGGCGGCGGCCGCGCCCGTCCGGGGTCGAAGATGGGGTCACGCTTTGGTTGCTCCGTGGGATCGAACGTCGTCGTTTACCACCGAGCCGGCAGGGCCGGCGGTGGCGTGCATCTCGAGGGCGTCTTCGCTGCCGCCATCGTAGTAGCCGCGCCGCACCGTCACGGCACGGAACCCGAACGACTCGTAGAGTCGAACGGCCGCTCGGTTGGAGCGGCGGACCTCCAGTAGCACGAGTCGCGCGCCGCGCGTGCGAGCATGTTCGAAAAGCTGCGCGAGCAGGCGGCGCGCCGCACCGCGGCGGCGCGCGTCCGGGTGCGTCCCGACATCGATGAGATGCACTTCGTCGGCCACGTCCCAGGCGAGCAAGAAGGCGATCGGGCGGTCGCCGTCGACCGCCAGCCAGAGCTGGGCCCAGGGTCGCGCGAGCTCCCCGGGCACGTCGAGCGAGAGGCCGCACGTGGCGGCGATGCTCGCGATCGCCGCCGCGTCGGCCGGCAGGGCGCCGCGGACCAACACGGGGGGCAGTGTAGCCCCGGCAGGCGCCCGCCGCCGACCCCGCGGGCGTGGCGTCAGCCGGCCCGCGACCAGGCGTGCGCCGCCAGCAGCGCGGCGTCCAGCACCAGCCGCAGGCTGCCGTCGCTGCGCAAGATCGCGCCGCAGTACGGGCCGCAGGTGGCGATCAGCTCCGGGATGGGGCGGAGCACCACCTCTTCGATCTGTCCGACGGCGTCGATGCCGAGGGCGATGGGCTGCACGCCATGGATGGCCAGCGCGAGCGCCAGCTCGGGCGGCTCGCTGATCGTGAGCCCCAGACACTCGGCCAGGTGCACGGGGGGCTTGTCGCGCGGCGCGGGCTCGATCCGCCCGGTAAAGCCGACCGGCAGCGCGAAGTGCTGGCCGGCGGCGCGCACCCACAGAATATCCATGAGGCTCTGCTCGCTCGGCACCTCCACGATGGCGCGCACGCCCCCCGCTGCGGGCTGCTGCAGGCGAACGGCGCCGCCGACCCGCCGCGCGGCTTCTTCCGCCAGATCGAGGCCCACCCCGCGCCCGGCGAGCAGGTCGGCGCCCGCCCGGGTCGTGACGCCCGGCAAAAAGAGCAGCGACAACAGCTCCTCGTGGCTGGCCGCGGGCGCGGCCTCCGCGCTCACGACGCCGCGCTGGATCGCCAGCGCGCGGACGCGCTCCACGTCGACGCCGCTGCCGTCGTCTTCGATCACGAGCCGCAGCCACTCCCCAAGCCGCTCGGCCCGCAGAGAGATCATGCCGACGGACGATTTGCCGCCAGCGGCGCGCGCGGCCGGCGTCTGGATGCCGTGGGCGACGGCGTTGCGCGCGAGCTGCAGGACCGGATCGAGCAGGCGCTCGGCGAGCCGGCGATCGATGGCCAGGTCGGCGCCGGACGTCTCGATCTGCACGAGCTTGCCCTCCTCCGCCGCCAGGCGCTCGACCGCGTGCGTGACCCGCTCGAAGAGCCAGCCGACATGGGTGCGCCGCAGGTGGCCGAGGTCCGCCCGCATGGCGGCGGCCCGCGAGCGGAGCAGCTCGCCATTTTTTCGCAGCAGCGCCCCGCCGCGTTCCAGGCTTTGCAGGTGGCTCTCGACGCCGCGGGCCGCTTGTTCGAGCTTCTGCAGGGCGGCGCTCGGGGCGCCCCAGGGCGTCGCCGGCCCGATCATCCGCAACGCTTCGAGCAGCGACAGGCGCGTGTCGCGCAGCCGATCGGCCAGCTTTTGGGCCGCCACCGCGGCCCCTTCGAGCTCGTCCGAGCTCAGGTGGATGCGGTCCAGCCGTTCGAGGAAGCGATCGACCGTCGTGGTCGCGATCCGCATCATCGGCGCGCCCTCCAGCTCTTCGTCGTCGCTCCCGAGCGGGCGCGGGGGCTGCGGCGCGGGCGGATGGCTCGAGCGCCGAGCGATCGCGGCCGGCCGCGTGCTCGACGACCGCGCGGCTTGCCCGCGGAGCAGCTCGATGCCGTAGCCGGGCTCCTCGATCAAGAGCCGCAAAATCGACCGGTGTCGCGCCAGCTCCCACAAGGAGTCCTCGCGGTGAGCTCGCTCGCTGTCGGCGAGCCTGAGGCGTGACTCGAGGCCGTGGCAGTACCAGGCCGTGACGTGGTCGCCGACCGACCCCGCGGCCCCCTTCATGGAGTGCACGCTGCGGTAGGCCTGACCGAGGACGTCGGCGAGCGAGGCGGAGCTCGACAGGGCCGCGTCGAGCTCCGCGAGGCGATCTTGCATCGCCGCCAAGTAGTCGGCGCGGTAGCGGGGGTCGATCGGGGTCGCCGAGAACCCCGGCGGCGGCTCGGGCCAGCGGGTCTCGAACGGTGGCAGGCCGTCTCGCAAGCGCGCCGTGGCTTGCCGCAAGAGCGAGCGCGCCGCTGCCACGCAGGTGCCTTCACCCGCTCGCACCCGGGCCCCGATCTGCCCGAGGACCAGCGCGAGCTCGGCGTGGCCCGCCATGCCCGCCGATCCCTTCAGCGAGTGGAGGGCGGCGCGGATTTCGGTCGACGGCGTGTCGGGAGCCACGAGCAGGGGTAGCCGGCGCTCGATTTCGATCGCCAGCAGCCGATCGAGCTCAGGGTCGCTCATCGCGGACCGGTCCGTCTGCCGAGGGATCGTCGAGGTCGCGCATCAGGCGCAGCAGCGGCCGGAGCGCGGGCTCGAGGGCTCGCAGGACGAAGCCACGCTGGCGGCGGGACAAGAGCTCCGACAGCGCTTCGGCGAGCCCGCGCGCGTGCCCGGCCGCCTCCGCGATGACGCGGACGAGCTCCGGGTCGCTGCCGGTCGCGCGCTGCAGGTTTTCGCCGAGCTCGGCGAGCGCGCCGGAGGCGACGCGCTGGGCGGCCTGCGTGTTCGAGAGGCTGTCGGAGAGCTGGGTCGCGCGATCGCGCGCGTGCTCGAGCTGCTCCTTGAGCTTCTCGCGTTCGCGCTCGAGCTGCACCAGGAGGGCGCCGTATTCATCGGCTGCCGACAGCCCCCGCCCGAGCGCCGACCGCATTTCGTCGGCCACGGCCAGCAAGGCGCGCCCGCCGGAGTCGCCCAGCCGGGCGCCCTCGAGCCCGGCGTTCAGGGCGAGCAGCTTGGCCCGTTCCAGCGCCTCGCGCACCTGCTGCGCGGCCGCGCGGGCCTCCCGCCCGCGCGCCGCCAGCTGCGCTGTCTGGTCGCGGGCGGCGGCCAGGGCGTTGCGTTGCTGGGAGGCGGCGGTCGCGCTCCGCTCGCAGGTGGCGTGCGCCGACTCCAGCGCCTCGGCCGCTTGAGTGTGGCCTCGGAGCAGGACGGCCGCGTCCAGGGCCGACTGGCCGTGAGCCAGCCCTTCGCGATCGAACAGCCGCAGCAGGCGGCTCGCGAGCTTCAAGAGGCCTCCCCCGAGCGGCGGTAGCGGCGCGTCGTCTGGCTCAAGCGCGCCAGCTCCGCGCCGAGGTCGAGCGCCGCGGCCACCTGATGGCCGACCCGCACGCCGCCGCCGGTGGCTTCGAAGAGGCCGACGTCGAGGACCCGAAGGCCAGCGACGGCGACCAGCTCGCCAGCGAGCTCACACAGCAGCAGCGGGCTCGGGCTCGGCGCCGGCTCGCCCACCGACAACACCAGCACGACGCGCCCTGCGACGAGCGTCATCCCGAGCTGCGTGCCGGGGACCCGGGTCACTACGGCGTCGTCGACCAGGCATTGGGCCACGCTCGCCGGCAGGAAGCCGAGCTGCCCCTCCCGCTCCACCAGAAGCCCGCCGACCCGCGTCATGGGCTAGGCGGCGGAGCGCCGGACGATGCGGGAGTTCAAAAACTGATACAGGATCTTGCAGAGCTCGAAGGAGCTGCCCTCGATGTCGTCGATGATCTCGCCCACCGTGCGCTCGCCGTCGATGGCCTCGAGCACGGCGCGCTCCTGAACGGTGAGCTTCGACTCGTCGGCGATGCGCTGGGTCGCGCTCGGATCTCGGTAGAGCACCTCGCCGAAATCGAAGCTGCCCTCGATGAGCCGCCACTCGTCGACGCGCCGGAAGCCCTCCATCATCAAGCCGCGGATGCCGAGGCCGAGCTTGGCCTTGGTGGCCGCGGGCACCGCCGCATCGAGCTGGAAGCTGAAGCGCCCCTTGTCCCAGCGGACCAGCTCGTAGACCACCTCTTCGGTCTGGGTGGTGAGCGCGCGCTGCAGGTGCTCGGCCGTGATGAGCTCGCGGTCGATCAGGTGCTCGCCGAGCAGCTGCCCGGTGCGGGTGTTTTCGAGCACCCGGTCGAGGTGCTCGCGCGAAATGCCGCCCTGTGCCACCAGGTAGCGCCCGAGCAAAAACTCGTCGCGCGGCCCTTTGTAGTTGGCGTAGTCGACGTTGCCCTCGCCGAGGTAGAGCGTGATGATCGCGCCGCCGCGCGTGAAGGTGAGCGCGCCGGATTGGCGCTGCATCTGCAGGACCTGGAGGATCTCGGGGGTGGAGATCACCGACAAATCGCCGGCCAGGACTGGCAGGTCGCTGACGATCTCGCGCAGCACCGGGATCAACAGCGTCAGGGCGTCCGGCGTGAGCGAGCGCTGCACGGCTTCGCTCAGGCTGGGCCCCGCGCTGCGCGCGAGCCCCGACGCTTTGAGCAGCTCGGGCAGCAGGATCTTGCCGAGCCGGGCGCCGAGCTCGGCGGCGGCTTCGACGCGCCGCTGCTCCGGGTCGTCGCTCAAGGTGACGGACGGACGGAACTCTTCCTGTTCGAGCTGCTCCTCCTCCGGCATGGCCGCCGCGTCGGGCGTCGGCGGTGCGCGACCTTCTTCGTGGCGCTTGAGCGCCCCCTCCACCACCGCGACCAGCCCGCGCGGGTCGAAGGGTTTGGTGATGGCGTCCATCGCGCCGGTCTGCTGCACGAAGTGCCCCCGGATCTTGTCGCCCTTGGCGCTCATCAGGACGACGGGCAAATTGCGCAGATCGGCGTTGGCCCGGAGCTCGCGGCAGAACTGGTAGCCGTTCATCCGCGGCATGACGAAGTCGAGCAGCACCAGGTCGACTTTTTCACTCGCGAGCTGCTCGAGGGCCTGCTGGCCGTCTTCGGCCGTCAGCGTCTCGTAGTCGCGGGCCTCGAGAATCGCGGCGACGACCTTGCGGATGGTGGGGCTGTCGTCGACGACGAGGATGCGGGCGCCCATGGAGTCCGAGTGAATCGTCCGGCAGCAAACCGGACCTGTCAAGTTGGGGGCGAATTACCCCTGAGACCCCACGCGTATGTGCAACTCCGCGAGCTGCGCCGGCGTGACCGGGCCGGGAGCGTTGCTCATGACGTCGGTGCCCTTCTGCGTCTTCGGGTACGCGATCACGTCGCGAATGCTGTCGGAGCCGGACAGCAGCATGGCGAGCCGGTCCATCCCGAGCGCGATGCCCCCGTGGGGGGGCGCGCCGTAGCGCAGCGCGGACAACAAAAACCCGAACTTCTCCTGCGCCTCTTCCTCGCCGATGCTCATCGCCGAGAAGACCTTGCGCTGCACGTCCGGGTCGTGCAGGCGGATCGAGCCGCCAGCGATTTCGAACCCGTTCAGCACCAGGTCGTAGCGGTAGCAGAGCACCTTGCCGGGATCTTCGCTGATGGCGTCGATGTGCTCGTCGTGGGGCCGGGTGAAGGCATGGTGTGCCGCCGCCCAACGCTTGTGCTCCTCGTCGTACTCGAACAGCGGCGGATCGACCACCCACAGGAAGTTCCACTGGCCACCATGGCCCACCTCCGGGATCAGACCGGCGCGCTTGGCGACGTGCACCCGCAAGTTGGCGAGCACCGTGTGCACGAGCGCGCTCTTGCCGAACTGGAACAGGATGAGGTCGCCGTCCTGGGCCCCCACCGCGGCGTTGATCGCCGCCCGCAGCTCCGGAGTGATCGTCTTGGCCAGCGGCGACTGCGTCCAGCTCCCGTCCGCGGCCACGCGCGCCCGCGCCAGCCCGCCCGCGCCCATGCTCTTGGCGAGCTGCTCGAGCTTTTCGCCGTCGGCGCGCGTGAGCCCCGCGCTGGCCGGTACCCGTAGCGCCTTGACGATCTCGGCCGGCAGATCCCGGCGGTAGGCGCCCGAGCGGAATTTCTCCGCGATCGGCTGCCAAAACGCGATCCCGCCGCCGCCGTGCTCGATCACCAGATCCGTCAGGTCGACGTGAGGCAGGTCGAAGCGCAGGTCCGGCTTGTCGTTGCCGTAGCGTCCCATCGACTCCTCGAACTTGAGCCGAGGGAATCGGCCGTCGGGGTACAGCGCGTGCAAATCGATGCCGGCTGCCTTCCAGATCGCGAAGATCAAGCCCTCGACCAGGGCGAACACATCGTCTTGGTTGACGAAGCTGAGCTCGATGTCGATCTGCGTGAACTCGAGCTGGCGGTCCAGTCGCTGATCCTCGTCGCGGAAGCAGCGGACGATCTGAAAATAGCGGTCGTAGCCGGCCACCATGAACAGCTGCTTGAACAGCTGCGGGCTCTCGGCGAGCGCATAGAAGCTGCCCGGGTGCAGGCGCGACGGCACCAGGAAGTTTCGGGCGCCGCCGGGCGTGTACTTGACCAGAAACGGCGTCTCGAGCTCGAGGCAGCCCTGCTCGCTCAAGTAGTTGCGCGTGGCCTGGCTGATGGCGTGGCGCATCTTCAGGTTGTTTTGCAGGTTCGGGCGGCGAAGGTCGAGGTAGCGGTAGGCGAGGCGCACTTCCTCGCGGGTGTCGAGGTTGTCGGCGATCTCGAACGGCGGCGTCTCGCTCTTGTTGAAAATCGTCAGCTCATGCACCACCAGCTCGATCTCGCCGGTCGCCAGGTTCGGGTTGGCGGCGCTGACCATCTCCCCCTTCTTCTTGCTGAACTGCTGGCCGCGCGACCGCACGACCCCGCGCACGCCGATCACCCACTCGCTGCGCACCGCCTCGGCCAGCTGGTGCGCTTCGGCGGCGACGTCCGGGTCGAACACGATCTGCGTGATGCCCTCGCGGTCGCGCAAATCGACGAAGATGAGCGCCCCGTGGTCGCGTCGATTGGCCACCCAGCCGAAGAGCACGACCTCACGGTCGATGTCGCTGGCGCGCAGGGCGCCGCAAGAGTGGGTGCGTTTGAGTTCGTCGATGAAGCGGGCCACGGCAGTCCTTCGGTTCAAGTCGTCAGGTCGGGCAGCGCTTTTAGCGCGCTGACCTGTGCGGCTCAATGGCAGCGGACGGCTCGAAACGCCAGCAATTCCGGAAACTGGGCCGGATCGCCGGATCGGTGGCAGCTCATCGGCCATGGACGCCGACCTGGCCCAGCGCCGATCTCGGGCGGCTCGCGAGCTGTTCGCCTGGCTGTCCTTCGCGTTGCCGCTCTGGTTGACGGCCGCACGCCTGGATGGCGCTGCGCGGTTCGGCGTCGACGAGGCGGTGCTCCAGAGCCTCGATCCCGCCGTCTGCCACACCGGGCACCTCTCGGCGGCCCTCGGGCGGCTCACCGCGCTCGTCCCCTTCGGCAGCTTGTCCTTTCGGTTCGCCCTCGCCGGGGCGCTCGCCGCCGGCGTCGCGGGTCGGCTGTGTTTCGGCCTCGCCCTGTCGCTGCTCGAGTGGAGCGGCGGGCGGCGGATGGCGCCGGTCTTGGCGCTCGCGGCCGCGACGGCGGCCGTCATGAGCGCCCCCTGGCAGCTCGAGGCGTTTCGACCCGGCGGCAGCGCGGTCTCCGGAGCGCTCCTGCTCGGGCTCGTGGCCGTGCAGGTGCACGGAGCGGAGCGCCCGTGGGCGAAGAGTGGCCTGCTGCTTGGGGCGCTGCTGGCGGAGGGCCTGGCCGGCTTCTTCGGCGGGTTGATGCTGGTGGGTCTGTTCGGCGCGGCGTCGGGAAATCTCCCAAGACGGGCCGAGGTGCTGCAGGTGCTGGCGGCGACGACGGGTGCCTGGACGCTCCTGGCGCTCCCGGCCGTGCTGGCTTCCGGCCCCTCGGCGCTCGTCTGGGCCGCGCGACAGGGCACGCCCGCTCTCCCCCACCTGCCGGAGCCCGGCGCCGCCTGGACGGGGTGGGTCGCTGGAGCCGGGGTCATCGGCCTCGCCCTCGGCGCGGTGGGGCTCGCGGGGTTCGCGTTGACGGGGCGGCAGCGGCTCGCCGCGGCTCTGGGCGCCGCGCTGCTCAGCGATCTGGTGCTCTGTCGGACCGGCGCTCTGACCGAAGCGGACGCTGCCCCCTCGAGCTTGACCGCGGTGGCGCTGATCGTGGTCTTGGCTGCGGCCGGTGTGCAGCGCGCGAGCGATCTGGTCGGCGGGCTGCGGGTGCCGTTCGCCCGCGGCAGCGGCGTGCTCCTGCGCGTCGCGCTGGTCACCCTGGCGCTGGTCGCGGTGGAGGATTCCGGCCACCTGCTGGGCGCGTCGCGCACCGACGGGGCCCAGGCATGGACGAACGAAGCCCTGGGACGCCTGCCGCCCGACAGCCTGGTGATCGTCCACAGCAAGCCGGTGGCGGCTCGCCTGCTGGCGGCCCAGCGCTTGCGCGGCGAGCGGCCGGACGTCTTGGTCGTGCCGCTCGAGCTGCTCCAAAACCCGGTCCTCGCGCGCCCCTTGATCCAGGCCGAGCCTGGCCTCGGCGCCCTGGTACGGGACGTGACCGTCGCGGGCCGGCCCAGCGAATACGCCTTGTCGAGCCTGGCCGAGCGCCGCCCGATGTTCCTCGAGCTCTACCCCGCCTGGGATCGGCGCCTGATGGAGCAGCTCGTCCCCGGCCCCTTCTGGCTCAAGCTCGCGCCGCACGCCCTTGGCCGCTCCGATCGCGTCGCGGCGCTCGAGCGCGGGCGTGCCGGCTATCGCCGCGTCCTCGCAGCCGCGCAGAGCGGCGTCCAGCCCGACCGGGCCACCCTCGCGGTGCTGTTCGAGTCCGGCCGGCAGCAGGCAACGGTGCTCCTCGAGCTGCGCGACGAGCGAACCGCCCGCGGCGTCCTCGAGGACTTGCGCCAAATCGACCCCGAGCACCCCGTCGTTCAAGAGCTCGAGCGCCGGCTCGGGCTCGACGACATCGCCCGGCTCGACCGCCCGCGCGCGCCGTGAGCGGCGCCGGGCTCGCCCCGCCCGGGTGTGGCAAGCGTCGAACGGGGATGCAGCCCGGGCCCGACCGCGTTATCAGCACTCCTCATGAGGGCAGACTCAGCAGGCGCGCTGCGATTTCGGCGCGGCGTCCCCGCGTGCGCGGCGCTGGCTGGAGCCGTCGCGTTCTGCGCGACCTTGGCGTGTGAAGACAAGAAGGGCGAGCCCGCGACCGAGCCCGCGGCCTCCGACGCTCGCCTGGACGCCGCCCGCAAGCTCGTCGGCGACTTCGAGAGCCGCCTCTCCGCGCTGTACGCCGCCGTCACCAAAGGCGACGCTGGCGCCAGCTTGCCGCCGTGCGGCGCCGACTCCTTCGCGGCCCTCGACGGCGGTGATGGCCGCCTGTTGCTCGCCGAATCAGAGTTCCTCGAGCGCTACGCCCGCCCGAGCGCCGACCCCTACGCTGGCGCCCGCGCACGCTGGCGGTTCCTCACCACCCCCGCGCTGCGCGCCATGCCGGCCCCCTCCCGGCAGGTCGACGAGTCCAAGCTCACCGAAGCCGCGTGGAACGTCAAAAAGCTCCGACAAACCTACGCCTACCTGGGCGTCGTCCACGTCACCGCCCGCAAACCCCCGCGGCTGCAGGGCGAGCAGTATCAGGCCGGTGAGCTCGCGGCCCGCATCATGGTCGCGCCCCTCAAAGGCGGCGATCCGATCTGCCGCATCGACGTCCAGGCCCAGAGCAGCGATGGGGTCGCTGGCGTCGAAGGACAGAGCCGAGAGGACGCCCTCTGGAACAACTACGTGCTCGAGATCCGCAAAGCGATCGAGGGCGCCGTGTCCGGAGCGTCGCGGGCGGTGAGCGTGGAGCTCGGGTGATCTTTCGAGCCCTTCGCTAGCCCTCGTTCCAACCCAGGCCGGCGAGGATCTTGGGGATGGCCTTCTCGATCCGGGCGACGCGGGTGCTCGATTGCTTGGCGCCCGCGAAGTGCAGGACATAGCCGCGCTGTCGCCCCGGCGTCAGCGCGTGGAAGGCTTTGGCGAGCCGCCGGTCCTTCTGCAGGATTTGGGTCAGCTCCTCCGGGAGCTCGAGCTCGCGCTTGGCCTTGAAGTCCACCTTGAGCCCCGCCTTCTCCACGGCGATGGCCTGTTTGACGTAGGACTTCACCACGCTCTTTCGGATGGAAGCCTCGCCGGTGAACTCGAGGCGCAGCGCGGACTGCGTGTTCTGGCCTTGAGTGCGGAGCAGCCCGTGGGTGTCCTCGAGCAGGGCGCCCTTGAAGAACATCAGCGAGCAGTGCTGCTTGAAGGGTTGGATGATGGCGATGTTCTTCCCCTCGAACAGAAAACAGGGCTTGCCCCACTTCAGCTCTTCGTCGAGCCCACACTCGAGCAGGATCGACCTGAGCTTTTGGATCTCGTCCCGCCAGGTTTTCGCCCGGCTAACGAAGGCATCGACTTTCGGGTTCTTGCTGCTCATCGACCCGCGGGAGGATCGCCCGGGATGCATCCCCCGACAAGGGATTCCGGGAGATCCTTCAAACGAAGGATCGCGCGCTGAAGCTCCCTTCGTGGCGTTACTCCGCCGGCATCACGTAGCTCGGGGGTGGCCCGAGGTAGCTGTCGCGCAGGCCTCCCGTGTCGACCACGAATTTCTGCACGACCACCGAGGGATCGACCATCCACAGCTTGAGCACGTGCGCCCCGGCCTCGGCGACCTCGAACTCTGCCGGCACGCGGTGCACGTTGTCGGCGACACCCATCTGCCAGCCGTGCTTGTACAGCGGAAAGGCTGCGGTATCGAGATCGGTGGTGATGTTGATGACCTCGGGGTCCCCGTCGTCGAGCGAGACCGCGATCTTCAGGCCGTCGGTCGGGTAGGTGTTCTGGCGAGGCGAGAGGTAGGTCCATACCGTGATCGGCCCGGACGAGAACAGGTGCAGATCGTATTCGAGCCGCGGGGTGCCGTCCGACCCCGGTGTCTGCCGCTCGGCGGTGACCGGGAAGGGGGTGAGCCCGTCGCCGGTTCGTCCGATCCCCGGGATGAGCTGCCAGTGGATCTCGTCGGCATCGATGATCCGGGCGCGCGCGTGGGCGGCCTCGAACGAGACGTAGCCGCCGCTCTCGACGAACGCGCCGGGCTGTGGTGACGCTGCGGGCTTTTCGATGGGCGCTTCGACCTCGACCGCCGAGCCGTCGGTCAGGTTCTTGATGGTGAGGACCAGGCTCGTGTTGCCTTCGGGCACCGCCGCCCAATCCTCCACCTCGAGCTGGATCCGCTGCTCGGGCGTGGACGCGTCGAGGGTGCCTTCGGTTCGTGAGAGGGACAACCAGGCGGCCTCGGGGGCGACCTCGATCTGGTAGTCGAGCGCTTCCGTGCCGCGCCGGAAGACCTCGATGTACGGAGCCGGCGCCGTCTGGTAGGGGGCGAGGCTCGGGAGGCGGGGGCGCTCGCCTTCCTCAGCGGGCTCGTCCACGGTCGCGACCCAGAAATCCTCGGAGCCGTCGATCGCGACCCCCATCGATGCCCCGTCCGGGACCTCGACCGAGGAGAGCCTTGGGTAGATGAAGTCCTTGGACGAGCTCGGCTGCTGCCAGTCGTCGTACCCCAGGACCGTTTGCGTCTGGAAGCCCTCCCACTTGCCGTCGGAGATCGTGTGGTAGACGTCACGCAGCTCTTGGCTTTGCAGCAAGCGCTCTTCGGCGAGGGCGGCCATGTCGTTGGCCGCGGCGCGCCCCTGCTCGGCGTACAGGAGATTGGAGAACCCCGCGAGGCGCAGCTCGTACATCAGCGCCGACGCCTTCACCGGGTAAAGGACGAGCTGATAGTAGGCGGCGGTGGCCTCCTCCGGCAGCAAGGCGTTGATCTCCTCCGCCTGCGTCGCCAAGGCGAGCCACTGCTCGGTGACGCGCTCCATCTCGCGGTAGTTGGTCAGGCTGAACGGCGACCCGTCGCCGCTGTAGCCCTGGACGTTGAGCAGCTCCGGCTTCCGATCGGACTGCAGCCTGGCGTACGTGCGCAGCACCGCAGCGATGGCTTC
>Ga0079224_100001092_pt1 | contig 29893 bp, 24 predicted proteins | sample Stecom2015_FD_80414 | JGI IMG/M metagenome (GOLD analysis project Ga0079224, IMG submission 80414) | Agricultural soil microbial communities from Utah to study Nitrogen management - Steer compost 2015 | ecosystem: Environmental > Terrestrial > Soil > Agricultural land | place: USA: Utah... | reverse complement strand
TAGAGGAATTCCGACAGTCTGATATCGACTATTTTATAAACTTTGGCGGGGATTTTGATGAATTAAATTGGCGTGTATTAAAACCTGTACAATTGTACCATACAATAGAAACTAACATGCAAAACAGATTAACCTAAATTAAAGAGAATGCCTATGAGAGTGATCGTCATTTTTCTATGTATACTTATTGGACCCTTGGTGATTGTTGAAGATAACTATGCTCAGGAGCGTGATGACGATGCTATTGATAGCTTAGTTGAAAAGGAAGATTTACCCGTACCTAACGAAAGCAAACAGCTTTTTTATCTCCAGCGAGACCCCAATACCAACACGGTTATTTATACCGTAAACCTGAAAGACGGAGAAATAGATGACAATCAACCGGTGAAAGCCCATTGGATTCGTTACGCCGAAGGGGGTAAACGTACCAATCTTAGTTTTGTTCAGCGTAAATTCGCATACGGTGTGCATCACACGAAAACCGGAAATCAGGAATATGATATTCGACTACAGGCCTATAAAGATCTGGAGATTTCGGTAAGGTTCGACCTTGAAAAAAATAAATACCAAGCCTATACCGCGGTGAAAAACAGAGAAATTATTCTTGAACGAATATTTGTCCGAATTGACGGGGGATCCTATTTTAAACCTAACGTTCAATATATTGAAGTATTGGGTTACGACCCCACTACTAATTCAAAAATCACCCATCGCTTTTCTCCGAAGTAGTTCGCTCCGGAGCCGGATCATCGCTCACACAGCGGAACCCTAAATTATTGCCAGCACTGCTCACCTCCCCTTTTCCTCGACTTCCTGCGATATAACGTTCACAATATTGATCGTTACAAAGGAATGAGCCTCCGCGCTGAACTCTTTTCACCATATTCGGCTCTGCCGGATCGTAACTATCACTGGGACCTTTCGGGTTGTTTGCTGGACTGTTTTTATAATAATCGGGCCGATAGAAATCTGAACACCACTCCCAAACATTTCCATCCATATCATAGATACCCAATCGATTCGCAGCAAAGGACTTTACTGGCGAAGTACCGACGAAACCATCCTCACCGGTGTCCTTTGTAGGAAAATTACCTTGATAAATATTAGCGACCCACTGACCGCCGGGCTTCATGGAATTCCCCCAGTAATATTTCTCATTCGTTCTCATCGCCCGGGCCGCGAATTCCCATTCCGCCTCTGTAGGCAAACGCTTGCCGGCCCAAGTAGCATATGCCTCGGCATCTTCATATGCTATGTGAACAACGGGATGATCTTCTCTCCCCTCAATGGTACTCCCCGGCCCTTCCGGGTGTCGCCAATTGGCACCCGCCACATAGGTCCACCAATTAGTATAATCGTCAAGTGACGGCTGACTGCCGGGAGGCGTAAAAACAGCTGACCCGGGCACCAGTAAGTCGAGTGGTACAGTTGGAAAATCTTTAGGATCCAACGGTCGCTCGGCGACAGTCTGATAGCCCGTCGCCTGTACAAAGCGTGCAAACTGTCGATTGGTCACTTCATGCTCATCTATCCAAAAGCCTCCGACACGAACCTCATGCAGTGGCTTGCTGTCAGCAAATTCAATTGATCCCATCGTAAAGCTACCTCCTTGAACATACACCATATTGGCATTATCTGAACCCATCCCTTTTACAATAGGCGTAGCATTTGCGATCGCCGCCCCGCGAGAAGGCATTCCATCAGAAATACACTGATCATGATCATGCCCTGCTGCCGCATGATCATGATCTCCACGAACGGTATCCTGACCATCCTGGTTTTGTTTTTCATTAGCACCCTGATTGCACGCCCCCAAGGTACCGGCAAATAATATACAATAGAATAGGAATCGCAATTTCATCATAACATTCTACACAAATAAACAAATGAGCTTCCAAAGTAACAAAAATTGTTCAACTAAATGCCTACTTAGTTAAGGATACTGAAACAGTCTTCTCTTAAAATTGAAAATTATCAAAAATAATTAGCACCTTTGTCTTGCTTATAGAGAAAGATGGAGGGATTAGACCCGAAGAAGTCTTGGCAACCTGTACTTACAAGGTGCTACATTCTACCTGATTCTAGATATATCAGGAAAGATAAGCTGCGGAACTTCCCCGCTCTTCCTCTAGTAAAAAAGCATTTTATTTTATTCCCCTTAAATTATTGACATTAAGGGTTTTGTTACGAAAAAATGAGTATTAGAGAAGCATTACAAAAGCGGATTTTGGTAATTGACGGTGCGATGGGTACAATGATCCAACGTCATAAATTGAATGAAAAATCATTCCGCGGAGAAAGATTTGCCGAGCATACCTGTGATGTCCAGGGGAACAACGACCTCTTAAATATAACACAACCTCAAATCATTGCTCAAATCCATGAAGCCTATCTGGAGGTTGGTGCCGATATTATCGAAACCAATACATTCAGTTCGCAAAAAATCTCGATGGCTGACTATCAGATGGAGGAACTGGTCTACGAACTAAATTTTGAAGGTGCCAGAATAGCAAAAGAAGCGGCTCGTAAATTCACAGCAGCAGATCCCTCGAAGCCTCGTTTCGTGGCCGGAGCTATTGGGCCGACCAACCGAACGGCATCGCTTTCTCCTGACGTAAACGATCCGGGCTTCAGAGCCGTGACATTTGAGGGATTGGTTGATGCTTATTACGAACAAGTTCGTGGTTTGGTAGATGGAGGTGCAGATTTACTGCTTATCGAAACCATTTTTGATACGCTGAACGCAAAAGCAGCCATCTATGCCATAAAAAAATATCAAAAAGAGCTCTATGAAAGCGGGAAATTAAATCGTGATACACAACTGGAGATCATGATCTCAGGAACCATTACAGACGCTAGCGGGAGAACGTTATCGGGTCAGACTGTAGAGGCATTCCTGAATTCCTTGAGTCACGCCAATCCCTTGAGTATTGGCTTAAACTGCGCCTTGGGTGCAAAAGAAATGAGGCCGCATATTGCTGAACTCGCAGAAAAGGCGCCGTTCTTTGTTTCTGCTTACCCAAATGCCGGCCTGCCCAATGAGTTTGGTGAATATGACGAACACGCGCATGATACGGCGCACCTTTTGGACGATTTCATCCAGAACGGCTTTGTCAACATCGTAGGAGGATGTTGTGGCACAACGCCGGATCATATCTCTTGCATTGTTGAAAAAGCCTCCAAAGGAAACCCTCGAAAGCCCGCTGAACCTCAAGCTCATCTTCGTCTCAGTGGATTAGAAGCCGTTACCATACAACCGGAAACTTTATTTGTGAATATTGGTGAAAGAACCAACATTACAGGTTCGCCTAAATTCTCAAAACTCATCTTAAACGACAAATATGAGGATGCACTTGCCATTGCTCGTCAGCAGGTGGAAGGCGGAGCACAAATAATCGACGTCAATATGGACGAAGGAATGCTCGATTCGGAGCAGGCAATGGTTAAATTCCTAAATCTCATTGCTTCTGAACCCGACATCGCCAAGCTTCCCATCATGATCGATTCATCCCGATGGTCGGTCATTCGAGCTGGTTTACAATGTCTTCAGGGAAAAGGTATTGTGAATTCCATATCCCTAAAAGAAGGTGAAGAAGAGTTTCTGGAACACGCTCGAGAGGTAATGGATTATGGTGCGGCGGTCGTGGTCATGGCCTTCGATGAGACGGGTCAGGCCGATTCGTTCGAACGACGGAAAGAGATCTGTGAACGATCCTATAATCTCTTGGTTTCTATTGGCTTCCCGCCGCAAGACATTATTTTTGACCCGAATATACTGACGATTGCTACGGGATTAGAAGAACATAATAATTATGCTGTCGATTTTATTAGGGCCACCCAATGGATAAAAGAGAACCTCCCCCTTGTTCACGTCAGTGGAGGGGTCAGTAACATCTCCTTCTCGTTCAGAGGAAACAACGTCGTACGGGAAGCGATGCATTCCGCTTTCTTATACCATGCTATTAAAGCGGGTCTCGATATGGGAATCGTCAACGCAGGAATGTTAGAGGTATATGAAGAAATCGATCCCACCCTGCTTGTCTACATAGAAGATGTGCTTTTAAACCGAAGAGAAGATGCCACCGAAAGGATGGTAGATTTCGCTGAGACGATCAAAAGTAAAGGCAAAGCCATTGAGAAGACCGAAGAATGGAGAAACGGAACGGTACAAGAACGCCTGTCACACGCGCTAGTAAAGGGTATTATCGACTATCTGGACAATGACGTTGAAGAGGCACGGCTGGCTTATGATAAGCCTTTAGAAGTTATTGAAGGGCCGCTAATGGACGGGATGAACGTTGTTGGTGATCTGTTCGGTTCCGGGAAAATGTTCCGGCCACAGGTAGTTAAATCTGCACGGGTGATGAAAAAAGCAGTGGCGTATCTGCTTCCATTCATTGAAGCCGAAAAGCTAAAGAACAAAGATCAATCAGAGAGAAAAAATGCCGGAAAAATCATTATGGCAACCGTTAAGGGTGATGTGCATGATATCGGCAAAAATATTGTAGCTGTGGTTCTTGCGTGTAATAACTTTGAAGTTGTTGACCTGGGTGTCATGGTGCCTGCACAAAAAATAATTGATGAAGCCATAGCGCAAAAAGCAGATATTATCGGACTCAGTGGACTTATTACACCATCACTGGATGAAATGGCCAATTTCGGAAAGGAGGCTGAGCGGAATGGTTTGAAAATCCCTCTTATTATCGGCGGTGCTACCACTTCCAGAATCCATACGGCAGTAAAAATAGCGCCTAATTATTCCGGACCAACCGTCCATGTACTAGATGCATCAAGAAGCGTGGGTGTTTGTACGAACCTACTAAACGAAACGACCAAAGGTGAGTATATAAAGAGCGTTCGCGAAGACTATACGAAAACACGGGAAGCGCATCTGCAGAAACGCTCTGATAAGCGTTATGTAAGTATCGACGAAGCAAGAAAAAACAGGTTTCAAACAGATTGGATGGACTATGTACCACCAAAACCGAAGTTTCTGGGCACAAAAGTCTTTACTGACTTCGCTTTCACCGAGCTCGAACCTTATATTGACTGGACTCCATTTTTTCACACGTGGGAGTTACGTGGCCGTTATCCGCGGATCTTGACCGATAAAGTAGTCGGTGTCGAAGCAACCAAACTATTCGAAGACGCGAAAAAAATGCTAAGGAACCTAGTGGACAATAAGTTGCTTACTGCGAACGGCGTTATTGGTTTCTGGCCGGCTAACAATATAGGTGATGATATTGAGCTCTACACAGATGACTCAAGAACAGAGGTACTAACCCGTATTCATACCTTGAGGCAACAGTCGGAAAAGGTACCGGGGGAACCCCACTATGCGCTATCAGACTTTATCGCCCCGAAAGATAGCGGTCGCGCCGACTATTGGGGCGGATTTGCCGTCACAAGTGGAATCGGATGCGATGATCTGGTAAAGGAATACGAGAAAAATCACGATGATTACAATGCTATTATGGTTAAGGCCCTTGCCGATCGTTTTGCAGAGGCTTTTGCTGAGAAGATGCATGAAATGGTTCGCAAAGAGTTTTGGGGATATTCACATGAAGAAGACTTTACTAATGAAGAGCTAATTAAGGAAAAATATGATGGCATCCGTCCCGCGCCAGGCTATCCGGCTTGTCCCGACCATACCGAGAAAAGAACACTGTTCGATCTCTTGGATGCTGAGAAAAATACAGGAATTCATTTAACCGAAAGCTTTGCTATGTTCCCGACCGCTGCTGTAAGTGGGTTTTACTTTTCACATCCGAATTCCCGTTATTTTGGATTAGGAAAGATAGCGAAGGATCAAGTTGCGGATTATGCGGTTCGCAAGAACGCAGATTTAGATACAACTGAGAAATGGCTCAGTCCAAATCTGGCTTATTAAAATTTATCGGAGACTCAATTGACATATTAATGAAAATAACTGAACATATTCAAAACGCAAAAGACAAAACGCTATTTTCTTTTGAACTTCTTCCACCGGTTAAAGGACAAAGTATCCAGAATATCTACAATACCATCGATCCGTTAATGGAATTTAATCCGCCGTTTATCGATGTCACGTACCACCGTGAAGATTATATCTACAAAGAACAGCCGGGGGGATTGTTGCAAAAGGTGGCCTATCGAAAACGCCCGGGTACGGTCGCTATCTGCGCAGCCATTATGAATAAATACAAGGTAGATGCCGTCCCTCATTTAATCTGCGGAGGTTTCACAAAAGAGGAAACTGAAAATGCATTAATTGACTTGCAGTTTTTAGGTATTGACAACGTTTTGGTACTCAGGGGAGACCCCCGTCAAACCGAAAAAACATTCTACCCTACTCCCGGTGGACATGAATATGCATCCGATTTGCTGCAGCACGTAGTTGACATGAACCATGGCAAGTATCTACACGAGAACATTGATGTGGCTACAGACCAGAATAATTTTTGTATCGGTGTTGCCGTCTATCCCGAAAAGCATTTCGAGTCGCCTAACATGGAGACAGATTTTAAGTATCTGAAGAAGAAAATTGATCTGGGAGCCGATTTTATCGTTACTCAAATGTTTTTCGACAACGAGAAATACCGGAATTTTGTTGAAAAATGTAGAGAATACGATATTAATGTACCGGTCATACCCGGGTTAAAACCTATTACAAGTTCAAAACAACTTATATCTTTGCCGAAAACATTTCATCTCGATTTCCCGCTGGAACTGAGCGAAGCTGTCAGAGCCTGCAAATCTGAGAAAGAGGTGAAAGAGGTCGGAATCGAATGGCTGATTAACCAAAGCAAAGAGCTGATCAAGATGGGAGCACCCGTTTTACATTTCTATACAATGGGAAATCCAGAGCCAACCAAACGCATTGCAGAGGCTGTATTTTAATTTAACCGCGTGGAAACAAAAGAACTTAGACGAATCGATGAACGTAAGCTAAGAAAGTTTACGCAAGATGTATTTTTATCAATGGGCTGCCCGGAGCATGATGCCCAATTAGCTGCTGACGTTCTGCTAAAGGCCGATCTAAGGGGCATCGACTCACACGGGGTAGCGCGATTGATTGGCTATGTTAGACTGTGGGATAAAGGAAGAATCAATCCACGTCCACGCATCCAGATTGTACATGAAACACCCAGCACAGCTACGATAGATGGGGATGCCGGCCTAGGTCTCGTTGTTGCCCCCTTTTCTATGAAAATAGCTCTGGAAAAAGCAGAACATGTAGGCTCTGGATGGGTATCTGTAAAAAATTCAAATCACTTTGGGATTGCAGGCTATCATGCCCTGATGGCTATAGAAAAAGATATGATCGGTATGGCCATGACCAATGCAAGTCCTTTAGTGGCGCCGACTTTTTCCAAGGAACGAATGCTTGGCACGAATCCGATTTGCTATACATTCCCCGCTGGTAAATATCCGCCAATCGTAGTTGATATGGCTACATCTACTGCAGCCAATGGAAAGCTTGAAATAGCACAACGAAAAAATCTACCAATTCCATCAGGATGGGTTCAAAATAAGGATGGCCAAAGTTCTCTCGACGCCGGTGAATTAAAAAATGGAGGCTCGCTCCTGCCTCTCGGCGGCGATCGTGATCACGGAAGCCATAAAGGCTTCGGTTTAAGTTCAGCGGTCGATATATTTTCGGCTGTCTTGTCCGGCGCAAGTTATGGTCCCTGGGCACCACCGTTTGTCGCCTTCCTCGAGCCTGCAAAAGATCAACCGGGAGAGGGACTAGGACATTTTTTGGGAGCCTGGCGTGTCGATGGATTTAGGCCGGTCGAGGATTACAAACGAAATATTGATCAGTGGATCGAACGCTTTAAAACTGCAGACCGAATTACGGACGACCAGTCGGTGATTATTCCCGGAGAGCCGGAGGATTTGGCCGAACAGATGAATCGCAGAGAAGGAATCCCTTTAGTCGAGGCCGTTATCAACGACCTAAATAGTCTGGCAGCACGATTTAATCTCCAAGCTATTCAATTTTCATAAATATCCTATCCCAGCGAACCTTATCGAAGAAACTTCCAACCTCATCAAGGCTCAACCAAACGAAAAGAGCTTTACCTACGATATGGTCTTCAGGAACAAAACCCCATAGACGAGAATCTGCCGAACTATGTCGGTTATCTCCCATCATCCAGTAATAATCCATTTGGAAAGTGTAGCTATCTGCCTTAACGGAATTAATATAATATCCATCAGTGCGCTGCTCAAATGTATTTCCCTCGTAGTCAACTATAATCTGCTCGTACAATGGAGCGGTTGTACTGTCTAACGCCACTGTCCATCCCTTCTTAGGCACCACAATCGGCCCAAAATTATCAACATTCCACGGAAAATCCGGGTTGTGCGGGAAGACCTGCCCATCAAAAGCATCCGCTGGTGCAATGTTGGCTTTTACTGCCTCTACATTGGCCCATGAAGATATCGTCTCGGCCTGTTTAGCGGTCATGGTGAAGACATATTCTGTTTCTGACTGGCGCAAACCTTCAATCCGCATATCAAACAAAGTCTGAGGATTGAGATCAGTTCCATTCGTTTTCACATAATAGCTGGTTTGGCTCTCTGGAGGATCAACCTCAGCCTGTCCGTTGACATATACCTTCGAATTGATAATCCGAAGAGAATCGCCTGGAATAGCAATACATCGTTTGATGTAGTTCTCTCGTTTGTCAACAGGCCGACTCAATGGAGGCAGCCCGTCAGGCGGGTAGTTAAAAACGACCACGTCGTTTCTTTCAATTTCTTCAAAACCAGGTAGTCGTTTATAATCTAACTTAATTCCTTCCCAATAAGCTTTGCCTCCCGTAGGTAAGGTATGATGTGAAAAAGGAAATGCTACGGGCGTCATCGGCACCCGCGGACCGTAATTGACCTTACTTACGAAAATAAAATCACCAACCAACAGGCTTTTCTCCATCGATCCCGTCGGAATCATATAGGCTTCGATCAAAAATCCCCGAATCAAGGTAGCCGCTACGACCGCAAAGATAATGGCGTCAGCCCATTCCCGGGTTACCGTCTTTTTATACGGATATTTTTCTTTAAACTCGGCTGTATTTGACTTGCCCCAATAAGTGGTTTTTGTATCCGTGCCCCACAATGGAAAAACCACAAAGGGCAATAATATAGTTCCCGCATGCTCTAAAAATGAACGTTTCCCGAAACTTTTTACAAAATCGATGTAAATCGTAATCGCAATAAAGATGTTCACGATCGGAATCAGCAAAAGGATTAACCACCAAGCCGGACAGCCCGTTAGTTGAGTAATAATATATTCACGATAAAAGGGTATAAGCGATTCCCATCCTGGTCTTCCCGCTTTGACGAACATCTTCCACAGTCCGAAATGAACCAAGAAGAGGAGGATGATACAAATTATATAGCTCATGTATGTTTTTTTGTTTTTTAAAGATCGAATTTAAACATTTCTTTCACATTGAAGAAGCCAGTTTTGTCCGACAACCATTCTCCAGCAATTACCGCTCCTAAAGCAAAACCCGACCGACTGTGTGCAGTATGCTTAAATTCGATCTGATCTACTTCCGAGCTGTATAGCACGGTATGTGTGCCGGGCACATCTTCCAGTCGGAGTGACTCGATCAGGAGCTGATCATTTTTGGGAATCACCTCTCCTTCTTCCCCTACAATATTATTTATCCAGCTGCTTTTCGTGTCATTGTTTTCAAGGATACCCTCTGCGATCGTGATGGCAGTTCCACTCGGCGCGTCTAGTTTTTGCGTATGATGAATCTCTTCAACCTGCACATCATATTGCTTATAGGGTTGTATCGCTTTTGCTAACATCTTATTGATATAAAAGAAGATATTAACACCCACACTAAAGTTAGACCCGTACAATAAGGAATGATCACCAGCTTGACAAGTTTGCCGGATCTCGTCAATTCGATCGTACCAACCCGTGGTTCCAACCACAACCGGCACCCTGGCTTCGAAACAAAGGCCTATATTATCCACTACAGAATCGGGCGTACTAAAGTCGATCGCTACGTCCGCTTGCTGAAGATCTTCAACGCGAATGCTATCGCGGTTATTCTCGTCGATAATCAGAACGATCTCGTGATTTCTATCATGGGCTATCCGCTCAATGATCTGTCCCATTTTTCCATATCCGATTAAAGCAATATTCATAATCTATATCGAATTGATTAATGACCGCAATATACGATAATATCCTTTTTTTAAAATCAAAACATTAATGAATTGTAATTGCCATTTTTAAGCCGAAGGTTGGCGTCCGACCAGCATAAAATCCCTGTGGCTGCTGAATGAAAGGGTCGATACGAAAACTCAGGTCATCATCAATATCGTATCGGAACATTTTGGCATCGACATACGCATCCACCAGATTAAGGGCATACAGACCAAGCCCCACCAAAATCGTCAGATCTCGGTTTCGACGATAGAAGTCTTTCGCCTGAATTACCCACTCCTGATTAGCCCCGGCATATTTTTCATGCAGGTATTGGTTGTTATGCGTTATCCGATACTGAGCTTCCGCCAGCATCTCCTGATAATTCGTTTGGTTAAAGTCATAGGTAAGCACCAAGCCAACAATCCCACCATAAATGATGGGCACTTTCCACCAGCGTTTATTGGTTAACTGCCCCCATCCGGGTATAATTGCCGAACGGGTTACTGCCACACGGGTCATGCGTTCTAAAGCCAGACGTGTTGAATCTTTATACACATAAGGCTCTTCTTCCTTTTTTTTCTTCCTTCTCGTTTTTTCTACGTTTGCATCGGTTGGCAAATTGGTGGTATCCTGCATATTCAGGCTATCGGTCGAAATGCGTTCTACTTCCTGACGCAAGGAGTCAGGAGTCTGCGCTTGCAAATCAACGATAGAAAAGGCAAGCAGTACCAGAAATGCAAGGCAATACCGCATTGTTTTACCAGTCTAATAATTCCAGAATACGATTCAGGTCGTCTTCAGAGTTAAATGGGATCTGAATTGTCCCTTTTCCTTTATCGGCATTTACATTCAGCTTAACACGCGTTGCAAATTTCGTCGCCAGATCATCTTCGATCTTCTGAAACTGGAATGAATGCCCTTTTGCTTTTTGCTTATTGCTTGAAGGCTTCTCCTCTTGTAAGGCGCGGACAAGCTCTTCCACTTTCCGAACAGACAAGCCTTTGTTTAATATCTCCTGATGTATAAAAAGCTGTTTCTCAACTTCCGGCACACTTATCAGTGCACGCGCATGCCCCATACTAATTTGGTTGTCACGGATCGATGCCTGAATGCTCGGCGGTAGTTTTAATAGGCGCAGGTAGTTGGTCACCGTAGAGCGGTTCTTGCTCACCCGCTCACCCAATTCATCCTGACGCAAATTACATTCGTCTATCATGCGCTGAAAACTTAATGCCACTTCGATAGCATTTAAATTCTCCCGCTGAATATTTTCGATCAGTGCCATCTCCAACATCTGCTGATCATCAGCCGTCCGGATGTAAGCTGGTATCGTCTTAAGTCCGGCAATCTTTGATGCACGCAATCTTCTCTCACCCGATATTAACTGGTAAGAATTCGAAGACATCCGCCGCACCGTAATAGGCTGGATCAAACCCTGTAACTTAATAGACTCAGCGAGCTCCTCCAATGCATCGGCATCAAAATCTGTCCTCGGCTGAAAGGGATTGATCTCAATTTCTGATATTTTAACGTGACCGATCGAGCCCGTAGACGATCCACCGGTCGGGCTTTGTGATGCATATTCCGCAGATACCGACTGCTCATCTTGTTCGTGTCGCCGATCATCGTTATCATTCAACAAAGCACTAAGTCCTTTTCCTAATCCTGTTTTTCGTTGCTGTGCCATATTAACTAACCACCTTTGATTGATCCTCTATTTTTCTTAAGCCGTTTTTGAGCAAGACTTCCCTTGCTAAATTAAGGTAGTTTATCGCCCCTTTCGAGTTCGCGTCATGCATAATCACCGAAACACCAAAACTCGGTGCTTCACTTAAACGAGTATTCCGCTGAATGATCGTATCAAAAACCAAATCGTTAAAATGCGAGCGCACCTCTTCAACTACCTGATTCGATAAGCGCAGTCGCACATCATACATCGTCAGCAAGATACCTTCAATCTCCAGATCGACATTCAAACGGTTTTGAACTATTTTAATCGTGTTTAACAATTTTCCCAATCCCTCCAATGCAAAATACTCACACTGTACAGGAATGATTACGGAATTGGCCGCCGTGAGCGCATTAATGGTAATCAGGCCCAATGATGGGGAACAATCAATGATAATGAAATCATACTCCTCTTTCACCTGATCCAGAATGCCTTTCATTTTAAACTCACGATCTGGCAAATTGATCATTTCTATCTCCGCTCCTACCAGATCAATATGAGCCGGCAACAAGTCCAGGTTGGGTGTTTCGGTCTGGCAAATTGCTTCCGCAGCCGGAACATCATTAATAATACATTCGTAAATGCTATTCTTGATGGTACGGGGGTCATAGCCTATTCCGGATGTAGAATTCGCCTGCGGATCAGCGTCGACCAGTAGAGTTCGATATTCCAAAACAGCCAAACTGGCAGCTAAATTTATTGAGGAAGTAGTTTTTCCAACTCCACCTTTCTGATTGGCTAGTGCGATTATTTTACCCATAAATGCAATTTTCCCTACTATGACTTAATTTGTTCAAGGCCAAAATTATTTAACTCCAATAACTTAAAACTAGCTAATATGATTAACTTCGCTTTAATAGCAATTATTATTTCGCTAAGATACAAAAATTAAAATTTTAACTTCTTTTCTTGGCGTCTATGTTATACACAATTGATAATATGATTACAATAATTTCTGGAACAAACAGGCCCAATAGTAACACATTAAAATTAGCAACCTACTATCAAAAGCAACTATCGAAATTAGGAGTCGAAAGTACGTTGTTATCTCTTGAAACCCTCCCCCCCAACATAATAGTTTCTGACTTATACGGGGCCAGAAGCAGTGATTTTGAAAAAATACTCAGCATCGTGAATGCCAGCGAGAAGTTTCTGTTTATTATACCTGAATACAACGGAAGCTACCCCGGAGCTTTAAAAGTCTTTATCGATGCCTGTGAATTCCCGGCAAGCTTCTACCATAAAAAAGCTGCTTTAGTCGGTCATTCAAGCGGCAAATACGGAAACATCCGTGGTATCGATCATTTTACCGGCGTCTGTCATTATATGCAGATGCATGTGATGCCGTTAAAGATTCACATTCCGTACATCCGTCAGGAACTTGATGAAAATGGCAATCTTTTTAAGGAAGATACAGTAAAGTTTACGCAAATGCAGATCGAAGCCTTCGCCAGCTTCTAAAGCAAGAACCATTGGACAGAACTTGTTCTACCTTTCAGGTGACTTATCTTCTGATTGATTGCTATTCCATCCCTATTTTTGTTCGAAAACAGGGATGGAATAGGGAATCAATTGCATTTCAATAGGCTAAAATGTAAACCAAGTTTAGTCCAGATCTGCTTCCGTTAGTTGTGGGTTCACCTCAACACTCGTCATGCTCATCTGAATTGCCGTTGGCAGCTGTGGAGTTTTCACACTGACCGTTGATGGCATCTTGATGCCGTCAAAATCTTTATAGGTTCCGTATTCGATTTCGCCGGCGATCGCACTTTCAGTTTTTACTTTAAGACCGCTTTCCACATCGAAGTAGTCGGTTGTTTTAACAGAGCCATTTTCTATAAGCACTTTATAGGCGTCCTTTCCATTAACCTGCGTTATTCCGTCTAAGGTCAATTTTACACCTTGCTCCTGGTATGTCAACTCAGGGAAGATCAACTTGGAAGCTTTCATAGCTTCATGCATTTCGGCTGGCATTTCTTGCTCCTGACCCATAGCTGACGCTGTCGTTTTCTCTGCGGTAGACTTCATCTTCGAGACCTCTTGACCTCCCATGAATGTCCGTTGTACAAGGATCTGCTTATCTTTGTCGATGACAGCAACTTGCGAGATCTTCATTCCTTGAACTTCACCTTCACCCGTTTGTCTCAGTGTCTTAACCGATTGAAGTTTCTCCTTACCACCAATGCTCTCAATATATTTCGAGATAACGCCATCTGCGGTAACATCTGCACTCACGGCCTTCTTCTCTTCCGGATAACCTTCTTTGGTATATCGTTTTACTTCTCCAAACTGAGCAACCTGGTCTTCGAACTCACCTACATTACCGACGATGACTAAATAGGCATTATTCGGTTTGATATATTTTGAAGTGATTTCATTTGCTTCGGAGACGCTGACATCATTCAGGTTCTTCAAATAGTTTTTATAGTAATCTTTCGGCAAATCATAAATCTCAGTGTTCAAGGCAAAACTTGCAATCGTTGCAGGGCTTTCAAGCGAGCGGCCGAAACTACCCGTTAAATAAGCTTTAGCAGCATCTAGCTCCTCTTCCGTGATCGTCTTTTCAGCCATGCGGTTTAATTCATAAAAGAACTGGTAAGCTGCACTGTCCGTTACCTCGGTCCGAACGCTGGCATCGGCTGAAAACGATCCGATGATTTCATCCGGACTTAATGAAGCATACGCTCCATACGTATAGCCTTTTGCTTCTCTCAGGTTCATAAACAAACGCGATGAGGAACCACCACCAAGTACGTATGACATCAGGCTCGCAGCTATCCGATTTGGGTCATTGTGCTGCATTTCCACAGGGTAAGCTATCGAAATCAGAGATTGAACGCTGCTTGGACGGTCTACTAAAATAACCTGGTTCGATGTCGGCCCCTGAACGGCCTCCCATTCGTGCGTTGGAACCTCGCCCTTCTCCCAGTTGCTGAAGTATTTCTTAACTAATTTCTCAGCCTCTGGTTTGGTAATATCACCTACAATCGCCAAATAAGCAATATTTGGTTTAAAATAGGTGTTATAATAATTTTTAATATCTCCTACCTCTACCGTGGCTACGGTTTCTTCAGTAGCGGCTTCACCGTAAGGATGGTCTTTTCCATACATTACTGCACTTTCCACCACAGATGCAATCGAGTTTGGATCATCTTTAGCGGCTGCCAAGCCTGAAATAGTTTGCTTCTTGATTTTATCAAGCTCAGCCTGTGGGAAACTTGGCTCGAACAATACGGCGGAGAATAGTTCCAGCAGCCGTTCTTGATGTTTTGTCAAAGAAGAGGCCCTGGCAGATGAAGAAGATACGCTGATCCGCGCACCGATCTGATCAATTGCTTCATCCAACTGCTCCTTACTCAAGTCCTTCGTACCACCCATCATCAATTCACCAACCATGCCAATATAACCCGCTTTATCGCCCTCTAAGATAGGGTCACGATCTAACACTAAAGAGAAAGTCACACGTGGCAATTTATGGTTCTCCACCACAAAAACCTTCAGTCCGTTCGGAAGGGTAAATGTTTCAGCATCACCAATATTAATCGTGGGTGCTGGTCCGGGTTCAGGGTATTGACTGCGATCGACCTGCGCAAAAGCAGCTCCTGAAACTACCAGAAAAAAGAATATATATAAACTAATCGTTTTCATTGTATGCATTTTTTTGATTTCCTAATTTTTAGCTGCTTCCTGAGGTTCAGCAGATTTAGGCAAATAATGTAAAACCACTCGACCTTCTTTACCAAAGTACTCTTTAGCAACACGTTGCAGATCTTCCCGCTTAACCTTGTTGTATTTTTCCATTTGGTGGTTCACCTCATCGGCATCACCAAAGTAAACTTTGCTTTCAGCCAGATTTTGTGCGATTCCCGCTACGGATGCATTTTGTGAAACAACCGCATTTTCCACCTGAGCTAACAACTTCTGGAAATCTTTTTCGGAAACACCTTCACTTTTTACACGCTCGATCTCATTATCTATACTCATTTCTAGCGAATCGACGTCAACACCCATATTCGCGATTCCATATAATAAAAATACACCTCCGTCTTCGAGTGTTAAAGGAATCGCCATAACTGCCAAGGCCTTTTGTTGTTTATCAACCAATTCTTTGGTCATCAACGAACTCTTACCACCCGTCAGATACGTTGATAACATGTCCAGCGCATAAGCATCAGGATGATCTTTTCTGGGTAGGTTATAGGCTTCTATAACGGCTGGGAGCTGAATATTATCATAAACAATGTCTCTGATTTCACTATTTCTTCTGGGCTCGGTCACCGTCGGACGAGGAATATCGTTCGTGCCTTTCGGAATTTCAGAAAAATACTTTTTGATCCATTCTTCGGTCTCTTTGTAGTCCAGATCGCCGGCAATACTTAACACGGCATTATTAGGCACATAGAACGTTTTATAAAAATCGATAAACTCACCTAACTTCGCAGCATTTAGATGATCCATGGAGCCAATCGGCGGCCATTGATACGGGTGTTTATGATAGGCACGTTTTAAAACCTCCGGTAAGATGGTACCATAAGGTTGATTTTCATATCGCTGTCTCCGTTCTTCCTTTACCACTTCACGCTGTGTGTTAACCCCGATGGTGTCAATCTTTGCGTGCAACATCCGCTCGCTTTCCATATACAAAGCCGTTTCAAGATGATTTGAGGGAACCACCTCGTAATAGTAGGTTTGGTCGCTGGAAGTAAAAGCATTCAATGTTCCGCCAATAGCTTGAATTTTCTTCATATATTCACCACGGTCGATGTTCTCAGTCCCTTCAAACAGCAAATGTTCAAAGAAATGAGCAAAACCCGTTCTTTCCGGGTCTTCATTTTTAGAACCAACGTGATATAAAACGGAAACAGCTACAATCGGCGTGGAGTTATCCTGATGCATGATAACGTGCAAGCCATTATCGAGCGTAAATTCCTTAAACTCGATCTTGTTCTGGGCGTGGGCATTCAGACCCGCTCCAAGGAATATGACCCCTAAGGCATAAGCTAATAATTTATTCTTCATTTAATCAATCTTTATGTTTTTAGGTGTGTGCAAAATACAGTTTTTAGACCCACAAGCAGGGTATTTGTTACAATGGAGGAAATTATTTACGAAGTGGAAATGTTTTCACCGATTATTTGTAATATTTTATTCAGATCATCCTTTGTGTTAAAAAAATGGAAAGAGATCCGGATCCCCTTGCCTCGCGGCGTACAGATAACGTTCTCATTTGTTAATAACTCAAACAAAGCTCGCCCCCCTTTGATATTAAAAATACTGGATGTTTCCGATCGTTGAACAATGACTTCGTCTAATAAAGACAACTCTGTGAAAGCTTCCTTGGCTTGCAACGACAGTGTCTTTACTTGCTTCTCGATCTGGTCCATACCAAACGAGGTGAGAGACAGCAAGGATTGCTGCAAGGAACCAAAATTTAGCGTATCCAAGTGTCCGGGCTCAAAATGCGCGTCTACAGCACCTTTACCGCGTGCTTGATATTCTTCTGAGATCTTTACCTTGCTTAGCTTTTCATTTATCCGCCCGTAGATCTGATCACCAAAAAGGATATAGCCGTTCCCATAACCGCCGAGCAGCCATTTATAACCACTACCCGCTAGAACATCCAAACCACTATCGTCAAAATCCAAGGAGCCTGCGCCACAGTATTGGGTACCGTCGGCCACTAAAAGCAAATCCGGGAAATCCTTTTTTAGCTGTTTGATAAAGTCCAGACCCAAGGCAAAACCATCAATATATTGTACTAAACTAAAAGCAAACACCAAAGGGGCGTGCTCTTTCACGGCTTGATAAATACGCTCTTCGATGTTTCCGTCAACCACGACATGTGATGTTGGAAACCCACGCGCTTCGACCGGATGTGAGATCGAAGGATACTCTTCATCTAATAGCAAGAAGCGTTCTTCCGGACCAAGTGTTTCCAGAAATGAATTGAATGCCAAAGAAAAATTAGGGACTAAAAAAGCATGTTTTGCATTGAAAAAGTCTTTTACAGTCTTGCGTACAGATTCCAGAAATGAGCCCTGTTCGATACGAAATCGACTTCCATGTTCAAAAAACTCTTCTTCATGTTTTTTTCGCCAAGCGTGTAGTTCTTCTGATATGATGCATGAGCTGGCTGTGTCTACATAAGTAACATGAGAAAGGATTGGGAATATCGTTTTCATCATCGATAAAATTACTTAATTCTCAGGAAGAAAAAGTAATTAAAATTTATTGCTGAAATCTCTTTTATTTATTAAGTTTGGGCAAATGAATCGGTGTATCACATATAACTTATCGGATCGCTTTCGAAGTTCGAAGCTGAGGTACCCCTGCTTTATTAAATTCCTCAACTTATAGATACAGACCAGTCCGGCACGTATTCATAAAAAACAAAATATTCACAAAACATTTTTTTAGTTAAATCTCTTATCAATTTTTTTGATAATTAATAGAACACAATATGGAAGAGTCATCAAATAACAACGTAGTATTAAGTGAAGAAGATTACAACATTTTAAGAAACCATGTTACGCCAAACCCGGACAACCCGATGTCTCTTGCCTATGAACTAAGTCGGGCTAAGGTTGTCAAAAAAGACAAAGTACCCGCCGATCGTGTGAAGATCAATTCACGAGTGACTATTGAGGATCAGCAAAGTAACGTCAAAACAACGGTTACCATTGTTGAGCCGGCCAACGCTGACATGAAACAGCAGAAAGTTTCATTCCTGACACCAATCGGCTCGGCCTTGATCGGTTTTAAAATTGGCGATGAAGTGGAATGGAAGATGCCTGTCGGAATTCGTAAGTATAAAATATTAGAAGTTACCAACCCATAGAGAACATCTAAAAGGTCTTTAACAATAAAAGGCAGGGATGTTTGATCCCTGCCTTTTATTGTTTTATTGTTGATTTACTTGAAGTTTTCAGATAGATTATTGGGCTACACCTCCCTGTCCTTGCTGAGTTTCCCCTTGCTTTTGATCGTCATTACTGATACCGCGTCTTCTTTTTTGTGTTTCTTTAAAGTCCATCTTTCCGAAATTCCAGCTAAAAGTCACTCCGAAAGAGCGGAACGGCACACCTACGCTTGAATTTTGAGTGTAGTTAGGCGTAAAGATCTCCGAATCAAAGAATTTCGTTTCGTTGAACGGATCAATGATGTTAACACCGATGCTCGCCTTCTTATCAAATATCTCTTTCTTAAAACCAATACTCCACATATTAAACGATGGGTTTGTACCCTGAAAGGTTCTTCGTGGCGAATTAACCATAAAAAACGTCTCGGCAATGAACCCGCTGCTAGCAATATTGTAGCTCCCACTGACAAAGGCACGGTACATGAAATGTGTCTCATCGGTTTCTGTACTTAGATTACCATTCACACCTGTAGCGTCGATGTTATACGTATATAAATTCAAATTTGTTCTCAGGGTCAGGTTTCTTATGGGATTGACCGAAGCAAATAAGTTCGTACCAAACGATCTGTTTTGACCGATATTGTCGAATGTTTGCAACACAATCGGCTGGTTCTCGTTATCTGGATTGTCAATCGTAGTAACCAGACTCTCGATCACATCGTTGGTTAAACGATAATACACGGAAGCGTTTAAAACAGTTCCGCCCTGAATGAAAGTCGAATAGCCAAGTTCAAAATTGTGAGACAGTTCAGGCTTTAATTCCGGGTTACCCTGGCTTTGATTGATTGGGTCAGCCGTATTCCTGAAAGGATTCAAATAGAACAGGCTTGGACGTTGGATACGCTGGTTGTAGCTTAATTTAAGACTGGACATCTCTCCTAGCTTTCTGGAAATAACAGCACTTGGCAAAACATTCAGGTAGTCATTTTCAAAAGCATCAAAACTTGCTACAGACTGTCCGTTCAATTTTGTGTATTCTGCTCGGACACCAGCCATCAGCTGATATTTTTCGCTGATCGTATAATTTAACGATGCGTAACCGGCAGCAACGTCCTGATCGTAGCTATAATCGTATGAACGATTTGGGTTCAGTTCATACGATCCATCGATAAGCTCACGTATATCGGACAAACTGCTGATGTCGCGCAAAATGGTTTTTGCACCAACTTCCAAAGTTGCTTTTTCCGCAAACGGATGCGCATAATCAATCTGCAAGGTCAATTCATCATTTGTACCATCGTTTACACCAAGTTCACTTAAGCGATCCCCTTCGGTATAAAGTGTTGAATAATCTGTGTTATTTTTATTTCTGGAGAACTGACCTATAATGGCTAGCTCTTGCTTTGGTTTTTCAAACTTGTGCGTATATCCCAGTGACCAGTCAAAACCATTAAAGCCCCTATCCTGATCGGAATTACTCACTAAACTTGGACTGTTAAGATACGTCGACGTAGAAACGCCTTCCATATCCATACTAAACTGATTCAATGAGAATGTCGTGTTGAATAGGTTATTGTCATCCAGATCATAATCGATTCCGATCGATCCGCGACCGCCAAGGCGTTGCGCTTCACTTGAACCATTCTGCATTAATGTAGTCGTACCGTCATTATCGATTTGTGTAAAACCGATAGTTGTCGTTTGTGGCCACGACCAGTGCGCACCTGCGTTAGCGGTTACGCCGAACTTTCCTTTTCGAAGATTGATATTTCCATTTGAATTGTTTTGCCTGGTTCCAATCCCGGCCGAAAGCGACCCATTAACCCCAACGATATCTTTTTTCTTCGTAACAATGTTAATAATACCGGAAGTCCCTTCAGCATCGTATTTGGCCGATGGACTGGTGATCACTTCCACATTGGCAATCTGATCTGCAGGAATCATTTTCAATGCATCACCCACGCTGTTGGACATCGCCCCCGAGGGTTTGCCATTGATCAGAATCTTCACGTTCTGATCCCCGCGAAGAGAAACATTCCCATCCATATCTACCGATAATAAAGGAACTTTTCTAAGCACATCGGTTGCATTCCCACCCGCCGAAGTAACATCCTTTTCAGCATTATAAACCAAGCGGTCAATTTTATTCTCAATAAGTGGTTTTTCACCAACAACCTCAACTTCGGATAATTGCGTCGCTGAGGGAGTCAATAAAACCTTCCCTATGTCAACCGTCCCGCCTTCTACCTTGACAGAAGGAATTGTTTTTTCGATATAACCAAGGAAATTAACAACGATCCGGTAAGTTCCTGCCGGCACTTCACTAACCGTAAAGCCCCCTTTTTCATCAGCCATGGTTCCGTTTGCACTGGCAGTCTGCCCTTCAGCAAACAAAGCAATGGTAGCATAATCTACCGGCATGTTGGTTGCTGAATCTATAACTGAACCTGTTACAGTTCCTTTCGTTTGTGCACTTACTTGTAATCCCCATAGGGTTAGTACGGTAAAAAATAGTATTTTTCTCATCTGTGTCTTTGCTCTTTGCACAATTAGTCTCCATGAGGTCACTATTGTTACAGGATTGAAGCAAAAACAAAGCAACAACTACGTTACACAGCCTTTTTCAGGGATTTCAGACAACGATATTAATGATTCTACCTTTTACGATGATGATCTTTTTAGGTGTTTTGCCGTCGACAAAACGCTGAATATCTTCATTTTCTAAACTCTGTTTCTCAATCTCCGTATTGTCCATATCCAGAGGGAACTTAATTTTTGTTCGAACCTTCCCATTGACCGATACCGGGTATTCAAACTCATTTTCGACCAGGTATTGCGGGTTGAAGGTCGGATAACTAGCAAAGCTCAATGAGCCGGGTTCGTTTCCTAGTTTTTCCCATAATTCTTCGGTTATATGCGGAGCATAGGGTGATAGCACGATGCAAAGTTCCTGTAAAATTTCTCGTTTATTACACTTAAGGTCGGTTAGCTCATTAACACAAATCATGAAAGCAGAAATCGAGGTATTGAATGAAAAACGATCGATATCTTCCTGAACCTTTCGTATAATTTTATGCAGCGACTTCAACTCTGCCGGACTGGCTTTCTCATCAGAAACAACAAAGTTAAAATTAGCGTCATGGAAAAGTTTCCAAAACTTACGAAGAAATTTAAAGACCCCTTCGATACCGTTTGTATTCCATGGCTTACTCTGTTCTAAAGGTCCCAGAAACATTTCATACATCCGTAGTGTGTCAGCGCCATAGGCTTCGATGATATCATCCGGACTAACGACGTTGAATTTGGATTTCGACATCTTTTCAACCTCATGACCGCAATAATACTTTCCTCCCTCCAATATCAATTCCGCATCCTGATATTCTTTACGTGAAGCTTTGAACTTTTCTATATTCAACGTGTCGTTTACAACAATATTGACATCGACATGGATAGGCGTAACCTTGTATTGATCTTTGAGACCATAAGAAACAAATCGGTTAGTTCCCTTACCTTCTTCGTCCATAACACGGTAAACAAAGTTTGAACGACCTTGAATCATTCCTTGATTAATGAGCTTTTTGAAAGGTTCTTCCTCGGGGACATAACCTCGATCTTTTAAAAACTTGTTCCAAAAACGACTGTATAGCAAGTGTCCGGTACCGTGTTCAGATCCACCAATATATAAGTCTACCGCCTTCCAATAATTAACGGCCTCTTTGGAAACAAATTCCTCCGTATTGTTGGCGTCCATATATCGATACCAATACCAGCTGGAGCCCGCCCAGCCGGGCATGGTACTCCATTCGTAATCATATTTAGACTTGTACTTCCAATCCTTTGCTCTTGCTAAAGGCGGCTCGCCTGTCTCGGTCGGTAAGTACTGATCCACTTCAGGTAGTAAAAGCGGCAGATCATCCTCAGCTATCAACTGCGGCAACCCATCTTTGAAATAGACAGGCACCGGTTCTCCCCAATACCTCTGTCTGCCAAATATGGCATCCCGCATTCGGTAATTTACTTTCTTTTTCCCCTTGCCTATTTCTTCCAATTTCGATAGCAACAAAACGACCGCCTCTTCGTAGGTCAAGCCATTGATGATATCTGAATTAATATATCGGCCAGTCTTCGATGGATCTGCTTCTTCTTCAATATTTTGCTGATCGTGAATCGGCACAATCGGCAAATCGAAATGTTTAGCGAAAAGATAATCGCGCTGATCACCTGAAGGTACAGCCATAACGGCGCCAGTCCCATAACTTGCTAAAACATAATCTGCTATCCAGATTGGAACTCGCTCGCCCGACAAAGGATGAATCGCATAACTTCCTGTAAACGCACCTGAAACAGTCTTGGTATCAGCCATACGCTCTAGTTCAGACTTTTTCTTTGTCGCATCCAAATAAGCTCGTATTTCATTTTTTTGCTCTTCAGTCGTCAATTCCTCAACCCATTCATGCTCTGGCGCCAATACCAAAAAACTTACACCGTAAATAGTGTCAACACGGGTTGTAAATACTTCGATCTCTTTTCCCGTCTCCGTGTCGAATTTCACAGATGCTCCGACGCTCTTTCCTATCCAATTTCGTTGAATCTCGACTAAGGGTTCCGGCCAGTCCACCGTTTCCAACCCCTGCAATAATCGCTCTGCATAAGCTGTTATCCGCATACTCCATTGCATCATCTTCTTTTGCTCAACCGGATAACCACCACGTTCTGAAACTCCGCCAACAACTTCATCGTTGGCCAGAACCGTCCCCAATGCTGCGCACCAATTAACGGAACTTTCTCTCAGGTAAGCTAATCGGTACTTCAAAAGCTCCTTTTGTTTCTCTTCTTCTGTAAAACCGGACCATTCTTTCGCCGAAAATTGATTTGTATTTTCATCGGCTACCGCATCAACCCCTTCACTTCCCTGCTGCTCAAAATGTTCAGTCAGGGCACTGATCGGTTCCGCCTTATCATTGGATTTATTATACCAGGAATCAAAAAGTTGCATAAAGATCCATTGCGTCCATTTATAGTAGCTTGGGTCACTGGTTCGTACTTCCCTGCTCCAGTCAAATGAGAATCCGATTTTATCCAATTGAATTCGGTAACGACTGATGTTCTCATCGGTGGTAACGGCAGGATGCTGTCCCGTTTGTATTGCATATTGCTCTGCTGGCAGCCCAAAAGAGTCATAACCCATTGGGTGCAATACATTGAAACCCTGAAGTCTCTTGTAACGACTATACACATCAGAAGCGATATAGCCCAGCGGGTGCCCCACGTGCAGTCCGGCACCTGAAGGGTAAGGAAACATATCCAAAATATAATATTTTGGTTTTTCAGACGTATTATCTACTTTAAAAGTATTATTGGCAGCCCAAAACTTTTGCCATTTATGTTCTATTTCGTTAAATTGGTAATCCATTCTATTGCATTTTCCTTTAGTGGCAAAAATAGAATTTTTTTATGGCATTGATAGTTTTTGAACATGGATTGTCTTTTTCTCACATCATTTAGTTAATTTCGCATTTTAAATCTGTGATATGGAAGAATTTGAAGTAAGTACCACGTCAAAAAAAACGAAATCAGTTTATATTTCTACTGTAATCAGTATTGCCTTGGTATTGCTTATGACAGGTTTATTAGGACTCATCCTGGTTCACGCTAAAAACCTTTCAAATTACGTTAAAGAGAACATCGTTTTGAACGTGATTGTAAACGGTGACGCTAAGGAAGCTGAGGTACTCAACCTGCAAAAGGAGATCAACGCAGATAAATATGTCCTGAACACGCAGTACATCAGTAAAGAACTTGTTGTAAGAAATTTACAGCAAGATCTGGGTGAAGATTTCGTACAGTTTCTTGGTTACAATCCGCTGTTATCGTCGATTGATGTATACCTCAAAGCGGAATATGCTAACAAAGACAGTATCGATGTATTTACGGAGAACTTATCCAAGAATACAATGATTCAGGAAGTCGTTTATCAGGAATCTTTGATTGATATGGTCAATAAAAATATTCGTATTATCGGTTTGATCATTCTAGGATTTGCCTGTATTCTGCTCATCATTGCTGTTGCTCTGATTAACAATACAATTCGTCTGGCAGTTTATTCACAACGCTTTTTGATAAAAAGCATGCAGATGGTCGGCGCGACCAAAAGCTTCATCCGTAGCCCTTTTATTGGATATGGTATTGTACATGGATTGCTCGGCGCGATCATAGCGATCATCATGTTACTTTTGGTGCTTTATTTTGGTCAGCAACAGATTCCCGAGCTGGTCATCCTGAGAAATTATTTTGAATTTGCATTAATATTCATTGGAGTGGTTGTTCTCGGCATTCTCATATCGGGGCTAAGCACCTATTTTGCCGTTTCAAAATATTTACGATTAAGAATGAACGACTTATATAGATAAGATCATTATGGCTCAAAACATTAAAGATACTCAAACAAAAAGCAAACCAACCGGAATGGTATTTGGCAAAGTAAATTACCAGCTAATGATTGCTAGCGTAGTCGTTATCCTGATCGGATTCATACTCATGTCTGGCACAACAAATATCTATAGCTTTACAAAGATCACCTTAGCTCCCATTGTGGTTATTGCTGGTTTTGCTCTCGGATTTGTAGCAATACTAAAAAAACCAAAACGCGATTAATATATGAGTTTATTTGAAGCCTTGGTCTTGGCCATAGTAGAGGGGCTGACTGAGTTTTTACCGGTTTCGTCTACCGGGCACATGATTATTGCCACGTCCTTGCTCGGCATGGAATCGACACCTTTTGTAAAACTATTTACGGTCGCCATTCAATTAGGAACCATCCTCTCAGTCGTTGTACTGTATTTCAAACGTTTCTTTAAGTCGCTCGATTTCTATTATAAACTTTTTGTTGCTTTTCTACCTGCAGCTGTATTAGGACTGGTTTTCAGCGACCTAATTGACACGATGCTGGAAAGCCCGATGACGGTTGCCGTATCATTAGTTATCGGTGGGGTGATCTTATTATTCGTCGATAAATGGTTTGCCAACCCTAAAATCGACGATTCAGATGAGATATCCTATGCAAAAGCATTTAGGATTGGTTTATATCAGTGTTTAGCCATGATTCCTGGAACTTCGCGTTCCGGTGCAAGCATCGTCGGTGGTATGGCAGAAAAATTAAGCCGGAAAGCAGCAGCAGAATTTTCATTCTTCCTGGCAGTCCCAACGATGGTAGGTGCAACAGGGAAGAAACTGATCGACTATTTCATGGATGGAGGGCAGCTGACTTCCAATGAAATTAATATACTAATCGTAGGAAATGTCGTTGGTTTTATCGTAGCTATTATTGCAATCCGGTCATTCATCGGTTTTTTAACAAAACATGGATTTAAACTCTTTGGCTGGTACCGAATTATTGTAGGGTTGGCGATTATCATTTTATTATTAAGCGGACAGAGCTTAAGTGTTGTTTAAAAAATGCATTCAGAGCAAAAAGACTTTCCCGAGTTTGATTTTCAAACCGGCGAGATACTGTTAATTGACAAACCTCTTCGGTGGACGAGCTTTGATGTGGTGGGGAAGATTCGAAATTCAATAAAACCGCTCAAAGTTAAGGTTGGACATGCCGGCACCTTAGACCCGCTCGCTACGGGCCTCCTTGTCCTGTGTACTGGAAAGAAAACAAAGACAATCGATCAGCTACAGGCTCAGGAAAAAGAGTATACAGGCACGATCTATCTGGGGGCTACCACCCCTTCCTATGATCTTGAGACTGAGATAAATCAAGAATTTGACATTAGTAGCATTACCGTTGATCAAATACACGAAGCCTCACAGCAATTTATCGGTGAGATTCAACAATATCCCCCTTCACATTCTGCTATAAAAATTGGCGGCGAACGGTTGTACGAGAAAGCTCGACGTGGAGAAGAAGTTGAACGCCGACCTCGGACGGTGAATATCCATTCCTTCGAAATCACGGACATCGCTCTTCCGTTGATCAGTTTTAAAGTGATTTGTAGTAAAGGTACTTATATACGTTCCCTTGCGCATGATTTGGGTGAGGCGCTCCATAGCGGTGCGTATTTACATTCTTTAAGAAGAACAAGAAGTGGTGAATTCTTAGTTGAGGATGCATATGACATTACGGAGCTGGTGAATCATATCAGGGAAAATAAGGTGAAAGAGCTATGAAGATCTACAGAAACATAGAAGACTTTATACCGATCGATAACGCAGTAGTGACTATCGGAACCTTCGACGGCGTGCATATCGGACACCAAAAAATATTGGCTAGTTTAGTGGAAAGTGCGAGAGAGATCAAGGGTGAAACGGTCATGCTTACCTTCTTTCCGCATCCGCGCATGATCCTTCATCCTGAAGATGACAGCCTGCGACTGATCAGCACAATCGAGGAAAAAGCTCGCCATCTTGCGGCTAGTGGTCTCGATCATTTAATTATCACCCCGTTTACAAGAGAGTTTTCATTACAAAGTCCGGAAGACTATATTCGCGATATTTTGGTAAGTAAAATTGGACTTAAAAAAATTGTCATCGGATATGACCATCGCTTTGGCAAAGACCGTACCGGTTCGTTAACCGACCTATTAGCCTACTCGACCATGTATGGATATAGTGTCCAGGAAATTTCCGAGCAGGATATCAATGAGGTAACGGTTTCATCTACAAAAATCCGTGAAGCACTGATTAAAGGGCAAATTGAAATTGCTAACAAATACCTGGGATACCCCTATGAACTCACAGGTTCTGTGGTTATGGGTAAACAGATTGGCAGAGATATTGGCTATCCAACAGCCAACCTTCATATCGAGGAAAGCTACAAACTAATTCCCGCCTATGGCATCTACGCAGTAGAAGTCAGCATTGTTGACGACATCCAAGTGAAAGAAGGAATATTTGAAAGCAGTGAGGATGTGGAAAAATTCAAAGGAATGGGTTACATTGGTACACGACCGACCGTCAATGGCATCACCCGAAGTATTGAAGTGCACCTCTTTGACTACAGTGGCAATCTTTATGGCAAATCGCTCCGCGTGAAGTTCTTACATTTTATCAGGCATGACATTCGGTTCGATCTGCTAGATGACATGATCAAACAAATTAGTGAGGACGAAAAAAAGATAAGGGCAGTATTAAATTGCTAGGTTCTTCGAACTTAGCAATTTAATACTGCAATTTAAGCGATCATTGTCTAATAAACTGGACGGACGCTTGAATATTAATACGGTCGCCTACCACCACAGAGCCTGCTTCGGTAACAGCGTTCCATACAAGACCAAAATCTTTACGATTTATTTTCCCGGTAACTTCGAAACCAACTTTAAAATTACCGTAAGCATCGGTTACACTACCGCCATATTCGGCATTCAACTCAATCTTCTTCGTTATATCCTTTACTGTTAAATCCCCCTCAATAATAAACTCATCACTTCCCATGGATTTCACTGAGGTCGAAACAAAACTTATTGAAGGGAAATTTTCAGCATCAAAAAAGTCGGCAGATCTCAAGTGATCATCTCGTTGTTGCTGATTGGTGTCTATACTAGCCGCATCAATTGAGAATGCAACCTTCGCCGATTCAAAATCTGCATCATCATTGCTTTCTACTGTACCATCAAACGAACGGAAATGACCAGAGACAGTTGAAATAACAAGATGTTTTACTTTAAAATTGACTTCTGAGTGTGTGGGGTCAAGAACCCATTTAGTTGCCATAATAACCAAATTAAATTGTAAATATAAATCAGTAATTCACATCGGCGCCTAACCGATGCTATCAACATAAATACAAACAGAAAGTACCCGGATTTTGTTTAATTTAATTGAATTCCGTAGGTAATCTCGACACCGCCAGCGACCAACATATCATGTACTGAACAATACTTTTTAACTGCAAGCTCCGCAGCCTTCGCAGCCTTTGCCTCGTCGATGTCACCGGTCAGAAAAAATTGGATATGGATATCGGTGAAAATATTTGGCACGGCCTCTCTTCTGTTTCCGGTCACTTTAATATTCACATCAGCCACTTCCTGTCGCTGTTTCTTTAAGATACTTAGTAAATCCAGCACGCTGCATGACCCCAAAGCCATCAATACCAATTCCATCGGACGGACACCCAGTTCCTCACCGCCAATATCGGGTGACCCATCGATATGAACAGTCACTGGTGAACTAGCGGCTGATGCCTCGAAATGAACAGCTTGATTAACTCGTTTTATATTTACTTCCATTTTTATTTACTCCTTTCAAATGCTTGCAATAAATCATTTTTAATATCATCCAGGTCTTCCAATCCGACCGACACACGTATCGTTCCTGGCAAAATACCTAGATTCAAACGCTCATCCTCTTTCAGTTTCGAATGGGTAGTCGATGCCGGGTGAGTAACAATCGTTCTCGAATCTCCCAAATTGGAAGTGATTAAAACCATCTCTAGAGCATCCATAAAGCGCTTCGCACGTTCATATCCACCTTTTACAACAAACGTAACAATTCCTCCGCCGAGCTTCATCTGCTTTTTCGCTAGTTCATACTGAGGGTGCGACGGCAAAAATGGATAACGGACAGACTCAATTTCATTATGTGCCTCCAAAACCTCAGCAATAGCAAGCGCATTGCTGCAATGGCGATCCATTCGCAAAGGCAGGGTTTCCAAACTTTTGGATAGAATCCACGCATTAAACGGCGACATTGCTGGCCCGGTATGGCGGATAAAAAACATCATTTCATCGATCAGATCCTGCCTACCAACTACTACACCTCCCAATACACGGCCCTGACCATCCATATATTTTGTTGCTGAATGACTTACCAGATCAAAACCATACTGCAAAGGCTTCTGCAGATAAGGCGTTGCGAAACAATTATCAATGCTTAAAATAATATGTGGATATTTCTTTTTAAAACCACCCAGCCATTCTAAATCCACAAGTTCCAATCCAGGGTTCGATGGCGTTTCCAGAAAGATCATTTTCGTATTCTCCTGGATTGCTGCCTCCCATTGCTCGGGTACTGATGCATCCACATAGGTATGTGTAATCCCCCATCTTGGGAACAGTTCTGTGAAGAGTTGATGCGTCGAACCGAAAATGGCTCTTGAAGACACCACATGATCCCCATTTTTCAGCAACGCAGCGAAGGAAGCAAATAC
>Ga0079224_100001091_pt1 | contig 29896 bp, 25 predicted proteins | sample Stecom2015_FD_80414 | JGI IMG/M metagenome (GOLD analysis project Ga0079224, IMG submission 80414) | Agricultural soil microbial communities from Utah to study Nitrogen management - Steer compost 2015 | ecosystem: Environmental > Terrestrial > Soil > Agricultural land | place: USA: Utah... | reverse complement strand
ACAATATTTTGGAAAACCTCGGTATCGCCGCCAATAAGCTTAACGATAGCAACTAGAAATGTTATTAAGAAAAAAGAGACCCAAATGTAATTTAGTGCCATACGTGTTTTTTTGCTGCGTAAATTTAGGACTTAATTTTTTAAAAAATTCCATACGGATCGATCCGAGTTATTTTTTTTGTCCTGTATGATTTCAGCGACTATTTGATTCATCCGTTCTTCATGTTCACTGATTAATTTATCCCCTAACGAGATCAGTTTTTGGATATTAGACGGAGAAGCAGAATCCATGGATGGGTTGATAGAGGAGAGACTACTAGGTTCTATACGGATATAATTACTCGATTTGTTAACAGACCGGAACAATTGTTTTAAGTAATAGTCTGTACTTTCCGCAGAGCTACTGCTCATGATATCGACTAATGCAGGTCCGATGGAGATAGCCCACTTCTTTTTGAAATCTTCGTAATTATACGATATTTTTGACAACCCGGTTCCCAAAGAAAGAATCCAAATATCATTTATTTTATACGTATTATAGCTTTTAATGACCTCTAAAAGAGCGGATAGGGAAGGGTTGTGGGCAAAGACACCGCCATCAACTAAGGGATAGCGCGTTTCAGCGAGAGAAAATATCTCTGCCACCGAGAAATACGTAGGCGCAGCGGACGTCGCACGACAGGCATCTCGTATGTAAAAGTCGCGCGAGTCACCATGCGATATGGCCTTTTGTTGTCGGAAAAGATGATTTTTACGTAATTCAATATTATATGCAGTGATAATGCAAGGCTTGAGCAGTTCACTAAGCCTTTTATCTCCAAAATAACTTTTCAAAACATTTTCCAATATCGTCTCATCGTAAAGTTCGCTTAACAAACCGAATTTGCTCAGAAAACGACGCCAAGTTGAAGCAGAAAATATTTCTGTACCGTGGTCTACATAAATATCCAGTGCATCCTTCGCGGTATACTTTTGTTTTTTCGGATCGCTATCATCCGGGCATAATAATATAGATAAAAGGATTCCGCCGGTGCTTGTACCTGCAAAAAAATCAAAATAGTCGGTTAAATGCGCTTTGGGATTATTAGTTGCCTGTTGTATTTTTTCTTCTAACGCTACCAAAAACATTCCTGGAATGATACCTCGGATACCGCCGCCGTCTATTGAAAGTATTCTCTTCATACGCTCATTCGGTTTATCTTTTAAATCTAGGTAAAAAAGGTCAAACCGGCGAATTTTTTATATCTTGCCCTATTAAATATAAATCAAGAAACGAGTGCTGAAGCAACAAATGGCTATAAAATTTCGGTTAGAAAAACTAATTCCTGCTGATTTTCCGATATATTTCGATTTGGTTGGTAATGAAGATGTAATGGCGATGATTACAGAGCGGGCTATTCCGCTAGAAGAAGCAAAATCGGATTACGAGAAGCGGATGTTGGAAAATCAGTTTCATAGTGATTTTGGACATTTTAAAATCATGGAGGAAAAATCCGATAATTTTATAGGGGTTGGAAAATTGGAAATAGAGGCACCCGATAGTAATAAGGCCGAGTTGGGATATATGCTTCTACCTAAATATTGGGGAAAGGGGATTGCAAGTGAGGTTGCCTATCAGCTAATCGGAGCAGCGAGGAAACATGTCTTTATTAAAAAGTTGTTTGCCATCATAGACCCCAAAAATATCCCATCTAGAAAAATCCTAGTTAACAATGGTTTTGTTTCTAAGGAATTTACGGATTTTGATGGTTTACCGGGAGAGGTTTTGGAATTGGTAATTCCGCGAAATTAAACGAACTATTATTTTTTGTTCAGATACTCTATCTTGTAATCACCGATATGATTGTTGCTCTCCGCAATTTTCTTTTTGTGGGTAAAGTAGTTAAATAATCCGATAGCAATCAAGATGGCCGAAATACCGATAAATATATTTTCAATAATTCGTCCGTATTCTACCGTAGTCAAATTATTTATACTTATGCCCGCAACCAAAAAATACATGGACGTGCGTATAAAAGCCAATAAAGTGGATTGATTGGCTAGAATTGTTCGTTGCAAAGCTAATTTTTCCCGTAAAATCAAATCCTTATTCATCTTATCTGCTGTAACTTCCTTCGGATCGAACCCTGCAGATTCTCATCCCTAAACGCTATAAAAGTAAAAGTCCATCTTTTGGATGAACTTTTACCTTGCGGAGAGAGCGGGATTCGAACCCGCGGTACCGTTTCCAGTACGACAGTTTAGCAAACTGTTCCTTTCGGCCACTCAGGCACCTCTCCTTTATTTGAGTAGTGCAAACATAACGCAAATATTTCAATCCACAAAGCTTTAAACCCGTTTTTTTACTAAAAACGAATAAACATCTGACACTCAATTTAATTTTTTGTATTAGGCGTTGCAAGAGCAGTTTTCTTGTTGACATCATAGTCAATCCGTACGTGATAAATGCTCTTTAGCATCGATTTAAAAATATCCGAAACTTCGGTAATATCACGCATCGTAATATCAGAATTAATAAACTGCCGTTGAGCAATTTTGTAATCCACAATCTTATCTACCAAGTTATTGATAGACTCCTCGGTAGGCTCTTTCAACGCTCTTGAAGCAGCTTCTACCGAATCTGCAATCATGAGTACGGCAGTCTCTTTAGAAAAAGGTACCGGGCCTGGATATTTGAAGATGCTTTCGTCTACCAATTTGTCTGGATTGTTCTTGACGGCCATATTATAGAAATAATCGACTTTCGTTGTGCCGTGGTGTGTGCGTATAAAATCAATAATAACATCTGGCAGTTGGTTTTTCTTCGCCATTTCAATGCCTTTATGCACGTGCGATATAATAATTTGAGCAGATTGTTCCGGTGTAAGCTCCGCGTGGGGGTTGATGTCTGTTTTTTGGTTTTCGATGAAAAACAAAGGATTCGACATTTTCCCGATATCGTGATATAATGCTCCTGCACGAATTAACAACGGATTTCCACCAATTTTATAGATAGCTGCTTCTGCAAGATTAGCAACCTGTAAGGAATGCTGAAAAGTTCCAGGCGCTTTTAAGGAAAGTTCCCGTAACAAACGGGAATTACTATTGGTCAATTCCATTAACGTCAGATCGGAGACGATGCCAAATAAGCGCTCGAATGCATATATTAATGGATAGGCGAGGAGCGTTAATCCGACGCTAACAACGAAAGGTATAATGTCTGTCCAGTAAATAGTGCTTATAGATCCGTTACGTGTTAACACTAAACCCACATAAGCGATGATATAAGTCCCTAGAATGATAAGCGATGATACTAAAAACTGTTCCCGTTTGACGAGTGTTCTGATGCTGTAAATAGCCACCATGCCGGTCATAAACTGTAAAAACACGAACTCAAAGCTATTTGGTACAAATAGGGCGGCTAGCAATACCATGAGCAAATGGATGTTCAGGGCTACACGTGTGTCGAACAACACCCTAAAGATAATTGGAACACTACAGTAGGGGATGTAATAAAGGTTAGGGATTTTCATGTTGATGGCCCATGAGAGCACACCAAGCATGGATATAATGACGATTAAAATAATAAATAGCAACCTGTTACTGTCAAAGATAGTTGATCGGAAAAAATACAAGAAGACCATTAAAAGGGATACACACATGGAGATGACGACAAAGTGGCCAAGCATAACGTATCCCTGATTACCGCTAATGCGCGCTTCATCCTCAAAAACCTTACGTAAAGAAGTCAATTTCTGGTAAGTTTCATTACTGATGATTTTATCTTTTTCTGCGATAAGTTCTCCTTTTTGTACCATTCCACGGGTAGTAGAAATATTGGCCAACGCATTCTGTTCCGCTTTGTTTGTTAGATTTTCATGAAAAATGTAATTAATCGTAACGTAATTTTTGAGCGTCTCTGCCAGCCAGCTCTTCTGATCTATTTTGTTATTTCTGGAAAGGTTGCTTTCGATATACTGGTTAGCCGATTCGATGGTGAAAATATCTGCCGTATTTTTCTGTTGGGCAACATTATCTTGAAGTAGTGTGAAATTATACTGGCTTTGGGCTTGGTCCACCTGTTCCGCGTTCAGCCCCTTGTTTTGATAACGGTTATTCAACGAGATAATACCTCTATTGTAAACGTAACTAAGAAGGGCATTTCCGACAGACTGGTATGTTTCTTTATCTTGATTAGATATGGAATCCATATTTGCTATTTGCCATTTCTCCGCAATATCCGTATTAAATTGATCAATTTGTTCTTTGCTGACACTACTGTTTAAATTGTATATAGGTTGTACGGTCTTCAAGATCTGCTCCCTATCTTTATTAAGCTCCTCCTGTGTTTTTAAGATGGCAAAATTATAGGGAGATACAAGGTTCTCATGATTCCATACTTTTCCTTTTTCAAATTCGTACCGAAAGCGTGGTTGTTTAGGTAAAAAAATACAAATCAATATGATTGCCAAAATGATCATGGCAGATTTCACTATAAAAGAATTGTTTTGATTCTTGTCGCGAAGATAATTGATCTTGAGTTTAGCCACTTGCTTGTCGTTTTTATGCTATCCAATATAATTTACAACAAATGTACTAAATACTAATTTACTCGCATAATAGCCTTAAACTTCCGTATCTTTGCAAAAAGATATAAAGAACATGCCAATAACAAAACATCTGATAGCCCCCTCTGTTCTGGCCGCTGATTTTGCGAAGCTTTATGATGATATCCAAATGATAAACAATAGTGAGGCGGATTGGTTTCATATTGATATTATGGATGGTGTTTTTGTGCCGAATATCTCTTTTGGCTTTCCGGTTATGCAGGCGATTGCGAAATACGCAACTAAGCCATTAGATGTACACTTGATGATTGTAGACCCAGATCGTTATCTAAAAAACTGTAAGGATTCAGGTGCTTCTATGATTACCGTGCATTACGAAGCCTGTACACACCTTCACCGCACATTGGCAGCTATTAAGGAACTAGGTTGTAAAGCCGGTGTAGCCTTAAATCCCCATACGCCGGTATCCTTGTTAGCCGATGTTATTCAGGATATCGATTTAGTGTTAGTCATGTCGGTGAACCCTGGATTTGGAGGCCAGAAGTTTATTGAACGTACCTATGATAAGGTGAAAGCTTTAAGAGCTTTAGCCGCAGGCGTGAACGATAGTTTATTAATCGAGATTGATGGGGGAGTAACCCTACAAAATGCTGCATCACTGTTGCAGGCTGGAGCAAATGTATTGGTAGCAGGTTCCTTTGTGTTTAATGCGGCAGATTCTATGGAGACGATTAAAAAATTAAAGGCTGTTGATTATACTTTACGTTCGGTATAGCCATAGATTTTCTTTAATTATAAACTCCAATAATGAGATTGTTTATCAAAGTGATCAGCCTCATTGTTTTTGGTGGTATCTATTGAGTTTAGAATAATTCCAAATTATGCAATCAGGTGCTTATTTTCTCGATAAAGTTTGTTTTTTTTTACTTTTGCACTGAAAAAAAGAGTGTTGTTTTTCGGTAAATTGTCGCAAGAGCAACTAGTAATAAAAAAAGAAGTAATAACCGTTGACATTTATAATTACAAAACGGTTTTAGCTTGATAATACACCATTATGAGTATATATAACGATTACATTCAGGAAATCGAAGAGAGAAAAGGACAAGGTCTTCATCCTAAACCTATTGATGGAGCGGAATTGTTAAGTGAAATCATTGAACAGATTAAAGACTTGAATAACCCATATAGGAAAGATTCAATTCAGTTTTTCGTGTACAATACCTTGCCTGGAACGACGCCCGCTGCAGGTGTAAAGGCTAAATTTCTCAAGGAAATTATCCTTGGACAGTCTTTTGTCGAAGAAATTACGCCAGCTTTTGCATTTGAGTTGTTGTCGCATATGAAGGGTGGGCCTTCCATCGAAGTATTGCTTGATCTAGCTTTAAGTGAAGATGCTGCAATTGCCAAAGAAGCCGCAAAAGTTTTGAAAACACAAGTATTCCTTTACGATGCGGATACGGATCGTTTAAAATCAGCTTACGAAAGTGGAAATGCTATTGCGAAAGAGATTTTGGAGAGTTATGCAAAAGCGGAATTTTTTACAGAGTTACCTGAAGTGCCTGAAGAAATAAACGTTGTTACTTATATCGCTGCCGAGGGAGATATTTCTACAGATTTATTATCTCCGGGTAATCAGGCGCATTCACGTTCTGACCGTGAGTTGCATGGAAAATGTATGATGTCGCTTCATGCGCAAGTGGAAATCAAAGCCTTACAAGCGAAACATCCGAATGCAAGTGTGATGTTAATTGCCGAAAAAGGGACGATGGGCGTAGGTTCGTCGCGTATGTCGGGAGTCAATAATGTTGCGCTCTGGACGGGTAAACAAGCGAGTCCTTATGTGCCGTTTGTAAATATTGCGCCGATCGTAGCAGGAACAAATGGGATTTCGCCGATTTTTCTAACGACAGTAGATGTGACCGGAGGTATCGGTATTGATTTGAAGAACTGGGTTAAAAAAACCGATGCCGATGGGAGACCCGTGTTGAACGAAAAAGGTGAACCGATTTTAGAACAAGTGTATTCTGTAGCTACCGGTACCGTATTGACCATTAATACGAAAACAAAAAAATTATATAACGGTGATCAGGAGTTGATTGATATTTCCAAATCATTAACTCCTCAGAAAATGGAGTTCATCAAAGCTGGAGGTTCGTATGCTATTGTGTTCGGTAAAAAAATCCAGACATTTGCAGCAAGAACTTTGGAGGTAGAAGCTCCGCAGGTATTTGCAGCCTCTAAGGAAATCACCGTCGAAGGACAAGGATTGACAGCTGTTGAAAAAATATTCAACAAAAATGCTGTTGGTGTAACAGCCGGTAAAATTTTGCATGCTGGTTCAGACGTTCGCGTACAAGTTAACATCGTTGGCTCGCAAGATACAACAGGTTTGATGACGGCCCAGGAATTGGAATCTATGGCAGCTACTGTAATCTCACCTATTGTTGATGGAGCCTACCAATCGGGGTGTCATACAGCTTCGGTTTGGGACAAAAAAGCGCAGGCTAACATCCCGAAATTAATGAAGTTTATGAACGATTTCGGGTTGATTACAGCGCGGGATCCGAAAGGTGAATATCATGCGATGACCGATGTTATCCATAAAGTGTTGAACGACATTACCGTCGACGAATGGGCAATCATCATCGGTGGTGACTCCCATACGAGGATGTCTAAAGGGGTAGCTTTTGGGGCTGACTCGGGAACCGTTGCGTTGGCTTTAGCGACAGGTGAGGCTTCTATGCCGATTCCGGAATCCGTAAAAGTAACTTTCAGAGGAGAGATGAAAGATTATATGGATTTCCGCGATGTGGTTCACGCAACACAAGCCCAAATGCTTAAACAATTTGGTGGTGAAAACGTATTCCAAGGAAGGGTTATCGAAGTTCATATCGGAACACTTCCCGCTGACCAAGCCTTTACGTTTACCGATTGGACGGCAGAAATGAAAGCGAAAGCATCTATCTGTATTTCGGAAGATGATACCTTGATCGAGTCATTGGAAATTGCGAAACGTAGAATCCAGATCATGATTGATAAGGGAATGGATAACAACAACGCGGTGCTCCAAGGCTTGATTAATAAGGCGAATAAACGTATTGAAGAAGTAAAATCTAGTGAAATACCAGCATTGAAGCCAGATGCAGATGCAAAATATTATGCAGAAGTAGTTATTGATTTGGATATCATCGATGAACCAATGATCGCCGATCCGGATGTCAACAACGAAGATGTTTCCAAGCGCTATACACACGATACGATCCGTGATTTGACGTATTACGGTGGTGATAAAAAAGTAGACCTTGGTTTCGTCGGCTCGTGTATGGTACACAAAGGTGATTTGAAAATTGTCTCCAAAATGCTGCGTAATATAGAAGAACAGCAGGGGGAAGTGAAATTTAATGCGCCGTTGGTTGTGGCTGCTCCGACTTATAATATTATTGATGAGTTGAAAGAAGAAGGAGATTGGGAATTGTTGGAGAAATATTCCGGATTTGAGTTTAACGACGCTGCACCAAAGGGGGCTGCCCGTACAGAATATCAAAATATGATGTATTTGGAACGTCCAGGTTGTAATCTCTGTATGGGTAACCAAGAAAAAGCGGAGAAAGGTGATACGGTAATGGCTACGTCAACCCGTCTTTTCCAAGGTCGTGTAGTCGAAGATTCGGAACGTAAAAAAGGTGAATCTTTGTTGGCTTCAACTCCGGTTGTCGTGTTATCGGCAATTTTGGGAAGAATTCCGACAATTGAAGAATATAAAGCGGCTGTAGTCGATATCGATTTGACTAAATTCACACCGTCAAACAAGCAACTTGTTCATTAGTTGTAGGTATCAATCGTACGGACAGCACCCGAAATCCATATGGATTTCGGGTGCTTTTTTTTGTATGTGAACGCTCGCTTTCCATTCTTGACAATTTGATATTTATTCCATTTTTTCGTATCTTTCGCTAAATCAAATTGTTAATAAACGAATTTATTTAGAGAGAGAATATGGCTTTTGACATTGAAATGATTAAGAAGGTGTATAGCCAATACGACGAGCGCATTGCTGCTGCGCGTCAAGTGGTTAACAAACCTTTAACGCTTGCTGAGAAAATTTTGTATACACATTTATGGGCAGGAAACGCAACCGAAGCTTATGAGCGAGGAGCTTCTTATGTAGATTTTGCACCGGATCGTGTTGCCATGCAAGATGCTACGGCACAAATGGCATTATTACAGTTTATGCAAGCCGGACGCCCTAAAGTAGCGGTACCTTCAACTGTTCACTGTGACCACTTAATTCAAGCAAGGGACGGTGCGGAACAGGACTTGACACGAGCGAAAAACGAAAGCTCAGAAGTATTTAATTTCTTATCTTCTGTATCCAATAAATATGGAATAGGTTTTTGGAAACCGGGAGCAGGTATTATCCACCAAGTGGTGTTGGAGAACTATGCTTTCCCTGGTGGAATGATGATTGGTACGGATTCGCACACGGTGAATGCTGGAGGGTTAGGTATGGTGGCTATTGGTGTTGGTGGAGCTGATGCGTGTGATGTCATGGCTGGTTTGCCATGGGAACTTAAATTCCCTAAACTAATCGGTGTTAAATTAACGGGTAGGTTGTCTGGATGGGTAGCACCAAAAGATGTTATCCTAAAAGTTGCTGGTATCTTAACCGTGAAAGGTGGTACAGGGGCTATCGTAGAGTATTTTGGTGAAGGAGCAGAATCTCTTTCATGTACAGGTAAAGGTACAATCTGTAACATGGGGGCGGAGATTGGAGCAACAACTTCGACTTTCGGTTACGATGCTTCTATGGAGCGTTATTTGCGTGCTACAGGTAGGGCTGACGTAGCTGACGCTGCAAATGTTGTCAAACAACATCTAACAGCAGATCCTGAAGTTTACGTTGATCCGGAGCAATATTTTGATCAGTTAATCGAAATCAATTTGTCTGAATTGGAACCGTCGTTGAATGGTCCATTTACACCAGACTTATATACGCCGGTTTCGCGTATGCACGAAGAAGCTGAAAAGAATGGCTGGCCGTTAAAGGTAGAGTGGGGCCTGATTGGTTCGTGTACAAACTCTTCCTACGAGGATTTATCCCGTGCGGCTTCTATTGCTAAGCAGGCTATTGATAAAGGTCTGGTTACAAAAGCGGAATTTGGTATTAACCCGGGTTCGGAACAGGTACGATATACAGCAGACCGTGACGGTTTGCTAAAAACGTTTGAAGATTTAAACGCTACTATCTTTACGAACGCTTGTGGCCCTTGTATCGGTATGTGGGATCGTGCTGGAGCTGATAGACAAGAGAAAAATACCATTGTCCACTCGTTTAACAGAAACTTTGCAAAACGTGCTGACGGTAATCCAAATACGTACGCCTTTGTGACTTCTCCGGAAATGGTGGCCGCGATTGCTATCGCTGGTAATCTAGGGTTTAACCCAGTTACGGATACGTTGACTAACAAAAACGGTGAGCAGGTTAGACTGGATCCGCCAACAGGTGATGAATTGCCGTCAAAAGGTTTTGATGTGGAGGATCCGGGATATCAGGCGCCAGCAGCAGACGGTTCGGCAGTAACAGTGGACGTGTCGCCTACATCTGACCGTCTTCAATTATTAGAACCGTTCTCCGCATGGGAAGGCACAGATCTTATAGGATTGAAACTGTTGATAAAAGCCAAGGGTAAATGTACGACTGATCATATATCGATGGCAGGCCCTTGGTTGAAATACAGAGGGCATTTGGATAATATTTCTAACAATATGCTTATTGGAGCGGTCAATTTCTTTAATGATAAAACAGATTTTGTGAAGAATCAATTGACTGGTGAATATGCGGCAGTGCCAGCTACACAGCGCTCATACAAAGCTGCGGGTGTCGGTTCGATCGTCGTGGGTGATGAAAATTATGGTGAAGGATCTTCTCGTGAACATGCGGCCATGGAGCCTCGTCATCTAGGTGTGCGTGCGGTATTGGTTAAATCTTTTGCCCGTATCCACGAAACGAACTTAAAGAAACAAGGTATGTTGGGCTTAACGTTTGACAATAAGGACGATTACGATAAAATTCAAGAGGACGATACCATCGATATCATCGGTTTAACAGAGTTTGCTCCTGGAAAACCATTGACTATTGTCTTGCATCATGCTGATGGTACGCAAGATAGTATTTTGGTTAACCATACGTACAATGCACAGCAGATTGAATGGTTTAAAGCTGGTGGGGCATTGAATATTATCCGTGCAAATCAAGCGAAATAGATTTAAGTAAGTAAACGAATGCGAAAGCCGCGGCTCTTTAATAGGTCGTGGCTTTTTCTATGATCTTAAATGCGCTTCGTGTACACAACCACAAGCCGGTCATCATATAGTGTCGTGAAATATAAATAATCTTCTCCGCCCTCTTTAATTTTGAATTTCTTTCGGATCTGTTCGACTTTTAAAGGAAAATTTTTAGTGACGATATTGGCTTTCGCTACACCAGTGTTTTTTTTAAATCTAGAAAACGGAACAACTTGTTGTATGCGAAATACACGTCCAGGAAAATCCCCGATGAAATCATCGTGGCTATACAGATGGCTGTGCTGATGTAGTTTTTGAAGATGGAAGGCGGAAGCGACAGATTTAAAAGCGCCCGCTTTCGTAATGGCCACATCAGGGTCATATAGAAAGTTTGTTGGTTCCCCCAATGTTGGTACCGTTTCCTTCTCTTGTATATAATTAAAAGAGAACGTCTGCGATTTGTCTGTCGATAGACGTACGGCATGAATAGTCGGTATGCCTTGAAAAGATTTTTCCTGGACAAACAACAATTCCTTACAATCGTTTTCGATGCTGATGACGTATACTTCTCTAACATGTGGCAGTACATTTAACGCCCCCGAGATATCGAGTAGTGGTGCTAATTTAGTGAGGAGCGTATCCGAATGTTCAAAAAATAAGGATTGATAAGCGAGTATATTGGGTTCGCAATCTTCTAGCCGGAAAACTTTTTGATTTTTTACTCTACGGGATGGATCAGTATAAATATAATCATATCGTTTACGTGATGAAGCTAAGAAAGTGATGCCATCTCCCGTGTGAAATTGTACGTTGTCTATAGCTAATTCAAGAAAATTATGCGCTACGATTTGCGACAGTTGGGGGTTAATTTCACAATGTATTACTTTTTTTGCACGTTGTGCAAAAAAATAGCTGTCCACACCAAACCCTCCCGTCAAATCTAACACCGTACAGTCTGGTGAAAGAAGGGAAACCTTGAACTTTCCAGTCTTGGCAGAGGAACACTGCTCCAGGTTAAGTTTTTCGGGGAAATATAAGGCTTTGTCTTGTTTTAGCCATTCCGGCATTTTACTGCTCACTTTTTGCCAGCCGGTTATCTGTTGTGCAAGTTCTGACGATGAGACGCCCTCAAATGGACTTTTTTTCAACGCAATCCGGCTTGCATCCATGTCAGCATGCTGTCGGATAAACGTCTGAACTTCCGCTGACAAAATGTTTCCGTTCACCCTTTAGCTCCTTAACTCCTTAACTAGTAACTGGCAGGTGTAACTATCTTTCAGCTCCCGGATAATTTCCTTATTCACCAATACCCGATCGATAGTTTCTTGATTATAATAGCGTATCGTAATAAGTTCCAAACCCTTTTCAACACTTACCTTATAGCGTTTTTCCAATTCTTCGAGCAAGACATCCACATTAGCACCGGTATCATCAATACTAACACAGAAGCTTATGGCGCTGTTGTGCATCATATTTATTTTGATACGGTGGTTATGGAAGAGGTTGAATATATGGCTTAAGTTATCCTCTACAATAAAAGAAAAATCCCGCGGCTGTATACTCACAAAAACCTGATTGACTTTAAAAATAAAAGAAGGAATAGGCAGTCCATCATTCGTCGTACGAATCAGTGTTCCGGGTTGCTCGGGAGCGACAAAAGAGCGTACATTTAACGTGATTTTCTTGTTCTGTAACGGTTTAATTGTTTTCGGATGGATAACTGTTGCCCCGTAATACGTTAACTCAATAGCGTCGGTATAGGATAATTCCGGAATGAGTTCTGTCGGATTAAACCATTTTGGATCAGCATTGAGCACACCGGGTACATCTTTCCATATGGTCACATTATCAACCTGTAGGCAAGCTGCGAATATAGCTGCCGAATAATCGGATCCCTCGCGACCCAGCGTTGTGGTGAAGTTTTCCGAGGTAGAGCCGATAAAACCTTGTGTGATAATGATTTGATTGTCGAGTATACTTGGTAATTCTCTGCGGATTTTATCTTCTGTTTTTTGCCAGTTAACGTCTGCTTCCCGATAGGTGTTGTCCGTAAAAATGTAATCACGTGCATCTATCCATTTGATAGGCAACCCAATGTGGGTACAGTAAGCAGCGAGGATTTTTGAAGAAACAATTTCGCCGGCAGAAACAATCTGATCATGCAGATAGTCGTATGCATCTTGTGGTTCTTCTTCCAGTATCCATTCAATTTCTACGAAGCAATTTGCAATTTCATCAAATATGGCATGATGCGATACGCCGAAAAGTGCTGTCAGAATCTGTTGATGTGCTGTTTTTACCTTTTCCAACAAGTCAAATGCTTGCCCGGTCTGGTCCGCAAAATGTTGGGTAACCTCGGTCAGTGCATTGGTGGTTTTACCAAGTGCAGAAACCACCACAAGCAACTCATCTTCCTTATATTTAGTTATAATATCGGCTACATTTCGGATGCTGTCCGCATCTTTTACCGATGCTCCGCCAAATTTAAATACTTGCATTAAAACGTTTTTTATTTTACAATATCTAACAACCGCTGACCTTTTTCCGTCGTTACCTCTTCCAATGCACTATATGGAACAATGAGTGTAGTCGGTCCCTCCGCATACGATTTGATCTCGTAAGGGTTATAGTGAAACAAAAGTCCCACACGGGTCAGGCCAAAGTTGTCTGCCAGGGTAAAGGTTTCATCATCAAAAAAATAATTACTTCCATAAGCGCTGGTATCGCTCAACTTTTCTTGTTTTCTGAAATAACCTTCTACAATTTGGCGTAATACAAGTGTGTCTTGAAAAATATCAGCCAATGAAAGCTTCTTTTTATTTTGCGTATCGTAGTTAGACCAGATTTCAATTTCTATTCCGTGTGCACCTCCTGTGTACTCACTAATCGCATTCTTTAAGGTTAGAAATCCGGGTACATTCAACATAACTTCACAATCTTGATTTCTGAACCAAGCATGAAAAGCATGATTTTCACTATTGATTTGTTCTTCGGCATATTCATTGAATCCACCTAGAAAGCTTTCTGCTACTTGGTCTGCTTTATGCTCACCATCGACAAAGATTGCTTCTCGAACCAAGGAATCTATTTCTGTAGAAAAAACAGGATAACGTGCCGCATAAAATGTCGTGTCCAAGGTCATTTCGTCACCGGAAAAATAAGGGCTGATCTCCTTGAAAACCTCCATGTGATAATCCAGCGTGTCTGTCATCAACGGAGAAGCATCTTCTGCTATTGTTGATACGCTTTCCTGTGATTTGTTTCTACTGGTACAACTGTGGGCGAATAAGAAAATGCCCAGTCCGATACTATATATTAAATGCTTTTTCACCAATTGCTAGTTTCTTAACCGTTAACCATTAATCATTGTTCTTATAATGTTTGATAATACGTTTCCCGAAAATGGTACTTCCGAGTCGGACCATATTTGCCCCCTTCTCTATAGCCAGATTGTAATCCGACGACATACCCATAGATAGGGTATCAAAGGTATCCTCCTTACGGAAAAAACTAGTCTTGATGCCATCGAACAACATTTTTAGTTCATAAAACTCTTCTTTGATCACCTTCTCGTTTTCGGTATTGGTGGCGATGCCCATAAGCCCACGGATACGCACATGCTGTAAATCCTGAAAGTCAGGGCTACGCAGCATTTCGATAAGCTCTGCATGATCGAAACCAAATTTGGTGGCTTCATCTGCAATATACACCTGTAGAAGACAGTCGATGACCCGGTGGTGCCTGCCGGCGTGTTTATCGATTTCTTTTAAAACCTTTAATGAATCAACAGATTGTATCATGGATACAAAAGGAGCAATATATTTCACTTTATTTGTCTGTAAGTGACCTATAAGATGCCAGGCAATATCTTTCGGTAATGCTTCATATTTCTCAACCATTTCTTGTACCATATTTTCACCAAATATGCGCTGACCCGCATTATAGGCTTCCATGATTTCTTCGTTAGATTTTGTTTTGGAAACGGCAATAAGGGTAACACCGATTGGTTTGAGGTCGACTTGTAAAGATTCAATATTTGTTGCAATACTCATTTTGGTGTAATTTCAAATGTTCTGAAAATGAAAAAAAGCGGTTATTATGATGCCTTTTTGTAATTTTGTACAAACTTACAAAATGCAGCGCTTAATACTTATTATATTGTCTTCGTTTTTTTTGATGATCTCCTGTAATCGGTCGAAGCCAAAAGGAATCCTTTCGGAAAAGACGATGGTAGATTTGATGACGGATGTACATCTGGTGGATGGCTATTTGAATACCTTGCCAGTGGATAGTACCCGTAAAGTTATCGGCAGCTTGTATGGAGAGGTCTTTGAAAAATACGGTATCGACTCGATTAAATTTAAGGATAATATTGCTTATTATTTAGGCAACCCTATAATTTCTAAGGAATTGTATACCAAAGTGACAAAAAAAATAAATGGCTATGAGGATGACTATCGTCGGGCAGATTCTTTGAGAAACGTGTGGGTCTCAGATAGTATACGTATCGTCCAGAGGTTTGAACGTTTAAAAGAGGATGCCCGTAGGTTAATTCTAGAGGTACAGGTAGATACGGTGCCATTGACATATCGTGTGCATCAAAACGATTTTATGAACGGCGCAGGACTATATGCTATTCAGACATATCAACCAACGATCCAGCCTTCGGTATCAAAAGAAGCAGATGAACCGAATGCAGAAGAAACGGAAAAGTCTCCACTGGATTCGAATACGATATCTGTTGAACGGAAACCGGCGATGGTATCTAAACGTGTCCGACCAACTCCGATGCGAAACCCTACGTCGAAAAAAGTAGAAGCGAAGCCGCTTGAAAATTAAGAATTTTATGATTTTTCCCAAAAATGCAATAGATAAATTAGGTTTTATTGAAATTAAAGACCTGATAAAAGATAAATGTTTGAGTGAGTCTGGAAGAGAAATGGTGGAGAAAATTCAGCCTCAAGTGAAACTTGATAATATCGATAGGTTTCTTCGTCAAACACAAGAGTTTAAGGATTTATTGGTTAATGATGCGCCGCTTCCTGTGGACCATTTGTACCCTATAAAGCCGTTAGCAGAAAAAGCCCGTGTAGAAGGTTCTTTTTTAGCAGAGGAGGAGTTTCATCGTATTTTACTTTCATTGCGTACGGTGTATGCTATTATCCGCTATTTCAACGAACGGCAAGGGCAGTATGTGCATCTGGAATTGCTTTTTGAACATCTTCCTATCGAAAAACAGATTATCCGACAGATTGAGGTGGTGATAGACGACAGCGGGAAAATGAAAGATAATGCATCTCGTTTGTTGTTGGACTTGACGCAACAAATACTTAAAAGTGAACAGGAAGCACGTAAACGTATCGATCAGGTATTTAAGCAGGCACAAAATAACGGTTGGACAGCAGACGGAAACTTAACGATTAGAGACGGTCGCTTGTGTATTCCTATACTCGCGGAAAACAAACGTAAATTAAAGGGCTTTATACATGATGAATCTGCTACTGGACAAACAGCTTATATCGAGCCAGAAGAAGTTTTTCACCTTAACAATAAGGTGAGAGATTTGGTGTTTGAGCGTAGACGGGAAGTTATACGGATATTGACGGAATTAACCAGCGAATTGCGTCCGCATGTTCCGTTATTATTAGCGTATCATGGTTTATTAAGTAAACTTGATTTTGTTCGGGCGAAAGCGCTATTTGCCATTGATATGGAGGCCGAGATGCCGGAATTATCAACGGAGGCAGATATTAACCTCGTTAATGCGCGGCATCCGCTGTTGTTAATTAATGCGCGCAGAGAAAATCATCCGTCCGTCGTTCCCTTAAATATCAAAATAGATCGCGAAGACCGCATAATTCTAGTTTCTGGACCAAATGCCGGCGGTAAATCGGTTTGTATGAAAACAGTTGGTTTGCTACAGCTTATGGTGCAATCGGGACTGCTCATCCCGGCGGAGCCAACCTCTAAAGTGGGGGTTTTCCGACAGATATTTGCGGATATTGGCGATGACCAATCTATCGAGAGTGACTTGAGTACCTATAGTGCGCACCTGTCAAAAATGAAGCATTTCACCGAGTTTGCAAATGCGAGAACGTTGATCCTGATTGACGAGTTTGGTACAGGGACGGATCCGTTATTTGGCGGGCCGATTGCTGAAGCGGTTTTGGAAGCGTTGAACAAAAAAGAGGTGCGTGGTGTGATAACAACGCATTACTCCAACCTTAAAGTATTTGCGAGTAATACAGCCGGATTGGAAAACGCATCTATGTTATTCGATAATGTCGCGATGCGTCCGCTATATATCTTGCAAGTAGGAAAACCCGGAAGTTCATACGCTTTTGAGATAGCACAGAAAATAGGTTTGCGTAAAGAGATCTTACATGTGGCCAAAGACAAAATAGGTGCTCGTCAGAAGAAAGTGGATACGTTATTAGTGGATCTGGAGCGTGATAAAAAGGAAATATACGACACGAAGACGGCGATCGCTATGCGAGAACGCGAGTTAGAAAAATTAAAGAACGAATACGAAAACTTGCAGGGATATCTGGAAGAAAATAAGAAACAGATTATTCGGGCAGCGAAGGAGGAAGCTCGCCAGATTTTGAAAAATGCGAATAAACTGGTGGAGAATACGGTTGCCGAAATTAAATCCGTACAGGCGGATAAAGATAAAACCAGGGAAATACGACGTCGTTTGCATGCCGAGGTGGATAAGCACACCGAGAAGAAACCTGTGACCAAACAAGCTGTGGCTGCACAAATGGACGAATCCATCAAAGTAGGGGATTGGGTGAAAATTCTGGGAGCTAATACAGAAGCGCAAGTCATAGAGGTTGCGAAAGGGAACAATCTGATTTTGGCACTTGGAGAACTGCGTACGGTGGTCAAGAAAAATAAAGTGGTTAAATTGCAGGGAAAGGAAAAAGCTAATGTGGTCAAGAAGCACAAAGCTATTTCTACGGAATCGGCAGCCGATTTTCAGCCAGAACTTGATGTCAGGGGAATGCGTACAGAAGATGCTTTACGCCAGTTGGAAACCGTGCTGGATCGCGCAGTGATGATCGGTTACCCGTCGTTGAAAATTTTGCATGGCAAAGGAGACGGTATACTCCGAAAATTTATTCGGGATTATCTGCGTAAATATAGTCACATATCCCATTTTGAAGACGAACATGCTGATCGTGGGGGAGATGGAATTACCTACGCTTATATTCAGTAACGGTGGGGCTTTGTTTAGCCTAAATTATTAAATGAATACACATAATCCAGTGTGATAATAGCATCGTTTGCGCGACGGATATTTTTTTGTGTACCCGTTATTTCATAAACAACCGTAAGATGTTCTCCATTTTTCTCTACGCCTTTGCGTTGAGGCTTTACTTTATGCTCTTTCATGAAATTTTCAAATTCACCTAAATGGGCTACTTCGATATTTTGAAAAGTGACGTGGATAGTTCGTATAAAGTAAATGTTAGCAAGTAGGTTTTCCATCTTTTGGAATAGGGACAGAATTATCACCATGCAAAAAGTGAGCACAAAGCCAAGCGCATAGTTCTCAAAGCCAATCATCATACCGACACCTGCCATAGACCAGATGACAGCTGCTGTTGTCAATCCCTGTACGGTAAATTTGCCTTGATAAATGACGCCTGCACCTAGAAAACCAATTCCGGTCACAATATTGGCAGCGATACGGTCATCGGATATATTTCCCATACGGGATGTTAAGGTAAATATGGTAGAACCCAAACAAATGAGGATAATGGTACGAAAACCCGCAGATTTATTTTTAAACTCTCGTTCAAAGCCTACCACAGCACCACATAAAATGGATATTAATACACTCTGGATAGGCACGTCTTCTAGCCACTCAAACATATCTTATTATCAATTAATAGCAACTGCCGTCATCGTGCATTGCTAGTATAACGGTTTCGTACATAGAAAGTTTAATGGTTTTGTGTTTAAAAATTCGGTTTCATTAAATATTTATCATAGAATCGGAAGATATGGTCGGCAGCTTCTTCTGCCGTATCTACAAAACGGTAAAGTTTTAAGTCTTCTTCGGAAATATAGGCATTACCCAACATGGAATTCGCAATCCAATCGAATAATCCTTTCCAATATTCAGTTCCGACCAAAACGATCGGGAAGCGGGCAATCTTTCCGGTTTGGATTAAGGTGATGGCTTCAAAGAGTTCATCCATCGTGCCAAACCCACCAGGCATCACAATGTATCCCTGCGAATATTTTGTGAACATAACTTTACGTACGAAGAAATAATTGAATTCTAACAGCTTGTCCCGGTCAATATATTTATTGTGAAACTGCTCAAAAGGCAATTCGATATTGAGTCCAACCGATTTACCGCCGGCATCGTGCGCGCCTTTGTTGGCGGCTTCCATAATGCCTGGACCTCCCCCTGAAATTACACCATAACCCTTGTCCGCAAGTAAACGTGCTATTTCCACCGTAATTTCATAATATTTGTGGTCGGATTTGGTCCTCGCAGAACCAAATATGGATACACAGGGACCTATTTTGGCTAATTTTTCAAAACCATCGACAAATTCTGCCATGATTTTGAAAATCTGCCAAGAGTCTTTTACTTTTATTTCTTGCCAAGTTTTATTGGCAAATGATCTTCTTATTTTGTCATCTTTAACCATATACATGATTCCACTTGTTGAGTTTTCCAAGATAGGGATTTTTTTTATTTTTGCATATGCATTTTTCGTCGCGACTTTTAGAACAGGCAGTAGAAGAATTTGGGCGTTTGCCCGGAATAGGTAAAAAAACTGCTTTACGGTTGGTACTGCATTTGTTGAAACAATCAAATAGCGACGTGAACCGTTTCACCCATTCCATAGATCAACTTAAAGAACAGATACGTTATTGTAAGACGTGTTTTAATATTTCCGATCACGAAGTATGCGAAATCTGTTCGTCTGCAAAGCGGGATCATGAAACAATTTGTGTGGTGGAAGATACCCGGGATGTAATGGCCATAGAGAACACGAATCAATATCAAGGCGTTTACCATGTGCTAGGCGGACTTATTTCGCCGATGGATGGGGTAGGACCTTCCGATCTCAAGATAGAAGCACTTATGGAACGATTGAAGAAAGGTGAAGTGCGGGAGATTATTTTGGCCCTTAGCGCGACGATGGAAGGCGATACCACAATTTTCTATCTGTATAGAAAATTGAAGGATTTTGATGTACAGATTAGTACGATAGCTAGAGGTATAGCTTTTGGTGGTGAACTGGAATACGTCGATGAAATAACGTTAGGACGGTCTATTGCTACGCGAGTACCTTATGAAAGAAATATAGGGTAAAAACCCTATATTTTCTTATGTATTTTATAAAGTCTACCACCATCTGTAATTGCGAATATTTCGCCGTTTTTACCTTGTACGACATCTCGGAAGCGCTGCCCTTCTTTTTCCAGAAGGCGTTCTTCGCCCACTACTTTATTGTCTTTAATAACAAGCCGTGCAATATGCATACTGCTTAAGCCCCCGCTAAATATGTTATTTTTCCATTCTGGAATAGCGTCACCTGTATAAAAGATCAGGCCGCTTGGTGATAATACGGGATCCCAATAATAAACGGGTTGCTCTAGTCCCTCTTGTTGTTGGATGGGGGGATTTCCTATTTCTTTTCCACTGTATTCCAAACCATAAGTGATCGTTGGCCATCCATAATTCTTTCCTGCTTCTATGCGGTTAAGTTCATCCCCTCCACGTGGGCCGAATTCTGTTTCCCATAAATCTCCGGTTTCTGGATGTAATGCCAAACCCTGCACATTCCGGTTTCCGTAGCTATAGATTTCCGGACGAGCCTCGCCGTCTGAAGCAAAAGGGTTGTCAGGCGCTGCTTGGCCGTCTTTTGTGATGCGGACAATTTTTCCTAAAGCAGATTTCAGGTCTTGTGCTTGTGGTCTTGTTTCGAGATCAGAACGTTCACCTGTACTCACAAATAAGTTCCCCGTTTTATCAAAAATAATACGTCCGCCATAATGTTGTTTGCCATCATAGGTTGGCAAAGCTTGGTAAATAACCTGCGCATTCTCAATGGACTTCTCATCATCAGCTAGACGTCCTTTGGCTACCGCCGTGTGATTGCCACCAGATACAGGTTCAGAGAATACCCAATATACCATTCTATTAGATGCAAAATTAGGATCGAGTGTAAGCCCAAGAAGTCCGCCTTGGCCACGTGCATCCACTTTTGGGATGCCGCCAATTGCTTCGCTAAGTTCGCCATTGTCAGAAACGATGCGCATGTTGCCTTCATTTTCGGTAATTAACAGGCGGCCATCAGGAAGTGCCACAATCCCCCAAGGAGATTTGAGTTTGTCTGTGACCATTTCGCTTTCGTACGGTGTCTGTGTCTTTACTCCTGGAGCCCGAGTCTGACCTTCAAAAGCAGGTTTGTAATCTGTATTGGGGTTGTTTTTTTCTACGGGAGGATAAACACTGTCGGTTGCAGCATGGTCGTCTGACGCTTTGGAAGCCCCGTTAGTATTGCAAGAGGTAGCAACTAATGAAGCCGTCGATAATAATAAAAAAGCTGGAAATGTTCGTTTCATCTGTCAAATATTATTTTTTAGTATGTCTTTTTCATTTAAGCATTAAATGTATGAAAATGTTTTGATAAGGCATAAAAAAAGGTTTTCAAACGGGGAGAATGAAAACCTTTAGCTAACCAATTATAAACCTAAATTATGATACTGCAAAGGTAGTAGTATTTTTTTATAAATGCAAATATTTTAAAAAAACATTGCGGGTCATGAAAATACTACGATGGACTTAAAAAATAATTACCTTTGACGCGGTTAAAATATATCCTTTTTATCTTGAAATTACTGGAAAATATCAGTTTAAGAAATGAAATTCTGGCAGGATTGACCGTAGCCATGACGATGATTCCAGAATCTCTTTCGTTTGCCATCCTAGCAGGTCTTTCACCGTTAACAGGATTATATGCTGCTTTTTTAATGGGGCTGGTGACATCTATTTTGGGAGGCAGACCGGGCATGGTATCGGGCGGAGCTGGTGCTACAATCGTTGTATTAATTGCATTGGCAGCCGGGCACGGTGTCCAATATCTTTTTGCCGCGGTAGTGTTGGCAGGTATATTGCAATTACTAGTTGGTCTATGTAAGCTAGGCAAATTTGTTCGTTTAATTCCGCAGCCGGTAATGTATGGATTCTTGAATGGTTTGGCAATTATTATTTTTATGGCCCAAGTCCAACAATTCAGGCTACTTACGGATCCGTCCTCTTGGATGACCGGTGCATCTCTTTATACGATGGTTGGGCTAACGGGCCTAACGATTCTGATCGTTATAGGATTCCCGAAGATAACGAAGAAAATTCCGGCATCTTTAGTTGCTATTTTAATGGTATTTACCTTGGTGACCATATTTGGCATCAATACAAAAAAAGTGGCAGATATTGCATCGGTAAGTGGAACGCTTCCTACTTTTCGTATTCCCGATATCTCATGGACATTAGATACGCTGAAATTAATCTTTCCCTACTCATTGGTTATGGCAGGAGTGGGGCTTATCGAATCACTTTTGACCCTTAATATGGTCGATGAAATAACAAATACAAAAGGAAAGTCAAACCAGGAAGCGGTGGCACAAGGCTTGGCGAATATGGTAAATGGTTTTTTCGGCGGTATGGGGGGGTGTGCGATGGTCGCACAGACACTGGTTAATCTCGATGCCGGTGCTCGCACCCGAATTTCATCGTTCATCGGTGCCGTGACTATTATGGTTATCATTTTAGTGGGCGCACCGTTTATCGAACAGATTCCGATGGCGGCTTTGGTGGGGGTGATGATGATGGTTGCCATTGGTACATTTCAGTGGGTAAGCCTACGTATTATTAATAAATTTCCGAGATCAGATATTTTTGTAGGCATGTTAGTCGCGGCTATTACGGTTGTGCTGCACAACCTTGCTTTAGCGGTATTAGCTGGTGTAATTGTTTCCGCACTGGTTTTTGCATGGGACAACGCCAAACGTATTCGTGCTAGAAAATACATCGACGAAGATGGGGTGAAACACTACGAAATATATGGCCCATTGTTTTTCGGATCTACAGCTGCGTTTATGGAAAAATTCGATGTATTCGATGATCCAAAATATATTATTATTGATTTTAAAGAGAGTAGGGTGGTAGATATGTCTGCCATAGATGCGTTGAATAAGATTACGGGACGATATGCAAAACAGGATAAGCATGTACAATTGAGACATCTTAGTCCAGATTGCCGTTCCTTATTAAAAAATGCACAAGGTTTTGTCAAAATCGATATAGCGGAAGATCCCACGTATAAGGTTATGCCAAATGATTGAGGACATGAGCGCGCTATATCATCCATCGTAACAAGCTGGCGCCCCAAGAGAACCCCGCGCCGAATGCGGTCAACATCAGTAGATCACCTTTTTGTATCAGCTTAATATTTTCCCAGATACATAAGGGAATGGTTGCTGCAATCGTATTACCACGATACTCAATATTGGTCAGTGTTTTGTCCTCTTGGATATTAATCTCCTTACCGACAGCATCGATAATACGTTTATTAGCTTGATGTGGCACTAACCAGTCTATATGCTCTATACCCAGTTGGTTGCGTTGCAGTACGCTTTTGCATGCATTGCTCATGGACTGTACAGCCTGTTTAAATACGACTTTTCCGTCTTGTCGCAAATACCTACGTTCATCACTAAATATATCATCATGGGTAGGGTGTAGAGAGCCGCCGCCTTCAATATTTAAGAACTCACGTCCGTCGCCATTACTTTGCATAAAGGCATCAATGATACCTGCTTCTGCGGACGGTTCTAACCAGATTACGCCAGCCCCGTCACCAAAAAGAATATTGGTAGAACGGTCATGGATATTGACAAATGCACTGATATTGTCCGCTCCGACAACGAGTACATTTTTGTATCGCTCCGTTTCTACTAACGACGCCCCCATATCCAATGCATATAGAAATCCCGAACAAGCAGCATTCATATCAAAAGCCCACACATTTTTTAAGTTTAGTTTTTGTGCTATAATATTTGCTGTTGCAGGCATCAGCATGTCTGGTGTTGAAGTGGCGACAATGATAGCATCTATTGCAGAAATATCTTTATCGTAGCGTGTGCACAAATCCCGGATAGCCATAACGGCCATATCCGAGGTGGCCAATCCCTGTTCTAAAATACGACGCTCTTTAATTCCGGTACGTTTTACGATCCATTCGTCCGACGTATCGCATACCTGTTCTAAATCAAAGTTAGTTCGTCGTCCTTGTGGAAGGTAGCCACCGATAGCAGTGATCGCAGCATAAGGTCGGGATGAATAAATATTTTGCATAAATTTGGTTTCTCAAAATAAAAACAGGGCAAAGGTACGGAATTTTATGATTAGTTTGGAGTCAAGCGCGCCGGAAGATAATGTATTTTTCGTAAGTTAAGCGTAAAAAAATAGAAACAATTTGGCTAGTTGTTTGTACTATTATGTAAGGAATAATACATAACTCTACAAAATGGAAAGCGCGCATGAAAGACACGCAGAACCTGAAAACCACTATTGAAAACATAACGGAGGCGAACAGTAATGGTGCCGCTAATCCCCATAAATCAACCCACCCCAAACAAGTTTTAAGTGTAATTGATGCTATTGTCGTTATCGTCGGCATTGTTGTCGGAGCCGGTATTTTCCGAACTCCATCTATTGTTGCAGCAAATACAGGAAGCTCGGAATTATTTTTTGGCGTATGGGTTTTAGGAGGTGTAATATCATTAATCGGCGCGATGTGTTATGCCGAGTTGAGCACGGCTTTCCCCAATACCGGTGGTGATTATCATTTTTTGCATCGTGCTTTCGGTCGGCGTTTTGCTTTTCTATTTGCTTGGGCAAGGATGAGTATTATCCAAACAGGTTCCATCGCATTGTTGGCTTTTATCGTAGGCGACTATATGAGTGAATTGTATAGCTTAGGCACATTTTCTTCGTCTATTTATGCCGCAATAGTGGTTATTGGGCTAACACTTGTCAATATTATCGGGGTACATGTTGGTACAGGAGCACAAAAGCTGTTGGTCAGCCTGCAGTTTATCGGATTGTTCGTCTTAATTGTTGCCGGTCTTTTTTTTGCGCCCGAAAGTAGCGCCAGCACAACTGTTGCTCCCGTAAGTTCTGGTATAACATCAGCAATAGGTGGAGCGATGGTAATGGTACTATTAACATTTGGCGGATGGAATGAGGCAGGATATATATCCTCCGAGATGCGCGGCGGTAGTAAAAAGATGGCACTGGTAATGATCGCCAGCATTCTTATTATTACGGTGATCTATCTGTTGATAAATATGGCTTATCTCCATGTTTTGGGTATTGATGGACTAGCTTCTTCGGAAGCAGTTGGTGTAGAAACCATGCGTGTTGTTATGGGAGACACGGGTGTGTTTTTTATAGGCTTATTGGTTATTCTGGCAGCATTGACGTCTACCAATGCAACCATCTTTACGGGGGCACGCACCAATCATGCGTTAGGGCGGGATTTTTCTGTTTTTTCTTTCATGCGCACCTGGAAATCCAAAACTTCCACGCCAGTTAATGCACTTGTGACACAGGGTGTAATAGCCATCTTTTTGATCATTGTAGGCTCTTTTGCCCGTAGTGGATTTGAATCTATGGTAGATTTTACGGCACCGATTTTCTGGTTTTTTATTTTATGTACAGGGGTGTCGCTGTTTGTCTTACGCTATAAAGAGCCTCATGCCCCCCGTCCGTTCAAAGTGCCACTATACCCGGTGCTTCCGATTATATTTTGTTTGACCTCCATTTACTTGCTCTATTCCAGCTTAATGTTTGCCGGAAGAGGAGCTTGGCTTGGAGTAGGCGTGTTGCTGTTAGGTACTGTTTTTTTCTTTTTCATACCAAAATCGAAATAATAGATAAAATATATTTTTTGACCCTTTAAATTAAAACAAGATGAATGCATTGAAAAATTATTTACTAGTTCTTTGCTTATTAGTAGGCTTTCAGGTATTTGCACAAACACCTAATCTAGACGTGCCTTATGTACCTACAAAACAACCAGTCGTAGATGCCATGTTGGATTTGGCAGGTGTGAAAGCAGGGGATGTTCATTATGACTTAGGTTGTGGTGATGGACGTATTGCGATTTCTGCTGCTAAACGTGGCGCTATCTCTACGGGTGTAGACATTGATCCACAACGTATCCGAGAAGCAAATGAAAATGCAAAAGAAGCAGGTGTAACTGATAAAGTAACTTTTGTACAGGGAAATCTGTTTGATTTTGACTTTAGCAAGGCAGATGTATTGACGCTTTATTTACTCCCGGAGGTCAATTTAAAATTGCGATCCAAAATTTTAAAAGAATTGAAGCCGGGAACGCGCGTGGTATCGCATGCGTTTGATATGGGCGATTGGGAAGCCGAAAAAACCATCACGGTAGATGGAAGTACGATATTTTTATGGACGGTTCCTAATCGTTAATAACTTTTTATGTTAAGAGAGGGGTCATGCAATTGTATTATCCCTCCATTAACTCCTTAATGCCACATGAAAAATTTTGATAACGGTAGAAATATCATTTTTGTAGTATCCCATTCTATCAAAACTATTCTCGATGCGGGAAATGTGCGGGGTAGAGGGACGCATCAAATTTTAAAGCGGCGACTTTTATGAATTCGTGTTTATTTTGGTATTCATGAGCTTCCTCTGGTCGGTTTTTGTTTCTTTTTTTGAGAGAAAAAAAGAAAAGAAATTACCACCCTTTTATAGCCCCGCCTTTAAATACCTTTTCTGCGACAGCCTCTACTTCTTCTGACTGATAAGCTTTTGCAAAACTTAATACTTTTTCATCCTCTTTATTATCTTCCCGGCTCACGGTGATATTTACATAAGGCGACTTCTCGTTTTCGACAAAAATCCCGTCATTTTTTGCGATGAGGCCGTGGCCCGCCGCAAAATTGTTGTTGATCACCGCTACGGCAACTTTATCATCATCCAATGTGCGCGGCAGTTGCGGCGCTTCCAGTTCCAAGATTTTTAAGTTTAAGTCGTTTTTGGTAATATCTTGTAAGCGAGGTAACAATCCTACATCATCTTTAAGCTGTATAAGCCCCACTTCTTGCATGAGCAAAAGTGCCCTACCCAAGTTGGTGGGATCATTAGGAATAACGACCGTAGCCCCCGATTCGAGGCCGCTGATATTTTTGATTTTCCTGGAATACCCTGCCATAGGGTAAACAAAAGTATTTCCTGCAATAGCTAATTTATAGCCACGACTTGCCATTTGATCTTCTAAATAGGGCTTTGTTTGGAAGACGTTGACATCAATATCACCCTGATGCAGTGCTTCATTCGGCATAACGTAATCATTAAAAGTAACCAGCTCTACTTCCAGGTTGTATTTTTCTTTTGCAACCTTCTTGGCTTCTTCCGCCAAACTGTATTCCGGACCTGCTTGTACACCTACACGAAGGATATCCGTAGAGCGATTGGCACCACCACAGGATAAAAGTGTGGTCAAGATAATAACGACGCTAAATAAGGAAATGACCGTACGAGACATAGTATTTTATTTAAGATGATGTTTATTTTGTTCTGATTATCTTCGGTGATCCACGTATTTTGATAGTCGATCACCGATAAACTGTATGCCAAATACAATGCCGATCAACAATACCAACACCACATTCATCATGAATGCATCATAACCTACATAACCATATTGATAACCAATGTGTCCTAATCCTCCAGCACCTACGGCGCCACCCATGGCAGAATATCCCACTAGCGCTATAAGCGTAAGGGAAGCACTGTTTATAACGGCAGGAAGGGCTTCAGGAATCAGCACTTTACGCACAATCTGTATGGTGGTAGCACCCATGGAGCGCGCTGCTTCGATGATACCATAGGGAATTTCCAGCAGACAGTTTTCGACCAGTCGTGCCACAAATGGCGCAGCACCGATGCTTAGCGGTACTATAGCGGCATTCATACCAATCGATGTGCCTACTATAGCACGGGTAAACGGAATCATCCATACAATGAGAATAATGAAAGGAATCGAACGGAAAATGTTGACAAAAAATGCAATCGTACTATTTAACGGCTTGTTGGCGAGTAATTGTCGCTCCCGTGTTAAAAATAAGAGTATGCCTAGCGGAAGTCCAAGTAGAAAACTGAAGAATCCGGCAGAAAATGTCATGGCGATCGTTTCCCACGTGCCCTTTGCTAATAACCAAAATGTTGCTTCTGACATATTCGCTTTCGTTAATCAATGGTTAATGTTGGATTCAGCAGTTCTTGTGTAACAGATGATTTCGGCTGTTTAAATAATTCGTTTACCTCATTTTCTTCAACCAGCTGGCCTTGAGAGATAACAGCTACGCGGGTACATATCGCGCGCACAACTTCCATCTGATGCGTAATCAAAACGATGGTGATACCCAGCTCGCGATTGATACGTTTCAAAAGGGAAAGAATAGCCCGGGTTGTTTGTGGGTCCAACGCACTGGTCGCTTCATCGCAAAGCAGAATCTCCGGGTCAGAAGCCAATGCTCGGGCAATTGCTACACGCTGTTTTTGTCCGCCAGATAATGCAGCAGGATATTCATCTCGTTTTTCTGATAAATCTACCATATGGAGCAGGCTACTTACTTTTTTCTTTATTTCTGCTTTAGCCATTCCTGTTAATTCTAACGGAAAAGCAATGTTGTCAAAAACCGTGCGGGAAGAAAGTAAGTTGAAATGTTGGAAAATCATCCCTATTTTCCGTCGAAGAGGGATTAATTCCTGCTCCGAAAGGGATACAATATTCTGGCCTGATAGGTAAACGTTTCCAGAAGTGGGACGTTCCAAGAGGTTAATGGTACGCACAAGCGTACTCTTACCTGAACCGGAATAACCGATAATACCGAAAATATCCCCTTTACGGATATGGAGCGTAATATTTAGGAGCGCCTGAATCTCCTTTTTTTTCTTATAGAATATTTTGCTGACTTGCTCTAGCTTAATCATATAATCTAGTGCAAAGATAGTATTTGTTCCGCTTTAAAAAAAAAATATCGGTATACCTGTTTGATATACCGACATCTCGATGATATTCTAAGGTTAGGAAGTTATAAAGTTAAGGAGTGAGAAAGAGACTTCCCTAACTTTATAACCTTCTAACTTCTTAATTACCCTGTTCTATATCTATTTTAATGTAAATTTAAATCCCAACGTAAAGCGTGCCGGCTCAAAATTGCTGTTGTGTGTAAGGTTCCACCACGGTTTCCAATCGAAGTGGAAAGCCAATGGCGCAGACGGAATTTTAAACTCTAAACCAGCAGCAGGACGTAAAGCAAAAAAGGTGCGATCACCATCTCTATTATCATACCACCAGCGTCCACCGTCGACGAAGGCAAGCTGGGGACCTACGCCTACGTACCAATTTAATCCATTGGTTCCAGCTATAGCCTGATTGTAAGAATAATCAACTCCTAATACCGTAACATCGTCCCCGAATAATACTTGAGCGTTTCCGGCATTGGCCCCGTCAAAAAAATGCTTTATTTGCGGACCTACCAGTGTGGGGCCGTCTCCCACGTCAATCCCCAACCCTAAGGCTGTTCGATAGCGGGCTTGCGCATTTGCCTCTTGTGCGCCGATAGCGACGAACGAAGCTGCCAATAATGATAAAAATACTTTTTTCATGATATACTTCTCTAATATAATTTCAAAACTTACCGATTATCGATAAGTTGGTTTTTTTTAAATTACATCAGTGCAAATAGTTTGCCAAACTATCAAAATGATACAAGAATGCATATTAACAAAGCAAGTGTAAGCCTATTGTCAAAGCGTTCTATTGTCGATATAAAAAAATGATAATTTTTGATAATCTCAAAAAAAATCGTAATTTTGCCTGGCAAATAGAAACTCCAAAGATATTTGCCATATGCAATTAGATCCACAAAAATTCGTAGCAGAAGGTCTTACATACGACGATGTTTTATTGATTCCTGCTTATT
>Ga0079224_100001087_pt1 | contig 29933 bp, 13 predicted proteins | sample Stecom2015_FD_80414 | JGI IMG/M metagenome (GOLD analysis project Ga0079224, IMG submission 80414) | Agricultural soil microbial communities from Utah to study Nitrogen management - Steer compost 2015 | ecosystem: Environmental > Terrestrial > Soil > Agricultural land | place: USA: Utah... | reverse complement strand
GCAACATGCTCATTAACTAATGTCCGGGTACGCTCCAGTGGATCCAGGGCCTGAACCGATTCAAAGTAATCAGCGATTAGTGATTCAAGCCGGTCTTGTACCTGGCCCAAGACGCCAGTGGTTGGTTCTCGTGTGATTGTTTTAGTTGACGGATCCAATGGAAGCCATACTTTTCCCGTACGATCGACAGTCGCACCACGATAATTGGTATAGGGTACATAGGCGGCCACCCAAGTATGTTCAACCTGTACAGCGTTTATGCCCCCGCCACGAATAACTGACTTGACCGGAACCCCAGCTGACCGAATGGCTCGTACAATTTCACTCGGATCCTCAATACCGAACTCCTGACGGAGCGCATCGGTAGAATACTCCACCACACCGTGTACATAACGAGCCGGAATGCCACTTGCGCGAAGCAAAGCAATCAACAGGCTCGCTTGATCGACATCGTTACCTGCGGCCTGCTCCAGTGTTTTTTCAGCCCCCTTCATACTGCCCGCATACCACTCCGTACGGATGTTGTCGCTTACGTAGCGGTACACCGCCACCGGGTCATATTCGAGTTTCGCCGCTAATGCAAGAATTGCATCCGAAAGAGGCGCTTCCTCCGTCCCTTTCAGGTCCGCAGTATCCGGCGATGAATGTTTGCCGTTGGCATAACTAGGCTCAATAACAGGTGTCGTGACTGGTGTCCGAGCAGGCAGGTTGAGAGTTCCATAAGGCAATCCATTGGTACGCAAAATCATACGCTCGGGCGGCTGACTTAACGCCCTGATAGCTTCAGCATATGACTCCAATCGGAAGGCGTCATAGAAGTTGCCAACGATCGCCTGAAGTTTTTCCCATACGGAAGATGATGAGTCGGCCACGCGCGCAAACTGGCTGTAGAAGGCATCCAGACTGAGAAACAGAGATTCCGTGCGCTTCCGATAATCCTCCGCAAACAGATGGCGCCGTTTAAATCCCTCAACTGGTGCTTTCGTCTCCGAAAGACGATTTTCCACCTGGTCCAAATGAGCCAAAAACAGTAAATGATGGGCTTTTAGATATTCATATTCACTTTTCAACAAAAGTAAGCTGGAATGATCTTCCGCTAGCGCCTCCTGCAACTTTGGAAGAAAGGTTTCGAAAGCCTTCGCAAGCGCGGCGGGTGCTGTTGTTCGATCGACCTGAAAGTGCTCACCGACTGTTGCAAGCATTTCGGCTTTATAGGCAGAAACATCCTCGCCAGCAAAATAACTATCGAGGAACGCCGAATTGGAAGAGCCCGCTCCTTGAGTTTGAGGGCTTAAAACAAGTGCAACTAAAGCGGCGAGAATAACAAGATAGGATACGAGCGGAGCCGTTCTATACTGCATGACTAGACCGTTTATCATCCCTGGACGGGCATTGGCACATCGACTACGTGCCCGGATACGAAGATTCCATCCTTATAAACACGCGGTCACCCGAGAGCGCTAGTTCAAACAATCCAAAATCATGCAGGACAAAGCGCACTAGGATCTTATTCTATATATGGCCATATATCCATCGAACATACTCAGAACATGAACGTCTGCACAGCATTCAATTATAGTTAGCACTTACAAACTATATCTTCACCAACAGATGATCACGCACTTAGCGACGGTATTCGCTCCTGTTCAGCAATGGCATTCGTGACCGTAACTGCAACTCACCCGATGGTTCAAATACAAAAGTCCAATCGCGATAGCTTTCCGCGTCTTCAAAGTGCTGAAGATGTGAGGCAAAGCCCTTCCTTTTGATAGGTTTCCGTTCACTTTGGCTAAAGACGCCCACAATGCCTCCAGATTCGTCGAGGACCAGCCCCCAATCTGCCCCTGTAGGAGAGAGTGGATCATCTGACAGTTTCCGAATATGCCGAATGCTTAGAAACCGCGGATCCTTCAGCAACTCCTCTAGCCGACGAGGAAATCGGCGAGGTAATCCTGTTTCGTAGTAGGACCGAATCGCTTGCCGGTATTGTTCCCCTCGAAACAGGAGTTCCTGCTCATCAGCACGCTGTTGCAGCTGAGATGTCACTCGAGCAGCTACCGCAGCAGAAGCCATCACGACAGCTGTCGCCACTAAGAGTACGACGTAGGTGTAGCCGAACTGCCGCCTTCTAATTCGCGGAGCTCCAACTGGTAATATCTTTTCCGTCACCGGTGCCACCTGGTACGCCGTCATCATCGTAAGAAAGAATCTCGTAACCACCACTACGCCCAGGCGCTTGATAGATATATGCGTTTCCCCAAGGATCCTTGGGAATCTCTTTCTTCAGATAGGGTCCATTCCAGTTACTGACTCCACTTGGTTTAGTCCGAAGCGCCTCGAGTCCTTGCTGGCTACTCGGGAACCGGCCAGTATCAATGAAGAACGCATCGAGTGCGCTCATGAAGTTTTCGATTTGGGCGCTTGCCACTGACGCTTTAGCCGGGCTAATTCGCTTGTATAAAGTAGGGCCCACCAATGCCGCCAAGAGTCCGATAATAACCAGCACAATCAGCAGCTCCATCATTGTGAAGCCTTTATTCTTCCGCATAAACTACATCTCTCCGTACACTGTTTCCGGCATACTTTCGCCTCATTTATTGCATGATCATGCAAACATACTACGAATTCCCACCTATCACGGCCTCCCCCCCTCGAGGATCAATAAAGATTAAACGTTGTAAGAATTAGCAGCTACCAATCACTATAGTTGCTTCCATCCAGAGCAGACTCGGACGAGCTACTGTGAAGGTCGATGATACCTTCTTGCTCGTCGGCATCCTCCAGCTCCCAAGCATTGCCAGAGCCGACGATGGGATCTATCGGCAACGAACGCAAATACCGCTTCTCGACTAACTCGTCCAAGCTGTACGGATAGCGCTGGTGGTCTGCATAAAAATCATCGAGTGCACTTCTGGTTACTTGTAAGGTCTCTCGTAACGCCGCTTCATTTGCTCGCCTTACGGCCGTATGAACAACAGGTGCCGCCAAGCTCGCCAAGAGCGCAACAATTGTAAGGACCACCAGAAGTTCAATGAGAGTGAAGCCCCTTGCCTTATTTCGCATTGAGGATGCTATTAAGCGCATACAAACTACCAATCCTTGTAATAGGTGCCGTCAAGCGCCTGCATATCATGCGTTACCCGCACGTCGTACACATCGTCTCCACCCCAGATGACGCTCTCGGGGTCATCCTGATAGCCGTGAAGCTGCCAATGATCCATTGCAGGTCCATCCTGTGTGAATGGATCGCGAGGGATGCGACGCAAATAACGCTTTATCTGATCAGAATTTGCGAGTGGCGCGCCGTCCACAAGCACATCTAGACTCACTGGGTATCCGTCTCGACTAGATGATCCATCATTGCGTACTATCGTTTCACTCTTCCAATCCTGGTGAAACTCGTCAATTGCAGTCCGGATCTGGCGTAGACTTGCCCGCAACTCTACCTCCTTAGCCCGTTTGACAGTCAGTTCGGCATAGGGCAATGCAATCGATGCCAAGATGCCCAGAATCGTAAGCGAGACCAGCATTTCAACGAGTGTGAATCCCCGACGATTTCTCATGTTTAGAGACACCCTCATCGGTGATGCTCCTTGTCTTTTCCCGGGAGTCTTCATTCGATAGTGACGCGAGCGTTACGCGACACAGCGCCTTGCTTGTCGCCTTCCTTGTCGATCAGGAGCGGCGTCTTCACGACAATAAAGCTCGTTCCCGGCTGCAACGCCTTGAACTCCACTTCAACAAATGCCACATCTTTAACGGGTTTCAATTGGGGGTTGATTGCAACGTCAAGCTGTAGCGTGTTGCTGCCCGCCTGCGGATTATCCAACGGCTGATCCATCGCATACGGCGTGAGCGGCTTGACGGACTCAAGACTAAGAAGGTTCGGATTAAACAATAAACTGCTCTGTATCCGACCAATATTCATTAAATCACTCATCTGCAGCTTTAATCTGATTTTTTCGTTAACTCCGGCTTTCTGATAATCTGGGAAGACGGACAGGACGGGAGAGTCATTGGAGATTTCTGGAAGCGCCATCTTAGGCTCAGGTAACGTCATCGCTAATCCTTCAGCACCCAACCCTGATTCAGCAGAGGCCTCCAAAGTCGTGTTATCATTCGCTTCCACAGAGGATTCCATGGACCTAGTTTCACCAATACCGCTCTGCACCGTCTCGGTAACCACAGTTAATTGGTTTGCATCCTGAAATGCTTCCACCGTTTCGAAGCGTGGCTCGCCAACCTGCAAGCGATACAATGGCATATTCACCCTTGATATGAGCTTATCCTGCGTACCCGTGCCAAACTCCATATTTTGCATAACTTCATTGAGTCGGTTCGTACGAATGACACGTGGGGTTATGGTCAAAAGAACATCGGTACGTCCTTCCGACTGATCATCCACTCCGAAAACTTTGGCCAAGAGCGATGAGCGGCTAATACCGGGAACAGAGGAAAATGCACGACGTTCCTCCTCGCGTATCAGCCCACCAAGTAGCACACTTTCTCCATCCGCCAGCAGCATCGTTGTCTCAGCGTTGCGCGCACCGATCCGGTAAGCCGGCTCCTCGCTCGTGCCCAGATTCTCACCTAAAGCGCTCACTTCCAGCGCGACCTTGAGTGTGGTGTCGTTATTCGGATGAATCAATGGCTTGACCGCGAGTTTGATACCGATCTCTTGATACTCAAACGTCGTTCGAGTCTGTCCCGTCGCATCAAGTATGGAGGCTGCCCTCAATGGCACGCGATCACCAATGTGAATCTTTGCCTCCTGTAAGTTGAGCACGCGGATCTTCGGATTAGCGAGAATCTTCGCATCCACGTTTTGCTTAAATGCCTTCAGCGCCACAGAGGGAATTAGAAGCTTTGAATTCTCCTGCAGTGCTCCGGAAAAGGACCCTCCCAATGGAATCGGCTCGTTCTTCAGTTCGATTCTATAAGGTGAAAAATCCACCCCCTGCTGTAATGTTTGGCTGTTGTTAATCTCAAGGATTTCAACGTCGAGCAGGACTTGAGCTGCTGGAACATCATTGATTGCCAAGAGCTGCTCAACCATCCCCATGACCTGGGGAGTGTCTCTGATCATCAGCATATTGGTGACTTCATTCAGAGAGACATCCCTGATTCCTAGAACAGACTTTAAGATCGCAGCCATGTCCTTTGCACTGATGAACTCCAGTGCAACCGCTTTCAGGATCAAATCTTCATATTGAGCTCGTTTATCCTTGCTGTCCGGGTACACCATGATCGTTCGATCATCAATCACCTTGTAATGGTTCTTGGACATCTGCAAAACAACTTGCATCGCCTGATAGAAATCGAGGGTTTCGATGTCCATGGTGACAGGCATTTCTTTGACGGCGTCATCAAAAATCACATTGATAGCATAGGAGTTGGCAATAAATTCTATCGCCGATTTCAGATCGAGCTTCTCGAACTTCAACTGAATAGGGTCTGAAGTGCGTTCGGGAATGATCCGCCTCTTCACCCTCTTTAGTAGGTCACGAGCTTCAGCATTTGCCGAGTCCAACTCAATGGCCTGCTCCAATAGGCCGACGGCGCGATCTTCCTCACCCGTCTGAATAAGTGCTATCGCGTCTGACAACAACTCCTGAGACTTTATTAGCCGGTCAATCTTGGTTGCCACTTCGGTCAGTTCAACGCTGGCGGGCAATTCCTCTCGCCCAGCCTGAGCGACTATTCTGGCACTGTCTAAGCGCTTGAGTCTGAGCAGTGCTTGCACCTGACTCAAAACCTCTTGTTCACGCAAAAGCTGAGCCCGCTGCAGCTCCATCGCAAAAATTTGGTTTTCAGGCGCAAGAGCAGCCCGCTCCCGGTACCACGCCAAATCCTTTGATTCTGGCTGTGAGGCACAACTTGTTAAAAAAAACAGCAGCGTAACCGCGGTTACGGCTTTGCGGCATGCCTGCATTGAACAACTCCCTGCTCTTATTGACGTCTCATCACATAGACTTGTGAATCTGAAATCCTTTTTATGAAATAATTCTGATCGAGTCCGTCCCCTTCCCTGACAACTCGAGATTGTCCCTGATATTCAATCATCGCATATGAACTCCCCTGGCGCCTGACGACTCCTCTCACATAAATCTCGGGCAGATCAGATGAGATATCAGTGTCCAGTATGTTCGTCAGAAGAGGTTTAACAGGCTCAACCTCTTCAGCTTCCTGTGGCTCCGGCATTGCCTCAGGCAACACCTCGCGCGAAAAAATGTCACGCTGAAGACGATACTCCTCCCGCCCTACCAGTGCAGCCGGCACCTTAATCGGCTGCACCAAAGCAACCATAGAGCTCCTCTCCGACTGTTTTTGCGACTCTCCACCACTGTAATAGGCAACGTTCAACAGGACGAGAGTGATGAGCCCAGCTCCGAGGCCCAGATGCTTTGGACTAGGCATCTTCATCGATAGCCTCACTCTTCAAGGAGCGCACTTCAAACTCCAGGCTGGACACAACAGTCCCCTTGGACTCTTCGAGTTCGCTCTTAGTGAGTACCGCGTAGAACTTCGTTTGCCCCATCAGGTTAAGAAACTGCCTTAATGCCTGATAATTGGATCGCAGGCGTATCTTGACCTCTACCACTTCAGCGCCGGCACGCGCCTTCGGATTGGAGTATGTTTCAGACAGCAACGTTACGGACGATTGTTTAACCAAGTGATCAAGTGTTTGCGCAAAAGACACACTATCGAACGGCTGCCTCGCTCGCTCTAATAACGCCGCCAGAGATTCATAATGCTGGTCAGCCAGGTCGTACTGTGCTGCAACAGAATGCTGATAGGCATACTGACGTTCCGCCTGACGCAGTGAATTAGCTGCCAGAGCCAAACTCTCATGAGCCGTCCGGTAGAAGGTCACATGGCAAACCAGTAGCAAAAGGGCAGCAATAAGGGTCCCAGCTAAAAGGATGCGGAAGAGCGGATCATTCCAGGATAAAGTTGAAGACTGGCTCATAGGGGAACTCTCAGCTCATAGGCAACGGTCGAAGTGGCGCCTTTGACGACCTCTTTTGCAAGAATGTCGACACGGGATTGTGTTCCATTCGGGACTAGTTCGTTGATATTCCGCTCCAACGCGAGCGGATTATCGGCCAGAACATGGACAATCGCCTGCCGTTTATCCGCCTCATAGATCACTCGTTTAACCAAGCTGTCACCGTCAAGACGAGCTTCAAAATAGTCTAGAACTGTTTCAACAGGAGTGACCTGACTAAGAACGGGTTGAGCCGTCACCAAGTCCGCAGTAAATGCCAGATATCTAGCTTCTCTGGTACTAGAGCTTGAGTGTTCAGCTATCAAACTCTGATAACGTTGCAGCGTAGCCATCTTCGCCTCGGCTTCGGCACGCGCAATCGTCGCGCTGGCGACTTCAAATACTAAGGCTGCCAGAAAGCATAACCCTGCTGCTGCCAGCGCTATACAGGCACGCTTTGTCGCTTTGCGGCTGACGTCAAAAAAAGCCGGATAATCAATGTTCACTGTTTAACACAACATCAAGAAGGTGAAGGTTATATTGCCCTTCCTGTGGTGCAATCCAGCCGTCCGGATCCATCACAGCAAAGGACAAGTCATGACGATGGGCACATTCCAGGACACGCGCCACCATAGGTCCCTCCCCCAGTAAAGCGATGCCATCAGTGAGCGCATTACGACCATAGCGCCTGTTAATGCGCAAACAGTCCGAGTAGATGTCGACAATATCGCTATCATCTACTTGATCACCGCTCCACAAACAGGATCGCAACAGGCAGATTTGACCATCGAGTCTGGTTACGAGAATGCTCCACCCCTGCAGCCCGACTTGGATCAAAACCGAGGGAATTGGTTGATCATAATGGCGCTGAGCTCTCTGTCTTAAATAGGCGTGCACATAAAAAGAGGACGGCATCATAGACGCCGGAACAGCCTGTAACTGACCTAAAATATCTCCAACAGCGCGAACCAGTGTTTGTTTGACGATTAAACTGGAGCACACGCCGGCCTTTCTTTTTATAGGCCCTAACGCGATCTCATACTTACCACTCGCATCAAGAAGCTCCTTTTCCAGTTTCCATTGCAAAAACTGACGGGCTTTAAATTCATTTTTTGGAAGTTCCGAAAACTCCACGAGACGGACATAGCACTCTGGATCAGGAACCAGCACGCGACAAAGTGTTCCCGCTATGACGGATCGCTCCCCCAGTCCCTCAATCACTACTTGTCCGCTGTCACTGATCGTAAGAGGATAGGTAACTGTCAGATCCCGCGCCCCTCGCTTTCTCACCTTCACGTGTAGGTAACCCGACTCGACCATAATGGCAGACAGACCATTACGGGCCGCGTAGATTCGATCTGACCATTTATTCAACAAACGTAACACGATTTACTTCTTCCAGAGAGGTTACACCTTGCACTGCACGTTCTAATGCTGATCGCCGCAGCGTAATGCCGCCGCACAGTTCTGAGTTTTTTAAGACCTCAAACGTTGATCCTTTTTCAGAAATTAGATGACGCACATCATCCGTCACAACGAGCACTTCGCAGATACTAGTCCGCCCCCTGTATCCAGTGTGATCGCAGTACTCGCAGCCAACGGCACGATAGAAGGTGTTGTCCAGGTCGTCCGAGCCCAATCCAACCTCGCTCAGAAACGTTCTTTCGTAGCGATGAGGTACCTTGCAGTTACGGCAGAGCACCCGGACGAGCCGCTGCGCCATAACGCAATTTAGCGATGACAAAAAGTTGAATGTATCGACGCCCATGTTCTGGAAACGGGAGATAACATCGATGGCGTTATTCGCATGGACAGATGAAAAGACCAAATGACCCGTCAGAGCCGACTGGACTGCAATTGAGGCTGTTTCTACGTCTCGGATCTCCCCCACCAGTATTTTATCGGGATCATGACGCAAGACAGCGCGTAATCCAGAGGAGAATGTCAGGCCTTTCTTCTCATTGACTGCAATCTGCATCACGCCATCCAACTGGTACTCAACAGGATCCTCAATGGTGATGATCTTTTCTTGCCCAGTATTGAGCTCCGATAAGGCTCCATAGATTGTTGTGGTTTTACCACTACCCGTTGGCCCCGCGATTAGCACCATCCCGTACGGTTCATGAATCGCTTTACGAAAGCTCTTTAACTGCTCGGGAGAGATTCCTAAACGGTCGAGGCTCAGATCGCTGCCGGCTTTAGGGGTTGCCAAGCTGTCAAGAACTCGAATTACCGCATTTTCGCCATACGCGGAGGGAATGATCGAGAGACGGAAATCAATATTGCGGCCTTTGACTCGCAGCTTGAAACGGCCGTCCTGCGGGACCTTCTTCTCTGCGATATCGAGCTCCGCCATTACTTTGAGCCGGGAGATTAATGAAGCGTGGTAGGAACGATCGAGCATTTCCGTTGCAGGATAAAGTACGCCATCAATTCGATACTTCACCTCAACGCCATATTCATACACCTCAACGTGCACATCCGACGCCCGCTTTTTAAGCGCCGACAAGATAACCGTATTGATCAACCTGACGATCGGGCTACTGGAGAGCTCTCCATACTCCTCCAAGGAAAGCGTCCGATTTTCATCGCCACTATCAATAACGATTTCTAGCCTCATGCCGTCCGCCAGATCTTTGAGTGCATCATGGCGCTCGTGGCATCGACTTAACGCGAAACGAATGGAATCCAACTCAGCGACATGCAACTTGGCGTGACGACGACACAGGAACTCCACCTTTTGCTGCAACTCAACGTCAAATGGGTCCGTAATGACAATGTTGATCGAGGCGGGTGTCGCAGAAAGCGGCACTACGTTTAACCTATTGCAGACATCCAGTGGCAACAGATCAAATAGCTCCTGATCGATCTCAACTTCCCGTAAATCCGTGTAGGGAAGTCCTGCCTGCATCGCAACTCCTTTGGCGAGTTGGTGATGTGTGAGGTAGCCCTTTTCAAGCAAGTGATCAGCGAGGTCCCGATCGTCCCATTCTGGCGCAAGATCTCGCATCATGGATTGGTCAATAAAGCCCAGCTCAACAAGGGAACTGCTGAGCGGCTCCAAGATGAGGCGCGGGTTCACTTCACGACCTCCGCCAAATAGAAAATCGGCAGATACATCGAAACGATGATCCCCCCAACCATAAATCCGATGACCAGCATTAAGACTGGCTCAAACAGACTCATGATCACGGAAAGCCTCTCATCCAGAACCCCTTCGAAGTAGTCAGCCACCTCCGAAAGCATGCGTTCCAGGTCACCAGAGCTTTCCCCCACTTCGATCAGCTTAATTGCCTGCTCTGACATAAAACCTTGACGGCTAAGTGCCATATGAAAAGCACTGCCGTTCATAACATCGTCTTTAATTGCTCCCAACGCACCACCAAAGGCGGTCACTCGATAAACAGACTGCAAATTCTCAAGCGCGGTTAATAAGGGCATACCTGCCGACAACATCGTCGAAACGTTGCGAGTCAGCTGAATATAGCGAGAGTGCTGAATGATCTCGCCTACCAAAGGCAGCTTTAGTCTAAGCGCATCAAGCCGCTGCTGAAGCGCCTCATTTCCGCGGGCAGATCGCCAATAGAGATAGAAAACAATGGCGACGGCCAACGCCAGTGCAGCAAAGTAGGGAAAGAAGTGCGCGCCGCTCATGACAACTTGGGTCGCCAAGGGTAACTCTGCATTAAAACTGGCAAAAAGCTCAGAAAAGCTCGGCACAATAAAAACAAACAAAAAACCGAGCACGGCGACTAGTGTGAACACAAGGAAAAGTGGATAGGCGAGCGCTTTCTTAAGCTTTCCACGGAACTGAATCCGCTGGTTTAGATACTTTTGGTACTCATTAAGTGCATGATAAAGATTACCGCTCTTTTCTCCGGTTTTGAGATTGCTAATAAAGATATCGTCAAACACGTTGGGATAGCGTGCGCAGGCTTCAGAAAAGGAGCATCCATCTTTTAGCAGGCTCACCACTTGGCCAAGCACCGCACCAAAGGTCGGATCATCGGACCGGTTGGACACAATGAGCATAGACTCCACCAATGGCAATCCCGCTCTCAACAGTGACGAGAGCTCCTTGTTAAACTGGAGAAAGACCTTATCTTTGACGCCTACCTGCCGATCAAATACCAGTAGAGACGCCGACAAGGTTTCGATAAAAAAATTTTGCTTTTCCAAAAGCAAGCGAGCCTCGCTTTTGGATGGCGCAATGATCGAGCCCTGCCTTTTTTGACCGTCTGCATCAAAGGCTGAATACGAAAACTCCGGCATTAGCGATCCGTAGTACAGTTCATTAGCGTAAAAAATGAGTCTAGCTGGCGTTCCGACTATCTGCCGAAGAACGACCTAAAATCATGCATCAGTCGTCAGATTCAATATGTTCATATACATAAAGCCATGAGATAGCACCTAAGCGGCAGGTCGCAAACATGATTCTGAGTGACTGCCCATTCACGACCTGGCGGGCCTGGCGACTGGTGGTCGCCAAGCATAGGCGCGACTACTTAGTGCTGCTTTAACTTGAACCAGAGGCCTTGATAGTACTGGAGCAAGCGCCCCCCCTGAATAATCGCATCACCGGTCTTCTGTCGACTCACGCCATTCAAATGTGTCAATGACGCCTTAACCTTGGCAATCGCAAGCTCGACGTGGTCGATACGATTCGAGTCAAGGCTTAGCGCTGCTTGCGCATATACAGTCGCCATATGGATGTCCCAATACTCGAACAGCGAGTAATCGATACGGTCAAGTGCATTCATATAGCCCAATTCCACCGCGGTTTGGCTTTGTTGGATGTGTATGTCCAACTCCCCTTCTGCCAGCAAGGTGCCTGCGCCCACCACAGTGTCATACAGCTCAACCGTCGCCTTATACGTTCCTGGCTCGCCAGTCAGCCTTACCTGCGAAGTCAGTAGCGCATCAGGCGAGTTCATTGCCCGAGTCCAGCGAGCGGTACGAGGATCAACCGTTTCTCCACCCGCAGCATGAAGAACACTTAGGCCATCGGAAGTCTGCTGCACAGCGGCCAGATTAAGCGGCACATCCGCACTCGTAACATGCCAGTTGACATCGACAACTCCCGTCGTCCGGCTATCTGCCGTAACAGGTGTTGCATACGTCGTAGCTTGCATCAGGATACTTCGCGCTGCGTCCTTGTCCTGCAGATCATTCGGGTTAAAGGTGAACAGAACAACACTACCGGCACCGTACTTATTAATGACCATGGCGGGATTCTTATGATCGGAATGGTGGTGCCACCAGCCGAAGCTGCAATCCTTGTAATACTTCAGCAAGTGCCAATGGGGAGAACAGGCGGTTTCGAGCTGTCCCACACCAATCCCGCCAGTTAAGGCGACACGTACTGCATGGCGTCCTGCAAACTCCCAGCTACCTGAGGGCGTCGCCGGACTCTGATCAAGATGCACGTTTGCGATATGGGGCATGGAAATTAGTGACCGAGCGCCGATCATGTCACGCCATAATTCAAACAGGTTGGCGTGGTTATTGATCCACACGAGTCCCGTGCCCGCACCTACAACCGCGCGTATTTCCTGCTCTGTGTTATAGGACATGTATAGCGGGTGACCAAGTGCCGGACTTAGGCTGCCAACGAGTAGGACGTTGTAGCGCTGTGAGCGCAATGCACGCACAAAGTCTCCTTCATTGCGAACCAAGTTGTAATCAACCTGCCCCATTTGGTAGGTCGACCCAATCAGGCCAATCAGTTGATCAAACTCCTCTGCATGAGGCTCAAAGATCCACGCCTCGGGGATCCAGATCAGCACACGAGCCCTTGGAGTGACGGAACCCGTTACCTCAACTTGTAGTTTTGAGCGCACAGTAACGCCCAGAGTGGTTTCAGTGCTCCGGTTACCGGCCCGATCCGTCGCGGTCAAGACAAGCTGATAAGCGCCCGGCTCCGCACTCAAGTCGCTGAAGCTAAAGTGCCCTACATCATCGGCAACTGTTGAATGGACAGCTTCATTGAAAGCCAATTCGATGACACTGCCTGGTTCAGCCGTACCGTTCACCGTTAAAGTCCTGGCCTCGACAACTTCACCGTCAATAGGGCTCTCAACCAATGGCGCGTCCGGCGCTGTACGATCAATGGTAAATACGTAGGATACATGTTGAGTATTACCTGCCTTGTCATGCGCGGTGACAGTCAGCTCATACTTGCCTTCCGCCTCAATCAGATTACCGCTTTCAAAAGGCTGGCCATTCAGCAGCGCAACGACTTGCCCGGGGTTGGCCTCCTCGACTCTAAACGTCGGTACCACGGCCACCGTGTAAAGAGCCTGATCCTGCACACCCTCGACTGTAATGACAGGCGCCGTATAGTCCAACGTAAAGTGTACGACTACCCGACTGTCATTCCCCGCATCATCTACAGCGTAGACCTCTAAACGGTGCGGTCCTTCTGCAGTGATCGGCGTTCCAGCGTTATATGGAGCCCCATTCAACTCTACCTTGGTCTGAGTGGCGTTCTCGAACCGAACAGTCGGTTTAACACTGGATCTATAATGCACTCCCTCCTCAACGCCCTCGACGTACACCTGAGGCGCGGAGTTATCGATTGCGAAACTGACGGTAACGGGATCTGACACGTTGCCCGCGAGGTCAGTGGCCCTAGCCGAAACGGTATGGGTTCCCTCCAGCAATTCCGAAAGGTCATAAGCGACGTTGACAGCCCCCATCAGGAGTTTGACCCAATTGCCTTGATTGACGCGGATTTCGATGCTGGCGACACCAGAAAGACTATCCTCCGCGAAAATCACTGCCTTGGCAGCCTTAGCATTCATTGTGGCGCCAGCAACAGGGTTTAAGATGGAGACAGTTGGGGCCACTGTATCAATTAACCGCAAAAACTGCGTTGCCAGGATTTCGCGATATTCAACACCCTCGAACGTATAGCTAGAAATCAACTGCAGGCGATAGTTGCCGATCGGCAAACTGTCGGTTAGGAATACAGCTGTACCTTGGAAAGTCGCGGAGGAATCAAGACCAATCTCAGCTCCTTCGACACCAATCACACTACTGCTTTCGATCCGATCAAACGTAAGGCTCAGGTTGATACCTTCTACTCGAGCGTTGCCATTATTCGTCACCATGTAATTTGGCAGAATCGCCGCGCCAGCCGGAACCTCCGCTTCGGAAAGATTAATAACCGCCGTTAAGGAGGGTTTATCGGGCTTAACGGTGAAGTTGTTAATCGCCTGCGCCAACTCCAACTCGCCTGCCTTCAAAATGCTCGTCGTAGTGTAGACCCCAGGCGGCGTTACACCGGTATTCCACGTGAATGAGACGTTCTGCGTATCGCCCGGGTTGATCTCGCCGACAGGTGAGCTCTGGGAGAACACCTCTGTCCCATTCGCATCCTTAATAGTCGTCCACAACACCACATCAGTAAGGGCAGCATTAGCTAGGACGTTACCGATGCGAGTTACCAAATGAACATCGGTATTTGCACGATAACTTGAGCGGTCATTGGTAAGACTCAGAACAGCGTTAAACTCTCGACCAATCACAAAAGGACTTCGGGTCGATGCCAGCTCCTTACCTTGGGCATCTGTCAACCGAGCCACAACAGCGTAATCACCTGCGTAGGTAGACCCGCTATTCCAGTCATATACCCACTTCTGAAGACCTCCGGATGGCACAGAGACTGATCGGCCCTCGACCAAAGCCACGACCGGATAGCCTTTTTCATCAACGACACTGACCGTCAACAAGCCATCAACGCGGGACATAGGATTGAACAAAGTCACTGCTGCCTTCAGCTCCTGAGCTCGTCCTAAGCCTGTCTGGTTAAGTACAGTCTCCATGGCGAGCTGACCTGCTGCCAAAACCGGCACTTCGAGAATATGAACGTTGTTTCGCTCACTTTGCTCAGCAATTTGATTTTGTTCATCAACGGTTGCTATCAAGTGGTACACACCTGAAACAGAAGGCACATTCCAGCCTATAGCGATCAATTGCGTCGTTCCGACAAGTGTCGGCTCCAACCGCTGCTTATCTAGCAGAGAAACCACGTTGCCCTCAGGGCCAATCACATCAACCGATAGAGTGCTTGCATCCGCAAGCTGCTTGCCCACGTTGCTGACCTCAATCTGAACTTGGCTTGAAGTCCCCATAATGGAAACACTTGGAGTGACCGCCATCTTCACAGCCAGATCAGCTCGATTTTCGAGAGAATAGACAATGACAGCGGGATCCGAGACGTCACTGACGTTACCAGCTTCATCTTCGGCAATGGCTAGAATCTCGTTTTCTCCATTTGCCAAGAAAACATTTTCAATCGAGAACTGGCCAGCCGGTGCCAGAAGGCGAAAGGCATCGTTGTAATCGACATAGCTTACTAGCCCATTTGATGGCAAATACTGAATCGACTCGATGTCCCAGATTCTCGGCAGCATGCTGGAGAGATCATTAACCAGGACGCTTTCTCTTCCAGTCTCAACATCCCGCTCAACCACACGGAGCATCTCTGTAGCGGCTTCCAGGCGGAAAAAAGTAAAGTGCTTGTCAGAACTCCAACTCGGGTTGAGTACAACCTGCGGCTCTTGTCCTTGATCAACGAGAAGAGTCGATGTCCTAGCGTGCATGTCAAAGAAGGCAATTGAGCTGCTTTCCTCTATTTGGCCGACCACATATAAAAAGCCACGTCCGTCCGATTTCCATGATAAACGGTTAAAGTCGGGTTGCGCGTCTGAGGCTGCGATCTCGACAGCACCTGTCTCCATGTCCATTAAATAGACGTTGCTATCGTCAATCCAGGCCGCGTAGTGACCATCCGGCGACAAGGCGAACGTTTCAGGATTCATGTAACCGAATGAGGACAAATCGCCTAAGTCAACCACAGCATCCACGGCACCGGTATCTAGCGACAGAAAATAGGCTTGTCCCCGATCGTCCATCATGGAAAAGGCAAGTAATAGAACCTTACGCGCGGTCGCCACATATCTGGATAGGAACACGAAGTCTGATTCGTCCGCACTGACTGCTAATTTAACAAGAGCCTCATTATCGATGTCCGCAAGATAGACATCGGGCGTGCCATACCCATCAAAAAGAATGATGACGGCTTGCGTATCAGAGTCTAACCAAGTCACTTCGACAACGGCCTTTTGCGTCGGGAGCGTCCAAATGATTTCGCCACTCTCAAGGCTTCGTACGAAAGCCTCTCCATTGTAGTAATCGTTTGCGAAAATGTACTTCTGTGTAGGCGACGCAGGGCCCTGGACATCTGGGATGTACGCCAACAACTGACTCTCATGAACTGCCGTGACAGTTGCGCCCACAACCCCATCTTGGATCATTGTCACCTTGGCGCCAGGCTCCGCACGTCCCGTCAATGTGACCGGGCTTTGCTCAACGATGCCGGTTGAGCCAGAGCGCACAGGTCCAGTAAATTGCGGGCTTAAAGGCGGCGAGGTATCAGCAGGAATTCCACTTGCCTCATTAGACGAAAGACTAACGTTTCCGATCTTGTCTACAGTTTGGACGACATAGAAATAGCGCGTTCCGTTTGTTAGCGCACGATCCAGATAAGTTGTGTCCCAACTAGTTGCAACCAGTTCATATGGTCCGCCAGCACTTTCAGAGCGCAAAACTCTGAATGGTGAAGCTGGCTCGTCAGCCATTTGCCAAGACAAGCGCAACCGTTCTCCTTCCGGGATAGCCTGGACCACAAGATTGGATGGTGATGCTGGCAACGCCAATGCCACTTCTACACTGACTGCATTTGATGGAAGCGACAGATTACCTACAGCGTCCATCGTCTTGACCGTGTAAACGTAGGTACCGTTCAACAAGCGCTCATCATGCATCTGAGTAACGTCTGCTCCAACCGACTGAATGATTTCACCATTACGGTATACGCGGTAGCTGACTGCGTCTGCAGACGTACTCGGCTCCCAGGACAGCAGAACATCGTGGCCATTGACGACGTCGCCAGACAACCTGACTGGCTCGGGCGGTGTAACATCACCTACCGCTACTGTTTCTGGCTCAGCCGGCTCACTTTCAAGGCCAAGATTATTGACTGCGGTTACTGTGTACTCCTTCTCGCCGTTTCCTTGATCTACTGCCTGAAAACTGGTCGTCGTAATCAGTGGCGAGTGAAATACTCTTACCTCTGAGACTTCGACTGCATGCGAAAAGGAAAATCTTACTTTGTCAGTAAAATAGGGGCGGTCAAAAATCAATGCATCGTATGCATTGGCCGACGTAATAAGTGGTAGCCAATATGCCCCAGTCCAGACTTCAACATCAAAATTTTCGAGCATTGACCAAGAGGAGCGCCTAACAATTTCCACTCGAGAAACGTAGGCCATCTTATCTAATGTGAGTGTCAGGCGATCGCCATACACTCCACGGAAATATGTGCTGGTATTATTATCAATTGCTCGGTACGGTCCGTATGACCCGTAACTGGTTCCTATGCCCTGCGCATGGGTGATATATGCTCTCTGCTCAGCATTCAGAGCCGCTCCTTCTGCCCCAAACACACGATAACCTACGATATTCGATTCCGGACTTTCAGCCCAGATCATGCCAACGGTCTCGCCCTCTGCGGAAAGCCGGAATTCGCGCGGAATTGCTGGCACCTCAGCCTTCACTACTCGATACTGCACGGACTTACTACGATTGCTTTGCTCATCCTCCAAGGTCACTGAGACCAGGTTGTCTCCAGGCTGTAATACAACATCATCGAGCCTAAAGGTCCCATCTTCAGAGACTGTCACAAAGACGACATCTTGTGAGCCCAGAATATTCTCTACGCTAATCTCGGCGACCGCACCAACAGGGCCAGTACCCAGGATAGCAACTTTATCCTCTGAGGTGGGCGAGTATGGCGGGACCACATCCGCCGTATACACATTGGTGACAACCGGCTCTGAAGCCTCCGCCTCGTTTCCAGCCTGATCGATGGCGACAATGCGATATTCATAGCGGCCGTCTGCCAATCCCTGATCCACATATTGAGTGACTGATACCGGCTGTGACGTTCTGCGGATATAGTTTCCTGCGCCTAGACGCCGCTCAACGTGATAACCCGCTACGTCAGCGTCACTGTTGGCAGTCCAGTCCAGTTGGGCATCCCCTCCGGTCACTCTGGCTGCGAGCCCCGTGACTTGAGCAGGGCGTGTGAGATCAACTTTGCTGATACGTCTTAGTTCTGGCGCGCTATCCTCATTGCCATTGACATCAACTGATAATGCTCGGATTTCATAACTGCCATACGGAAGTGATGTTGTATCCCACGTATAGCTATATGGACCGCTACCGTTCGCCTTACCAATCGGTTGCCATTCAGCAGTGCCCGCAACTCGATACTGGTAAGAGACCTCGGCTAGGTCGTGATCTTCAGACTCACCCTCGATATAGAGAGAATTCTCAAACTGTCCATTGATGAGGGGTTTTACGAAAGAGACGTGAGGCGCCCTGGTTTCTATTACTGCGCTTATCGACTCGGAGGAGTCACTGACGTTGCCAGCTTGATCAATCGCAAACACAGCATACTCATAGCGCCCGTCACCTTTATTTGCCTCAAGAAAGGACGTCGCAGATAAAATATAGGGCGAGAGATCACCAACAACCGGCCCCTCCGAGTTTATCAAGCGCCCGTCGACGAAAAGCAAATAACCAGCCAGGTCGTTTTCAGTATTCGGATCCCACGCAAGGGTGACACTCCGGCCGCTTACCGTCGCGACTAGGCCTGTTGGGGCTGACGGCGCTGAGTTATCGACGCTGACTCGCACCTGGGTCGTCGCGACATTGCCATTTACGTCCTCAGCCTCGAGTTTTAATATGTAATCGTCAGAATCCTGAAGCTCCAGTGTGTTCCACTGGGCCAACTCCGCCCCTAATAGAGATAGGTTCGAGCGGATGATCTGTTGCCAAGTGACAGGTTCCTCTCCTATCCCTACACTGATCCGATACTCCTGGAAGTCGTCTTCACTATGGGCGGTTCCACGCACGCCCACCAGCCCACTCAATACTTGGCCGTCTTTCGGATTCGCCAGCATGACCTTTGGCGGCGTCCAATCAATGCGTAACGTCTTCTCCAAAGAGGGTTGGCTATGGTTACCTGCCTGATCTACCGCTATCACCTGATACTGGTACATGCCTTCACTGGTGAGTAGATCATGATAAGTTGTTCCGACAATCAACTCGCTCTGCAATGATCTTCCACTTCGCTTGATAATATAGCCTGCAACATCACTGGAAACCGGTTCGCTCCAGGTTATTTCAACGCCACTCTGCTTATCTGCAGAAAGACTCTCAATGACAGGTGCCTCCGGAGGAACCGTATCCAGCGTAATGTTATTGACTAGAGATGTCGTATTCCCTGCGGAATCTGTACCGGATAAACGCAAGGCATACTTACCGTCAGGCGGCAAATCGCTCCAGTACGCAAGCGGACCTGACGTCACACTCGTACCGCCAAAAATTAGATGGGTCCACGATGTCTGTTCATTAATATCGTGCCCACTCGCAAGTTCGATACGGTACTCACTCAGGCGAGGATCGACAGCAGTTCCCAAGAGTGGCTTGACACCGGTGACATAACCGCCGTCTACAGGATCAATCCAGGCCAATTGGGGAGGAGTTTTATCGATAATAAGCGGGACGACTACTCTAGTACGCTGCTTAGCTTTGTCCTCTGCCTCAACAATCAAAACGACATCACCTTCCGGTAAATCGGCGATTGCAAATGACCCTAGCGAACCTTCCACTTCCCGATCGAAACTTCCCAACTCCACTTCATTACCAGATGCGTTATAGAGAATTCTGTAACCTGTAAAATTAAGATCAGAGACGGAGCCTGTCACATTCAACGGGCCACTATTGGTTCCATAGATGGCGTTGACAGCCGGCTCGACAACCTCCACCGCTGGCGGTGAAAAATCAACCATGTAGCCAATAGTGACATCAGCCTTGTTACCGGCCAAATCAAACACTTCCAGCCGCAATCCTTTGTTGCCTTCTTCCGTACTATCGGGATCAAGCATTTGAAGCAAGATGTTCGATCCTGGCCTATCACCTTCGAGCATTGTCTTCCAATCAGATGAGGCAGGATCTTCGGTAATGGAGTAGCTGAAACTCCCAAAATTCGTATCAGACATGCTGGCAGTAATGCTGGCACCAACCGCGAAGCCTCCATCAATGCCGCTAACGGTGACATTAGGCGGTGTCACGTCTACTGTAAGCTTTAAGCTTTCCGTCTGACTGAATAGCGGATTGGCCTTTGATTTAGCTACCAACTCCAGCGTGTAGGTACCTTCGGTAGCCACCTGCTGAGCAACGGTGCCGTCCCACACGTAGATGTACTCACCCTGAAGGGCCTCCAGGTTTGCGCCCAACTGCGCAACCCGACTTCCATTTCCATCAATTAAAAATACGTCCAGCAGTACCGGCTCAATCAGTCCAACACGCGCACTGAACGAATCATGACGCCCATCCCCGTTCGGGGAAAGATATGTGGAGTCATAGTCAAGGTAAGAAATTAAATTGGTCCTCTCAGCAAGAGTCAGCGGCACGATGACGACCGACTGGTTACCGGCGTGATCCTGTGCTTTCAACCTGAGCTCACCATTCCCTACTAGGCCAAACGTGTTCCATTTGCCTAACACTGCCTCGTGACGCCCCACTCGCTCATGAGCGATGGGTATAGCATTGTCATTATCAGACGAGAAATAACTGAGGCTGTAATTGTCGAGATGACTATCGCTAACGCTGCCAACAACCTCGACATTAACGCCCATGGCATCGCCAGCCTTTGGATACGCAATAGATATTGTGGGCGGTGTGGTATCGATCTCGACCAGCTTCTCTGTGGTTTCGATATTCCCACATGCGTCTCTAACTTCTACGACGAGAAAATACTCACCATCAGGCAACACACGGCCGTTGTCTGTACCGTCCCATTGCAGCACCGTCGACCCTGGACTGACTGGCTGCTTCTCATAGACTCTTGAATAGGTGATCGCGCCAGGTTTCTTGGCCTCTTTCTCAACGACTACGTTCCGAACAACAACGTCTACGAAGCCCTCCTCTTCAATATCCAGATGGATTCCGACTGAATCCATTACGCCATCACCATTAGGCGATATAAGCGAGTAAGGAATATTTAGAGCATAACCCTCGATACTCGCGTCCAGCGAGAACGTCTGCGTTGTACACTGTAAAAAGGTGCCGAAATCTCGAACTTTGAGTTGAAGTGTGACCTCTCCCGTTTTATCGAACGGAACAAGACCTAGCCGCCCAAGAACATTCACGTTGCCTGAAGTAGACCGCTTAGCAGGAGCACCGAACAAAAAGGTTCCCGAGTCAGCATACCGAACGAAAGCGTCGCCCTCATCACTCTCGGTCTTAGCATTCGTAATCAGAAGCTTATTTAGAGAACGGCTTGCATTTTTCTCCAGCGGGAGAAAGCTGGGCTCTAGCGAGTTGTCTCCTACTGCATAAAGCACTTCATAACTGAGTGCGGATCCCCTCTCATCGACGATCTCACCATTCACCTCACTGCCACGGAATGGGGAAGTATCTCCGGATGGGTGTACCCACTCCATAGGGACAGCACAGACCTTTCCACCAGCTTCGGGAAACTGAATTAAAGGCTCTGGTGGTGTCTGATCAATTGGCACGGAAACTTGATGTTCAATCACGGCGCCAGACTCAGCAACTGCAGAAACCTTCAACGACACCATGCCTTCTGCAAAATCGTTTATGTCTAGGTCAAATGAATAGTCATCACTATGCCGAGGGTTATTTACACTAAATAAAACTTTATTTTCACTCTTGTCGCCGATCATCTCCCACATCAAAACTTGATATTGCTCAGGGGCGATTGGCGATCGATCTTCACTTATACCTATAATCTTCGCGGAGATACTGATTTTTCCAGACGGATCATCACCGCAGCTCTCAACTCCTACAGGTTCAAGACGATATTCAATATCAATACAACCAGCCTTAAGCTCCGTCTTACGCGATGGATACTCCTCTCCACTGGTCGATCGCAGAACAAAAGTCATCGTGTACTCGACACAAGGCTCCAAATCCTCCAACACAAATTCCAGTGGCTTTTTGCCATCATACTTCACTGAGTGGGAGCGTCGTGTCTTTGCGTAACGCGGGTCTTGCTCACTCTTTACTTCGAGAAATCCCTCATAGATGCTCGTCGGGATATCCTTCATCAACGTCTTAACGCGATACCCTCCCTCTTCGGCATCTAAGCTAACAACCTGCCACTGCATAGCATCCGCCACGCGGAACCCGTTTGTGATGTAAGCATTTCCCAGGTCATCCAGGAGCTTAATCTTCATCTCATAATCGGTTGCACTACCAAGGCTCGCCACATCAATAACAAATTCAAACTCACCCGCTGCATCCGATCTATCAATAGTGGAAACGTAGATCTTCTTGGGATCGGAATCAGTGCAGTTCTCCTTAAGCCCTGGATCACAAATAAGCTCAACGAATTGCGTCACCTCTTGATCTCGCCATGCAGCATTAGCTTCTTGCGATGGATCTGGGCGGTATTGAAGGATCACCTTTTCAATAGGGCGAGAGATTGTTTCGACAACTCGGAATCGAACTGACGTCAAGCCTGCGCTCGTACGTCTAAATGCCACGTCATCATAATTTGCAAAAGGCACAGAAGATGGTTTGAGATTGAAATCCAAGTCGCCAGTTTTAAGATTTCTTACATAATGGTCGTTTGCATAAAGCACAACTGCCTTATTCATTTTTTTGGAAAAATCCAGAAAGTGAGTCGTCTGGTTCCCAGCTAAATCTTCAACGACAATCCTATATTCATTATCCTCAAACTGAAGCTCTGTCAGCTCAAGGATAAATTCCTGAACCTTACCATTAGAGTTAAACTGGCCTTCATCTCTTATATGCCAAGCAATCTGCTGATGCCCGCGCGCCTCCAACCGATAGCGATAATAATTGTCGTCTTCAAACACATATGATGCCTTTGTGTTCACGGACACATCGGCGCATTCTTCAGCATCATCTTCAGCACAAGGTTGAGGAAGAAGAAACTCTTCAATTTTCGAATTGACGGTTGGTGGTGTTGAGTCAACGACTACCTCATATGCATATTTCCCTAGCACAAGACGATAAGGTCCATCTTCAACACGCGCGCCAGTATCGTCCCGTCCGTCCCAGACAACCACTTGCTTAGAACCAATTAGATCGAAACTATGGGTGATCGTCCGCACCAATGCGTTATCGCTATTGAAGACTTCAAGCGCTAGATTCACAGGCTCAAGAATCCGCATATTAATAGCGACAGAATCCTGCACCCCATCTCCGTTCGGCGAGATGTAGCCGGGTTCACGATAAAGGTCCGTGATCTTCGAATGATCGCCCCAAGACGCTCTAGAAATAGTCTCACGGCTGTTTCCCGCACGATCATACGCAGTCAGTCGAACGTAATAAGATCCCTTTGCGGGAGGAATCCAAGTAGTAAGACTATGATCAACGACCGGGATCCGACTCTGCGGAGATACTGGCAGCCAGCTATCGCTCTTATCATGTTGAGCATATTCGAGCGTGTAATAATCGAAGTTCAAGTCAACCGCAGTACCCGTTACGGATACGCCGCCGGCTGACCTGGACTGGAGAGTTCTAACATCAGCTGAAAGGTTTAGTAGAGACTCATAGCTAGTCTCATTGTTAATAAATAGTCGGCGACCTGTAGGTGAAACATAAAAGCCATCAATGTCCTCAGGCCAACCTTTTAGAACTTCCTCAACCTCACCCGTATCAACGTCCACGGCAACAAGATAATTTCGAGAGTACTCTAATCCGGAATCTGAACGATCATAAGAAGCGCCACCTAACGATATCAACAAACGTCTTTCGCCGGGCGACCAAGCGACGGAATAAGGAATTGACGTTAACCATAGTTTCCCGTTAGCGTCAACCCAATATGGCTTTGCAACGAACTCATCTTCTTGAATAATTGTTGGAGCTAGGTCTTCCGTCGAAGCATAAAGGCCTTTACCGGTTGAAAAATCGACATCAACTGGGCAGGGGACAATGGAATTATAAACAGACGCAATCTTCTTAACGTTACCCGTAGAGCTGTTTGCAATGTAAATGCCTGGCTGCTCTAACCGAACACCCCCACCACATGTATGCGCCGAAATAGCAAAAGCGATTTCGTAGCCGTTTTTGTGCCATTCGAGCCATGGCACAAACATGTCGTCATTCGCACCCACCCCTGACACATCAAACTGATTCGTTTCTTTACCTGCAGAATCATACAAGTAAACTTTGGCACCATCAGTCTTGCCAATGGCAAATGAATTTCCGTCACTTGACCAACCTGCGGATGATATTGAAGCGTAATTCCATCTATCACCTCTCATATCTTTGACTTCAGTGTAGGCGCCACTATCCATATCCATCGAAATGAATATGCGATGCGCCTCACTCTCCAACGAGATATATGTGATACTGCTTGCTGGCGACGGATATAACCAAACACTTGAGTCCCAAGACCGATCCAAGACATATGGCAACTCAGCCAATATTTCGTATCCGGTTGCCTCCACTGTCGACACACGTCCGACTTCTGTGTAATTATCTTTATTAAGAACAAAATATATCCATCGATCATCATATGATGATTTATATTCTGTAACATTGAGCGCTAATTCTTCCCCATCAACATTTCTTGTCAGGTCCTGTCTAGAGATAAGCTCGCGCACATTATTTTTATCAAATTCCATCAACCATATCGTATTGCTGTTTCCTGGGCGAAACGTAATATAATTTACTTCTGGAGAGACTCGAAGATCATAAATATATTCATTTCTTAATTCAGGCACTGTTTTAAAATCAAATATTACGCTCGCTTGCCCGCCACGCGAGTTGGCCCTATATAGCCACTTATTCTTTACTTCTTTAGCTACAGGATCGTAATAGTCCTGAGTGAAAAATATATTTTCATCATCAGCAGCATAGATAACATTATCTGCGCCGGGATACTGACTTTTAATGATATCACTCACATTAGTGACTAGCTCGTAGGGTGTACCACTTGCAAGCAGCAGGGGCGAGCGATTCGTATCGACTTCAATATTGGCTTTCCCAAGCACCTTATCTAAAGTATTAACCACTTCTAAATCATACTTCCCATCGGGCACAATTACGCCACGTTCGTCCCGACCGTCCCACTCCACAAAACCTTCATGAACATCATTCCATTCACTGTTCTTGAAGTGCTTAATGATATTTCCTCGCGCATCTTTGACTCGTACGCTGACCGTTTCTCCCGCTATCAACCTGAAGTAAAAACGAGAGTAATCTTTGACACCATTGCCATCTGGAGAAATAAATTGCTCTGTGACGTAGAAATCGCGATTCTGAATCACTAGCGTTCGTTGGGCGATATTATTGTTTACGTTCTTTTCCAGAACGTCACCTGCACGATTGACCCACGCATATAAGGTGACGTCGGATACTCTCGTGTCGAACAAATACTCAAAATCAACGTAAGTATTTCCGAATGCGCCGATATGGGGAATTTTAGCGTTGCCAATCAGTTTTCCGCCCAGCGCTGGGTCAGCGTCGAACAAAGCCACATCGATATCGTCGGCAGCCTGTGCTCCAAGATTGTTTACGACAACTCTGATATTTGTACTCTCTCCCTGTTTAGGAAACGCGGGAGTTACAACAATGCTTCCACTTGCTACTGCGAAATCAGGTAAAGCGGTAACGTTGAACGTTTCGAAAGCGACGTTATCGCTTTCATCAAACTCTTCAACAAGATCAGCCGGGTCGAGTTGAACATAGATATGCTTCTGCGAGGAGTCTGGAATTGCGTCCCAAATAACTGAGACCGGCATGCGACTCCCTGCAGCGATACTACCCAGCACTGTTTTCCCGATAAGACTTCCACCGTTTGCCGGTGCACCGTTAAAGAAGGAAACCTCTAGGCCGTTAACTGCCTCAGTTCCGTTGTTTCGTACTTCTGCACTAATCGTCGCGCCGTAGCCTTCCAGCAATGGTGCCGGTGACGCTACGATACTTTTGTGATTTACACTAACGTTGGTGCCCTGCAACCATTCGGCATCAAAGGCAAACTCATAATGATTGTTGTCTTCCGCAATTTCACTGACGACGTTGGCAGAGTCCACATCGACGATGAGCCACTTTGGTCCAGGGCTATCGACTCGCCAAGGGATTGTATGCTGAACTGTTTCTCCCGCACCTAGAACGATGTTATTCGTCTGCAGTACAGTTTCTTCACCGTTACTACGAAGTCGGTAAGTGACGGTGTTCGGAGCCGCAGCAAGGGTTCCCTGGTTTCGCAACACGATGGTAAAATTTACATCCTCGTTGACGTAGGCTTTTACCGGCTGCATTGATACGCTGGAGTCGTTGACAACAAGATCAACGGTCTCTTGGGGCACAATGACACGAGTCGCCTCGTTATTATTTTCATTCGCCTCGTCAATGACGTTATCTGGGTCAACGATTACTTGAAATTGAGTCTCGCCAGGTTCGGTGAGATCAGCTACGAAGTTTACAACGTTGGTCTGACGTCCCAGGACGTTAGTCACTTGTTCATCAATAAGCTGCGGAGCCTGAGCGCTGCTGTCACGCCGGTATAGTTGAACCCTTACCTCTCCGGCATCCGTTCTTCCAACGTTGCGGACGTTGGCACTGATGCTCATGGTAGTGGGAAGTACGAAAGGCCGCTCTGGTGTTATCGACAAGGCACCAGTGCTGACCTCTAAATCTATTCCTGCGGGCGCCTGAGCAACTTGAATTATGACACTCTTGCTATTGTCTAACTCGCTGCGCTCATCTACCTCGTTGGCAGGGTCTACTGCAACTATCAGATGGTTCTCACCAGGCTGATCAAGCGAATCCCAGTAGTAACTTACGGAAACTGAACCGCGTGGCAGAATTTCTGGGACCGGAATATCCTCGGACACCTGCACTGCTGACTGCAGATCAGCTCCTTTATAAACTCGCAGAACCGTTGCTGGTGCCGTTTCACGCCCATCATTCACGATGTGAGTTGTTAACTGTACTCTCTCCCCATCACGCACAGAGTCAGGCGAAACTGTTAAATCTGCTACATTCCAGTTAGGAAAGTTCGCAGACTGGATTGCGGCGACAGCTAGCGCCGTAGTATAGACACTGCCGTCCCAATCACCGGCAACACTCTGTCGGTTCGAAATAAACCTGTTCGCAGCCGCTAGATTGATGCTGTCTAAATGTCCGGCTCGTAACAATGCCAGAACAATCTGCGCTGTGTCATGAACCGTGCTGCCACTAGCGCCAAACCCTCCGTCCTGGTTCTGATGCACACCAAGATAAGCAGCTGCCTTGGCCATAGGCTCACCAGCCACACCAGCTCGATTTAATGCATCCACTGCCAGCGCAGTCACTGCAACTTGACTAGTTGAGTTCTCAACAGCAGCCCACCCACCATCGCTCCCCTGAACGTTAAGCAAATAGTCAGCTGCACTTGAAATGACGTCGGGCGCAGCCATCGACGCGATAGACCGTAGCACCAGTGCTGTGTCTAAGGCATCACTGCGAAAGCCGGCTTTCACCCCCCAGCCACCGTCAGCATTACGACGCGTGATTAACTCCTGAAGATCACGAACCTGGTCCGCACTTGGCGGGAGGGCCTCTAGCCGTCGCGCTAGAGAGTCGTTGTCTAATTCCGCTTGTCGACCAAGCCAATTAACAGCCTTGGTTGCCCCAGTGAACTGCGGGTCGTATGCGGCCAAAGTGCTAAGGGAGACAGCCGTATCACGGGTTCTGGTCCCCGCCTTATCCTCAAAATAGCCTTCGGTAGTTTGCACGCTACGCAACCAAGCTAAAGCCTCCGGCACACTTGAGGCTGCTTGACGCACCTCACCGCCCGTTACAATCTCGGCCTCTCCGACCTGTTCAGTCGATTTTGCCTGAGGGTAAACGTGAGCAATGGCACGCCCACCGGTAAGAATCGAGAAGCGAGTAGCAAACGCTTCTCTCAAGCGTTGAAGCGCTAACAGATAGTCTTCGTTTATCGGAGTAGAGGGACTTTTAAGATAGATAAAGCCAAACTTGAACTCTTTTTGCGAGTCCGCCGCAGATGGTATCCGCGGCCCTTCAACTGCAATAATATCCTCGATAGTTACAGTCTTAGCGATACCTCGGACAGTAATGCCTGGCTGAGATAATTCGGTCTTTTCTCGGTCGGTAGATTCAATATAAAAGAAGGGCGGCACTTCTTCCGGTGCATTGAACCCCATCAAATAGAGGTCAGTGGGGCTATAGAATCGCTTTGCGGCCAAGGCGGCAAAAGAACCATCACCGAGATCTTTCCATCGATGGCCATATTCGACTGAAGCATCCGTATGAGCAAAAAAGCTCCAGTGAGCATCTTGACGGCCGAGTAAAGCATCACTAGCTTGTCCCTGCTCATCTTGAAATCGTATATACACCCCCCAGCGATGCAATACCTCATGCGCAAGCACTGTTAAAGTATACTCATAATCGGGATGCAGCGGATCTAGCTGGTAACGAGAGAAAGCCGCCATGTCGATATAGCCTTGCAGGCGACCATTGCTGCCATACAGTGAAGACAAATCAAACTGTGGCACCCCAATGCCCTGGATGTCGTTGCGAACCCCTTTGTAAAAGGCTAGCGCATCGCCGGTCTCAAACTCAAAGTCAGAAAAGACAACGAGAAAATCATAATCATCTGCATGAGTGCGATAGAATTCACGCGCCACTACAGCTCGAGCAGCCTCATTGAAGGTACCGCTTGGCAAATATTTATTGTAACTCCCACTAAAAGTTATTACCGACGTGTAGTCCGTATCCGTAACGTGCGTGGCCTCGTAAGCGCCTTCGGGAATCTCAAAAGGGTCATAACCTCCTGGGCTATCTGCATACGTGTGCGACACCGTTAACGCCAGAGTCAACACAACCCATAAGCGGCCAAAGAAATTAGATATCAACCGATAAAAGTCGAGGCCCTGCCGGTTACTGCACATACTGACTACCCTAATTGACGAGGATGGGCTGGGACCAAGCCGACCAGCCTGCTGTTCCTTTGGATAACGAGTTCATGTAGTGGCGCGATGGACACAGGAGCGTGTATTCGCCCACCATGGCGAGTTATTAGTTGTGGCTAATTGGCGTGAACACAGGCTCTTGGGACGACAGCTCCTGAACTCGCTGTACGCGAGATGGGGCGTTGCCCTTGGCCTGATGAATCCAAATAAGACCCGGAATACCAGGTTTGGTGGAGTCGTTCACCAGCAATCTTTCTGTTAGGACTTGGCTGACGACGTATTGGGACCCAAATAGCGCTTCACCGGCACCAACTACAACAGGAGCATGGGATTTAGACTTGATGACGGCTTTACCGTCGGCGGGAGAGAGCGTAATGACAGCGATATCGTCAAGCACATCGGCGCGCACTAGCGACGCAAAGACAAAAAACGCTGTCAATACTACAAATCGGTAGGCTGGCATATGATCGTCCTTATACTCCTTGGCACCTTTAAAAAACGGTGAGGTAATACGATCTGATCGGCCGCATGTTTCATAGCAGTCGACCCGAACGCCAGTAAGTCCTTTAGTCCTTATTTACCTACACCATGATCAGTAAGCGTGGCTATGCCATCAAACCGACCGGTACTGGCGGCATCTTAACCAACTCTTACATTTCTTTCCACCACACCTAGCCATTACAGTCCCAGCAAAATAAAGCATATATTTATGTTATATATCAAAACGTTATAAGAACTCATTGCTATTTTTAGCACTCATAGCACAGCCGTCGCGTTAATTTCATGCGAAGTATTTTGAGCAAAGTCACATTATTCTCCTTGATAAGCGGGTCACCACTTCACTATGGCGGAGGAAAAACATAGTACGAGGTAAGCTGGTAAATTGTGGAATT
>Ga0079224_100001085_pt1 | contig 29972 bp, 37 predicted proteins | sample Stecom2015_FD_80414 | JGI IMG/M metagenome (GOLD analysis project Ga0079224, IMG submission 80414) | Agricultural soil microbial communities from Utah to study Nitrogen management - Steer compost 2015 | ecosystem: Environmental > Terrestrial > Soil > Agricultural land | place: USA: Utah... | reverse complement strand
TCCGGTTCGAATTCGGTTTCAGCTTCCGGTTCGAATTCGGTTTCAGCTTCCGGTTCGAATTCGGTTTCAGCTTCCGGTTCGAATTCGGTTTCAGCTTCCGGTTCGAATTCGGTTTCAGCTTCCACTTCGGCTTCCGGTTCGAATTCCACTTCGGCTTCCGACACTGCCGGATTCATTTCCATGATGATGGTTTCCAGATCATCAAGATCGGTATCATCGGCAGGCTCGCCAGAAAGCACGTCGCATTGCAGGTGGTGGCTAGCCAGAACGTAGGCAGCTTCGAGCGGTTCGACACCGGCTTTGATTTCGCCGTCACTGACGAAAAGAGTGTGCCACTCAGACGCCGTGAAAATGGTAACGTGCCAGCCGTACTTTTCAATTTCACTAGCAAGGGCTTTAATGCCACCTTCTTTTTGGAAGGCTTCGCTTTCCTCGACGGGGTTAACCGCCAGTTGAAATACACCGAAAAGCTGTTCGTTAAACACACCCCAATTTGCAGGCTCTTCGAACCGCTCATTGATTTCGATCATGCGTTGGTTAAGCAGGCTGCTGCTCAGATTCGCGTATGCGGTTTGCGGCGTAAACATGGTTATTTCCCTCTTGTTAAAAGAGGGCGAGGTTTCCCCCGCCCGTTTCCCTCTTTAGTCTACGATCTGCATAGCGTAGATGCTAATCAGGTCTTGTTTCGGCAGCTGCTTACCGGTGCTGGTGTTGAGCACGATGGGCGCACCATTAGCCAAACCGGCAATCACATACTCCTGATTGTTGCTGCGCAGAGTGGTGAAGCCCGGAGCAATGTCGTAGCTGACGGCATCGAAAACGTCCTGAGATTCGTACCAGTTTTGCAGGTACTTGCTGAAGTCGTGCTTAGCAAGGTTGGTGCCTGCAAAAACTTTACGCAGTGCAGCGTTAGCCTTTTCTACAAGCTCCGAAACGTCTTCGGGGAAGGAAGTGCCATCCTCCATTTCTTCCTCGAATTCAATTTCGTCCTCGTCATCCTTGCTTTCAACGTCGAACGGCATGTCTTCGTCGTCCAAGTCGAGGCTGTCGTCTTCGTCCTGTTCTTCGAGGTCGTCCTGTTCTTCGTCTTCGTCAAGCTCTTCGTCCTGTTCTTCGAGGTCGTCAAGCTCTTCGAGGTCGTCAAGCTCTTCGAGGTCGCCTTCCAGTTCTTCGCCACTTTCGGTTTTGCGTGTCACTTCGGTGACGGTATCAGCTTCCAGCCCGTTGTTTTTCAAAGCGCGGCGGCGATAGTCTTCGATTTCACGGTTGGATGCGTCCTTCGAGGCAAAGTGCAAAGTAACGCCGCAAAAATCGTCATTCATAACAACATTCGATGTTACGAAATTCAGGTCGAAGTGCTGCGCGAGTGCGGCGAGAGCACCTTCCTCAGCAATGTCGCGAATGTCGGCACAGGTTTCAGTGTCGAATGCGTTTACCGCACGTACCTTCATTTCGCGCGCTTTCGGCTCACTTCCGATTTTCGGCAGAGCGCTACGCTTCACAGCGGAATCGTAAACCAGATCGGAACCTTCCTGCTTGATTTTGGAAACATCAAGCACGGCGCCGGATTCAAGCACGACTTGGTTTTTCGCAGTGCGGGAGGCGGCGATAATGTCTTCGACACCATCGACAATGATTTTCATACCGCGCAGCTTTTTCGGTGCGGAAAGGTCGATCTGAGCAACCTTGGGCTTCGCACCGCCTACATTGGCTTTTTCTTTGGCGCGGCGCGGCGGCTCGGGAAGTTCTTCGTCCTCTTCTTCCTCGGTTTCCTCTTCTTCAGGCATGTACATGAGGTCGCCGGTTTCGTCCTCGATATAAATGTCGGAAATGTTGATGCGCTGGCCGTCTTCAAGCTCGACGTTGCCGGACTTGAAAGTCTTCACAACGGCCAACCACGCGTCGCCAACGGCGATTTCTTGTCCGCGCACTTCATCGGTAGAAGTAACGGCGGTGTAACCGTTGCTTTCTTGGTCGATGGTTTCTTCGTCATCTTCCTCTTCTTCAACTTCAACATCGGCAGCATAACCGCGCCCAACGCGGCGGATATCAGCGAGCTGGATAACTTGGCCGTTGCTCAGAGTAACGATGCCACGGCGCGAAGAAACCTGCACCACTTCAATGCCGCTAATCTTTTTGCCTTCCAACTCAGCGGCGCTAATGGTAGCGGCTTTCGCGGCCGGCTTAGTCGAGGCAGGCTTAGTCGAGGCAGGCTTAGTCGAAGCTGCGGCAGCGGCTTTACCTACCTTTTTCACTTCGACGAAAATGCCACGGCCTTTGTTGAAAATCGAAGCTGCGGGGTAGGTGTTGCCCGCGTCGGTAGTGACAGTGTTGTCGCGACGGACGAACTTCAGGATTTTTTCTTGGGCTTTGTTGCCCTTGGCGTCAACAACGTTCAGAGTGCGGCCGATGAGGTCTTGAGACATTTTTGAAACTCCTAGAGAAATGCCTGTTGGCGAATGGGTATACGTTTGAGTGGGTAAACTTCCGTTATGCCGTTAGTGCCTTTGGTTCGGGCACGGCTTTGCAACGGCTTTCAATATACGCTTGGGCCGGATTGAATGCAAGCCCTATCGTAGAGCCTTACGCGTCGGGGTGCCCATAGTAGATAGATTCGGCGCCGTTTCGCTCAGCTATAGCCTTAACTACGAGTCCGCGCGTCTCAGCAAACGCGGCTGCTGCTTCCAACGCCCCTGCATTCGCAGGGCCTATTGTAGCCTCATAACCGCCGTTGCCGTTTGCGTGCATGATCCAACGGACAGCTTTCGGGTGCGCTGCCGCATAGGCTTCCCATTCGTCTACAAGGTGACTTGGAAATATGATGTTGGCCATCGCAAAGCTCCTTTCTAGTAAGGTTTACCCTCTGAGGATAGCGTCCTGAATGTTTTCAGCGTTTCGGTTGATTTGAAGCAAACGTGCAATAGCATGTGCTTCATCAAGATTCAAACCGGTAGGCTCATTGTAAACGTTGTACATACGGTCGACGGTTTCCTTCGTCAGTTCTACGTAGCTGTAGCTACCTTCTACTGGAATGTACGCTTTGGTTTTGGCGTCTTTAAAACGGAACGCATTGACGCCAGAGTTGTAAAGGGAAAGGATCGTGCTTGCCCCTAGGCGCAGCACACAGTTCCGCTCTGCCTTCGTATCGTAGGCACTCAACAAGAAACGCACGCTGGGTTTGCTATCGAACTTATTAATTTGTTCGACACTCACCATATCCCGATGAAGAACACACGGGAATACCGAGTTATTGGTGCGATTCAGCCAAACATCCAGCTTTGCCGGAATGTGCTCGAACGAATCCCTACCGAGAGTGAAGACGGTTTCATAAAGATTGATCGCATACGGAGAGAATTCGAAAGTTTTATCCCGGTACGCGTCGGGGATTTCGTGGTGCAGGGTTTGATGGCCGGCAGCAAGGGTAAGGAACTCACCTTGTAGAATGATATTGAAGCCGGCAGCGCTGATAGCATGCGCAACAAGTGCCACACCGTCGCTGCCGCTAAACTCTCGGAATTGTCGCAGGTCTTCAGCCATCTTTTTCACGGCGACAGGGCCGATCATAATGTTTCGAACAATACTAGATACGTTGTGCATGGAAACTCCGTGAACGACTACGTGCGGGTGAAACGTGATAAAAATGAGGTTAGAATGGAAAAAGGCGCAACCGTAGTCGCGCCTTTATTTTGTTCCTGCTTACTCGGCCTTTTCAGCAGCGACCTTGGTGGCAGCCTTCTCAGCCTTGGCTGCTTCCTTCTCCGCCTTGGCTTTGGCTTTTTCAGCCTTGGCTTTTTCAGCGGCCTTAGCAGCAGCCTTAGCTTCGGCGGCCAGTTGCTTTCTGACGGCTTCGGTTTCCTTGCGGGCTTCCTTCAGGCTGGCTTCCATGCCGGTCAGGGCCTTTTCCAGCTTTTCAATTTGAGCTGCAACTGCGGCGGCTTCCTTGACCAGCTTGACGTTGCCGATGTTTTCAGCGCCTTTCACAATGCGCAGCAGCGGACGCAGATTTTTGATGCCGACAACCACGCCGGAAGTGGTCAGAATGTTTTGCTTCAGGGTGCGTTCCACGGTTGCCACGGTTTGCTTCGGAGCAACGGCGGCCTTGGCTGCGGTTTTGGTGGTTTTGGTGGTTTTGGTTTGAGCTTGCTTTGCCATCTTCATACTACCTTTTGAGGGTTTTGGGTTTCTTCAAAAGCATCAGTGCGTTTGAATTCTTTGACCGGAAACTTCCGTTAATCCGCTAGTGCCTCGCTACAGGGCGCTATTGTCGTCAGGGCTAATGTATAGCAACGGCCCTGCGGTTGCAACACCAAAAGCGCCGGCTTTGGATTGTTGGGCTTCCTTTCTTTACAGTTTCGAGAACTGCGCGGTTAGGCGCGTCATCCCGTAGCGCGAGCATATAGCTAGCGCTTTCTCTTTGTTGGGCTTGCCGATAGAAAGCTCAATGTCCCCAATCCTGTACATGTCCGTTCGGATGGTTACTAGCTTTCGGTTGAGTTTCAACCTGCGCTTTACCTCGGCGGCGTTTTCCCGTGCCCATTTAGGCATGGCTTCCACCGGAATGTCTTCAGCGCGGCCGTATTTCTCTATAAGGGCTACGGCCGTTTTGTGGCCTATCCCATCGATACCTTGGATGTTGTCGATTGAATCGCCATCCAGCATCAGATAATCGATAACGCGTTTCGGCTCGATTCCGTATACATCTTTACAGTTCTTGCGCGTAACCGTAATCCCTTTGTTCGGATTGATGATCTTGACGCTCTTCGAAAGAAGTTGGGCAAAATCTTTATCACCCGAAAGAATGTGGCACGGCCCGTCTTCGTACTGCGCGGCGATACTTCCGATGATATCATCGGCTTCCTTATCTCGTTTACAGATAATGGAGTACCCAAGGGCGCGGCACAGCTTGACGATAACCGGAATCTGCTGAGCAAGCGAGCGCGTCACTTCGGGCTTCTTATCACGCCCTGCCTTATATTCAGCGTAGATTTCCTTTCGGAAATTTGTACCAAAAGGGTGGTCAAAAACTATGACAAGATCGTTAGCTGCCGTTTCACGAAGCGCTTTAGCCAGAATGCTGAAAAAGCCTACAACCGCGTTCGTCGGGAATCCGTTATGGGACAAGGCAGGCACGGCGTAATAGGCGCGATGAACTGCGTTAGACCCGTCAACGCACAGTAAGGTCATGGCAAACTCCGCATTTGCTCTACTCTACCTTGGCCGAAAAGGACTAGGCTATTGCCGTCCCTTTTTCCAAAATAAAAATTGCCCGACAGATGAAGCTCAAACACAAACGGATCGCCGTCAAGCTCGGCTTCCATAGAGGCGTAGTATTCATGCCACTCGGTAACTCGCTGGCACGATACAATGCGCGTACGCTCACACGGCGTAACAACAGCAAAACGCGACAGGTCTACGTCAACGCCTGCAAACGGGAGGACTTTTTTGTAGCCGTCGATACATTCCCCGGCAGACGCACACACGTCAAAGCCGAAAGGCTTCAGAATCCCACCCTCTTCGACAAAACGCTTACCGCTAGAAGGACACACAAAAAGCCGCATGCTACACCCCCAACAAACCTTCGGCAATACTAATGCCGTCAGAGCTTCGACGTAGAAACTCGAAAGATTCCAGCGTATCTACGTCTACTTTGCTCGCGCGGCGCTTGAGAACAATGTCAGCCTTGTACTTAGCCCATGCGTGGCGCGACGACCCGCCGTGAATGTGGTAGCAAATTACGTATTCCAACAGAATGCTTTCGAGTTTCATGTTTCGATCCCTTAGAAGGGCCGCTCAGCGGCGGCCCCCGCATGTAGTGCATGGCTGTTTAATCCGCGTGCGCACCTTGTTGTACGTAATATTTGTCGATTCACCAGACATGATCTGTTGTTTAGACAAATTAGAGCTTACAAGCCGGGACGACATTCGGGTCTTGTCGAACATGGAAGCGTACGGGATGGTACGCTGGTTCACCTGTTCCCACAGCGGAATGCTAAACGCTTCACGCTTAATGGCTTCCAGTTCGAAACCGTCAATCACAGGCGGCGTATTCAAATTGACACGATGCGCACGAACAACACGGCCGTTGCTGTCGATCATCATGAGGGAGGCGTTTTCAATTTGCGAATTTGCCAAGCTCAGAACAGGACCGTGCTGCACGGCGGGCACGGCAATCCATGTATCAGTGCCGACATTTTCCAGTTCAGGTACTTCCGGCAGGTGATACGAACGCATCAGGCAATAGATGAGCGTGTTAAATGCGATGCTTTTGTCGTAAGTGTAGATTTCCATTAGCGATTCCAAACGTGGGTTTCAGGCTGACCGTCCACCTTGAGCTTGATAGCCTCTTCTTCGATAGCTGCACCATCGAAGCAAACAGGCACAAAGACGGGCGCGGTGTTGATAAAAGAGAAGCCTATGTAGTAGATACCAAGGCCGAGTGCGCATGCGTACGGCACGTTACGCTTTTCAAGATGCCCCTGCAATTCCAGAGAGGTTTCGTAGCGGCGCATTTTTCTGGATGAGTTAACGAGGTAGAAAGCCCCATCAATTCGATGCAGCAGTTCGGAGCCGGAAATAGAAATACGAACAATCTCGCCTCTGCGCGGTCCGTCCTTAATAACGTATTTCCCGGTGCACATTTCAACGTCGTTTGCGACCGCACTGACGGATGCGCGAACACGCTCGTCGTGGGGAGCACTAACCGCGATAAACGACTTCCCCTCACTGCCAAAGCCAAGCATATCGAGCTTTGCGACCTGCTCGGGATGAGGCAGGTAGTAAGCGGAAGTTGGGACCATGATAGTCATACAGGAATTCCCGATTGTGTGAAGTCTGGCGATTTTAGGTATTTTTCTACGCGATCTTGCGTGACAAGGGCAGCTCGGGCTGCGGGGCGTTTAGCGTCGCGTGCGAGCTGTTTCAATTCGGCTTGCAGTTCTTTGATTTTTTCTTTCAGCGCGCCCGCTTCCATTTTGGCAAGCTGACGTACCTTCCGGTCGAGGATAATGCGTGCATCATCTTCGGGAATTCTCAAAGCTTTGGCCAGAGCCTTGTCAGGATTGGCCGCCACTAGAACCTTTGGCAACGCCTTCAGCAGCTTGTCCATATTTTCAATGGCGAACAGATACACTTCGAACAGGTGAAGCTGTTCTTGAGCGATTTTGGTTTTCTGTTCAACCAGACGAAGTTCCAGCTTGGTCCTGTACTTCACCCAAGCATTCAGGTACTGCACGAAATTCAAGTAGCGGAATTCGTTGGACTCGTCTTGCTTTCGGACCGTGATTCCTAGGCGATAACTGACGGAAGTCTGAATAATCCGCTCCACGCTGTGTCCGATTTCGTCAAAGCGTTCATCAGAAATGTTCTTCTGGCACTCTACGACGAAAAGTGCGCCGTACGGCCCCGCGCCTTTTACCTTCTTGCCTTGACGCGAGAAGGCATTACGCACACCTTCAATTTCCGAAATTTTGGCCAACGTCTTGTTGATGTTGTCATCGTTCGAAAGTGTGGTAGGTGCAAAGGATCGAATGTGGATTTCGCGCTGTTTCTCGTGGTGCTCAATCAAAGGCATGTAAGTAACTTTGCCTTTGCCTGTCGCCATCAGCTCGACGATATCGGAATCCTTGGAAACGTCAACACAGCCAAACGGATGCTTGGTTTCCAAAGAGTCTGCCAGCTGCTGTGCATCGAATTTCTCGCCGTTCAACATGCGCACAACAACGTCTGTCACAGAGCGTAGCGAAAACGCCGGGTTGCCGGCACGTACGCCGTAGGCAGGCGCCGGAATACTTGTGACAAAAAGCAGAGTCGGCAACAGCGCAGGCAGGTAAAGCGGAAGCACGTCATCGTTCGAAAAGTTCGGTTCGTATGGGACGACTTTAAGGTACTCAGGATCAACCAAAAAAGCGTGCGCGAACTTACTGAGCTTTGCTTCGGAATAACGCATTGCAGCAGGCGGCGTATTAGGTGAACCCCACCCACCCTGACCTTCTACAAAAGGCGGAACCGTATTAACGATTGTGGCCATAGCGTCGTGGCTGGATTTGTCACCATGAGGGTGATACTTACCAATCACGTCGCCAACGGTACGCGCAGTTTTCTTACATCCACCACTCGGACGCAAGCCAAGGCCAACCATCGACCACAGAACGGCGCGGTGCGACGGCTTCAAACCATCGCGGAAGTCAGGCACGGCTCGGTTTTCCACCACGTAGGAGCCGTAAACTTTCAGTGCGGATTCAGTGAATTTTGAAAGCCCTACGTCCTGTGTATCAGACGCACCCAACGGAAACTTGGAAAGGTCCGCAACAGCAGCCGCTTTAGGGGGTGCAATTTTCTTCACGCCGGTTTTCTTTACCGGTTTCTTTACAACAGACTTAACCATTTCTACCCACCGCCACTTTAAGGTTTAAACTGGATGCAAAGGTCTGCACAGATGGCGGAAACCGTTTCAGTGTAATCCTCACCGAGTGCATCGATTTTAGCCGATACTTCCTTGTAGGAAGCGTGTTCTTCGCGCAGTGCGGCCACGGCCATTTCGTCAGTCAAACAAAGAATGTCACCACGGAATTCACCGGCAGGTTCCCCTATTCTCTCGTAATAAGAAGCCCACAGGTAGTCGACCCGCCTGCGAGCCTCGTTAACGATATCATTATACTTGCTTGCCATTTATCAATCCTCAAGTCCAAGCAAACGGCGGCGATAGAACGCGTCTTCGGCAACAACACCCCGGAAGAATTTTTCCTGCTCGGCGTCTTCAAACGGGTTGATACGGATCATGCGTCGCTGGCTCGGATCAAATGCAATAGGCTCGACGTAGTTTTCGTCAACCTCGCCCCAGCCTTTGATGCGGATAATCTCTTTGTCCTTTACAGTCTTCGGAGCTTTGAGCCGACATTCGGCAAAGGTCATACCGCCGTAAATCTTTTTGTCTTTGACGACGGCATACAACGGAGCATCCACGCACCACACGCGCCCTTCTTTGAACATGTCAGGTAGCAGTCGGTATAAAGCAGCCAAAAACAGGACGGCAATGTGACCACCATCCGGGTCAGGGTCAACGAGGAAAATGATATTAGCAACGCGAAGTTTTTCGGTACTCAGAACGGGGTTTTCAGCTTTCGGGTCCAAGGTCTTGATATCAGCACCGAGCGCAATCAGCATGTTCTGAATTTCGGCATGGGCCAGAACTTTCGCAAGCGGAGCACGCAAAGCGTTCAAAGGCTTACCGCCGGCCGCCAAAACTTCCTGATATTTCGCATCACGAGAGTTCACAGCAGGGCCTTTTGCGGAATCACCTTCCACGATGAACAGTTCGCGTTCGTGGGGCTTGGCTTTATCTGCTACAGCGAGAGAAGCCGGCAGGTTATTCGCCTTTTTCTTTTTCACTTCAGACATAGATTTGACCACGGCGGCAAGCTCGGCGCGGCCTTTAGTCATAACCTGTGCACGCTTGATGATTGCCTTCGCAACGCGCTCGTTTGCTTTGAAGTATTCTTCAAAGGCAGGCAGCAACGCATCGTAAACTTCTTTGTCCACCTTCGAAGCAAGCTTGTCCTTTACCTGACTGGTGTACTGGGCACCGTGCATACGCCAATCGAAAACGCCGGTAAGACCAATCAGAAGGTCGGAGCCGGTAAAACCCAAACCACCCTTCCCCTTTTTGGCCGGCATGTACTTTTTCAAAGCCTGCATAAGCGCAGCGTTAAAGCCTGTGACGTGCCAGCCACCATCGGCAGTCGGGCTAGTGTTCACGAACGTCAGGAAGTTATCGGCGTCTGGATGATCCGACCACACAACGGCACACGTGATATTGTCAGAACGGAAAGTGAACGGCTTCCCTTGAGGAGTCAGTTCCCGCTGTTCGCACATGTGCTTAGGTACGAACGCCAAATCTTTCTTGTTATGGAAAACGTGATCTTCACGCTTCTTACAACGCACGGTTGCAACTCGAATCTCAAGACCCGGATTCATAAGGGCCATATTTTGCAGCCAGTTTTGCACTTGCGCCGCGATAGGTTCTGCCTTGCGGTATTTCTTCGGAAGCGGCTTACCGCGCCGCGCATCCTCGGATACGACAACCTGATCAAGGCGGATTGCCACAATGGTGCCGTATTTTTTAAGCGGGTCTTTGAGCTGCCCCATCACGTCTTTATCGACAGCCTTGACCGGGATTGGGTGATTGCCCTTAGAGGTGATTTTTCCTTTCCCGTAGCTTTGCGTATGCAGCTTGCCTTTGTACGTTGTCCATGCGCGCATTTCTTCAGAAACGGCAACCACGGCGCTCATGCCGATACCGTGTGTACCAGCCGACGTTTTATAAGCCTTGTCGTTGAATTTTGCACCGGCATGCGTACGCGTATAGGCAGCCGTCATGATGCTAATCTTCTCGCCGTTTTCCAACTTCTTAAAATCGGTCGGGATACCGCCAGCACCATCTGCGATAATGAAGGTGTCAGCGTCGTAATTCAGCACAACTTCAATAAATTTGTTGCGGCCCGCGATATGTTCATCGTAGGCGTTATCGACGGCTTCTTTGACGCAGCGGTAGGCCATCGGAGCGCCTAGCTCGCCCAAATACATAGTGGGATTTGCCCGTATGCCCGACAGACCTTCGAGGATTTCAAAGCCGTCTTGCGAAGCGCTTTCTTTCTTAATCTTAGCCACGTTTCATTCTCCGCTTGAAGCCAACCGTACCGCTACTATTCGCGGTCCTTTCAAAACCATTTACAGTAAACGAAAAAACCGCGAAAGAGATACCCCCCTTCGCGGTTTAGTTTTAATAGAGCTTGATTGCAGGTTTGCCTGTGTACGGAACTTTCAGGCTGCTCGCCGTTGCAGTCTCTTTGCCAACGTCTTCGTCTTCGCCCATGTCTTCGTCGCCCATGTCTTCCATGTCTTCGTCGCCCATGTCTTCCATGTCTTCTTCGTCTTCGGAATCCGGGTCTTCTTCGTCTTCGGAATCCGGGTCTTCTTCGTCTTCGGAATCCGGGTCTTCTTCGTCTTCGGAATCAGGGTCTTCTTCGGCGTCCTTTTCGCCCTCGTCGGAAGGCTTAGCTTTAGCCTTTTTCTCGGCTTTTTCTTTTTCTTTCTTCGCCTCTTCGGCTTTCTTCGCGGCTTCTTCAGCCTTCAGTCTTTCTTTCTCTTCGGCATCGCGGCGCGCAAGTTCTTCGTCAGACGGCAGCTGTTGTTCCACGGCATCCATGCTAGGCTGCGAATACACAGAGCCAGCAGTGGCAGTATTTTTCACGCGAATCTCTACTTTCATGTTGCGTCTCTCAGATAGTTTTTCATGTTGGGAGTTATGTCGATCACTCGGATGCGCTGACTTTCTTTCACGCCCTTTTGACTCATGGCTACCAAAAGGTTCCGCCTGTTAAAGCATACGGTCTCCATCGGGCACGGTTCGTATGCCGGCATCTTCTCTTCGTAGTCTGAAGGCTTTGTGCACACCTTACACTTGATAGCAAGATCAGGCTTGTTTTCGACGAATGCGCGTACAGCATTACGGTAGACGCGTTTTTGGTCCTTGATTAACGCGCCGATCTGACTGCGCCAGCGGGGAGTCCACTTGTCAGCATGCTCGCGGAACGAATACGGGTTATCTCGGCTGAAGTACAGAAGAGAAAATCCTCGAATTTTCATCTTGTACTTTTTCTCCAACACGTAGCAATACGTAGGGAGCTGCATCAAGTGTTCGCTTTTCGGGAGCTTTGTTGATTTGAGGTTGTTTGCCGTTGTGGTCTTATAGTCAGCGACCCAGTAGCTTCCATCCTCAAGTTTAACAATGCAGTCAATGTGGCCCTTCAGGCCGTTGTAATTAATCTCAAGCTCGACGTATTCCATCGCATGTTTGCACGTCGGGCATTTGTTATTCGTAGTGGACTCGCGAGTCAAGGCACCGGGGCGTACTATTTTACCCTTTTCGTCATAAAGGTCGCGAGCTGCGTGACTACGCTTGCATTTCGGATTGCGGCATTTCCAGTGCCCGTAAATTTTACCGCTTTCGCCGATGTAGCGCTGGATGTTTTCGTGCGCCGCCGTACCCACAGAGGTAAAAAAGCCGCCACCCGCACCCATGTTACTTTCATAGAAACCATTCCGCGCAGCAGCAAGGAACTGCATGTAAACGAGCACAGAACAGATTGGAAAAGAGGATGGCCGATATTCGGGTCCGCGTCCGTGCTCAGTTCTGATGGAAGCCGCCATCGCCTCTTCGTAGAGACGGCCGAACATAGACGCCACTTGATTGAAGCTGCGGTTAGGCTGCGACTGGTTTTTCTTAACAGCTATTTGTGAAAACATTTCTTATGTTCCAGAGCAGTCTATTTTGATGGGCGTTTACAGTTACTGTAAACGATCCCTATAGTTAAATTGGCTTATTTTGGTGCACCATGATCGAAGACGCCTACTCAGTCATAACGTCCGAATTGGAAAAGGTTCAGGGGCCGCGCAAACACACAGCGACAAACCTTTTCATCTGCTGCCCTTTCCACGATGAACGTACGCCTTCGCTTTCCATAAACCTAAGCGACAACGCCAAAGTGAATATTGGGACATTCATGTGCTTCGGCTGTCAGGCTAAAGGCCATTGGAACGTGTTGGCTGAAAAGCTTGGCCTACGTCAAGTTAAAGAGTGGCAGCATTTCAAGGGCACTACAGATGGTGTGCAAGAAAAGCACATGAAACGCCGTAAGGACTTGCTCGGTATTACCAACGATAGCATACAACGCCTATTTGACGAAATCGGTAACGCCGTACTACCGTGGCCTGAAAATCAGAAGTGGCGTAATTACGGCGGCAAATTGCTGAAGCGCATCGGCGCGTACATGTACAACGACAAGCGTTTCGATGAAATCATGCTTGTGCTTCCTATCTATATCAACGGTCGCTACAAAGGCGGTGTAAAAGCCCTGTACGAGAAACCGAAAAAGGGGCCATCGTACATAAACACGAATGGCGATTGGGTACAGGACTTTGGTTTGCTTGGTTACGATTACGTTCGCAAGCGCAAACTATGGGGGTGCAAGGCTATAGTGGTTGTTGAAGGTCCGCGCGACTGGCTACGTCTGGTAAAAAATAAAATCCCCGCGTGCGGCATTCTCGGTTCTAAGATGTTCAACCAGAAAAAGATGATGCTGCTGATGGCGCTTGGGGTCGAGAAGATTTACATTCTTCCCGACAACGACAGAGCAGGCGCTTCGATGGCACAACTTGTCGAAGATGTATGTCGCAATTTCATAGAAACCGAACACTTGGTTCTACCGAGGAAGAAAGATGAAAAGGGTAACGTAATAGCACTCGACCCGGACAACGCGCCGCAAAAAATCATCGATAAGGTAAAGCGCATCGTTTACGAACACAGATAAGAAAAAAGGCCGAACCCGAAAGGGAACGGCCTTTTTTTGTGCCTAAAATTAGGCGTCTTGCTGCTCGGACAGGTAAGTGTCTACCCAGCTCTTCAGGGTTTGATCGCTGACGTTAGTCATAATGTAATCGAAGTCCACGATTTCCAGAGTGTGTGCGTGGGATTCCAGATCGCAGATCAGATCGGCAATATCATCGCCACTATTGGCGCGACTAACAATGCCGATGGCGAACGGATTGATCTGCTGGCCAGCGTCTTCTTCATCGCCGGCAGTTGCCTGTGCGCGCTTTTCTTCAGAGACAGCGCCGGAAGAATCCATTTCAATAAACCCCGGATCATCGGTAGAATTTACAGCAGCGTTGATGGAAACCAGACGCTTTGCTTCACGTGCGGCACGCGGATCGTTTTCGATTGCATCGCGTGCGTTGTTCGGATCGACCAGAACCACGGAACCACTCGCGACAAGGCGACGAAAAACGGTAGAACGCAGCAGGGCAGCCTTGCTTACGAAGTTGGACATATCGACCGGGATAAAAGTGGTCGGAATAACCACAGTTTGAGAAATACCGTCATCCCCGGTAACGGTCATATTGATGTTGCCCGCCGGCTTAGTGCGGTTCATAACGAACAGCGACAGTTCGGCGGTATCGGCTTGCGCGGCTTGCAGAGTGATAAGGCGGAGGCGTACTTTGCTCATGTTTCAATTCCTACGTGGGCTTTGAGTTGACCGAGTTCTTTTTCAGTTAAGTCGAACAAGGTGTTGAGTTTTACGTTTTCGAGGGCGGCACAGAAACGAACGTCTAAAACGAATCTTAGCATCCAAGGCTCAAGGCCAAGCTCTGTGCTGATTTGCGATTCGCAGACTTTTACAACCAAGGCGTCTGCGCCCGTATATTCATACTCGAAGACGGAAGGCTCCACGTGGAAATAGAATCCGTCTTCTTTCTTGTAGCTATTTTTACAGCTCTGGATTGCTTCGTCCAAAACCAAAGCAGCACGCACCCTCTCGTGCGCTTGCTTACACAACGGGGCGATTTCTTTCTTCGGAACGTTGCTCATTTTCAGATGAGTAAGTTCCGCCATAGTTATGCCTTTGTCTGTTGCGGCAAAGACGTTATCCAGACCGATGCAGCGGTTAGCAGTTTTTTCCGTGTAATACTTACAAGTCGTGATGCGACACTTGCTGATAAACACGTAATCACTGTTCAGCGGGCACTGTTTATCCGTTACGATGATCATAGGAATTGAATGCTTTCGTAGCTGCAACCATAGGTCACGCTCAGAACGCGCTCACTATTCCGCCCTTGGTAAGATGGCTGAGCTACGCCAACGCGCATGTTCCGTAGCGTGAGGTTTTTGAAAATGTGCTGCTCGTAGTCGTCACCGCACGAATGCGAGTAGATGTTAACAGCGTCTGGAACAAAGGCCCCTTCGGCAATATCAGCCAGCACAGAAAGGTTGACGGCCCGATAAATAAAACCGAGCGTCAACTCATAACGCTTCACTGGTTTTTCATCTTCACGGAGGCGCAGGTAATGTCCGTTGAATTCCCAGTTCGCATAAGCCACGTCGCGACAAACGTGCCCAAAACCAACCACGCGGAAAGCGGCTTTCGAAAGCGCTGGAGGCAGCAGCGGATTCTCGGGATCGTACAGTTGGTAAAAGCGGTTGTCGGGTTCGTATAAGAAGCCGGGTGAATTTCTTTGCATTGAAAGAACCCCTTTATCAGTTAGTATCAAGGGTTTCTTTACAGTTTTTTCGCATTTTTCAGCATTTCAACCAGCCGCGATTCGTCCTTATAAGAGCTAATGAAATCAAAGGGTTGCACCTTCAAGATTTTTGCAGCGTGATACACGGCAATCAAGAAGGAATCAAGCTGGTGAATAACAAAGCCCTTTTCCTTTTTGGTGTCTTCGTACATGTCTGGCAGCGAAGCGGCTGTACGGTTGAAGGCGTTCTTCCAAGTAGCGGCCGTGTAAAACTCGATAGGGGTTTGCTGTCGGGCGACCAGAAGGCAACCGAGCATCATGGAAATACTTTCCACGGTTGTATTACCGCCCCGGCCGGGTCTCGGCTGGTATCGTTCTGCGGCAATATGGTCAACGTTCGGAAGTTTTGCGAATTCGGTTAGGAAAGGCCCCACTTCTTTTTGGGCTACCTTTACGTCATGGATCATACAGACCATCATTTTGGTCCCGATAATCTTGAATCGGAACTTTCCATCTACTACGGCAGCTTTGATTAAAGTAACACCAAAATTCTTGGTGCCCATATCGCAGCCCATTACGGTGATTGACATATTGATTCCCTCCCTACACATAAACTAGCATTTCCAACTTCGATTTTGGATGCAAATTTAAAGGTAGTCTCATTCGAGGAAGCGTTATGGCTATTAAACGCGGGCTGCGCAACAACGCGCGGAAACACGCACGCAACTTCACCCACGAACAAGCTCAAAAGCGTCTTACCGAAACCGTAGCGGCGTTTAACAATCAGGTGAGCAATAGCCTGAAAGTGGATGCTGTGAAGATCGATCTATACCGTATCGAGCGAATGGTCGGCCATATCTGCACGTGCTACAAAAGCAACACCACAGTGCGCGATATGGATGATGAAATCGGACCAGTCGTGCCGAACAAAAGTAGAACAAACGAAAGCCCCGACGTTGTATTCCAGAGTGACGACATTTTTGGGAACACACAATTCTCCGAAATGATCATGAATGACGTTGATGTGACCCCTGCCGGAAAAACTATTTCTATTAGCGGGGGCGGTCACGATGATGCTGTCATCGGGGTATTAGAGCAGGAAGACGAAGGTTTTGATACGGCCGATGGTGGCTCGGTAAACTGCGGTATCTGCTACAGAACAACGCGCGTACCTGCCTTCCGTTGTTTCGGAAAACAGCGAACGCTGCTAACCACGCACGTTGTTGAAGATATACAGGGCGTCACTATCAATAGCACGGAGGCCCCGCATACTTTTGAGGCCGCGCACCGCGACGGTTACGTGGCATTCCTAGTGAATGTTCCGCGCTATTTCGACTACGTAAAAGTTTCGGTAAGAAATAACCTGACAGTGCTGAAGGTTTTGCCTCTTGATCAGCGCGGCAATAAGCTGTCAGCCAAGTATCTACGCGAGCACGCAGGCAAGCAAGCAAAAATCCTAGTCAAAACTGACGTATTCACCCACGTTGTCATGGAATTTGACTTGGGCGTGGAAAAAATTCACGCAAACATTGGCGGGGAGAATACAACTCTGGACTACGATCGTCTTGTTACGCTGAGTGATATTCCAGTTGTGCTTGGCCCTGAAGTTTCGAACGTAGATAACGGGGATGTTATCTGCATTCCCGAGCGTGGCCTGTATATGAAAGTTCGTGACAGGGAACGCAAGATCACGAGCGATCAACGTCGGTTGGAGTGGGTACTTTCGACACGTGTGTTACAACCAACTGAACCGCTCAAGGATATCTCCAAGGGGTACAAACTTGTATGAGTACGCTAGATATAAAATTCGCGCTGATTTCTACCGATGAGTTTTCCCCTTGGTTGGACTACCAGCATCTGCTGAAAGTCACTATGCACGAATCCGGTACGTGCGTCTATGTCGAGCTGAAGCGTTGTCCAAATTCCGATATCAAGCTTTCGAACGTTGATATCGAAATGGCTGTAGAGAAGGCAAACTCGCTACAAAATATGTACCATCTTTCGCAACCAAAGGTTACGTCGGGTAGCCCTGAAGGCGGCGTTATCCAGATTATGGTTGAGAAAATCAAACCCTACAACACGAAGGTGCTCCAATGAAAGAACTGACAATTGCAGAGAATATGATCGCGCTTGCCCGTGCGCGTAAGGGAAAAGGATCGAAGCGTAGCGCTATGCTGCGAATGATCATGCCGATGCTGTCTCGTGAAAACGGCGAAAAACTCGCAGAAGCTATCGACCAACGCAACAGCAAGAAGTTCGGTATGTGCTGGGATGCCATTAAGAAAGAACTCGAAGAAAAGCTGAACCATTCACGCAAGCAAAAGGCAACTGCCGCCTCAGCTATGGTTGAGGTGTGCTCGCCCGGCGCAAAAGTTCTCGTGCAGCTGGAAAACGCAGACGTTATCGAGGTATTTCGTTTTATTTGCAGCCGTATGTGTCGGTGCGAAGACCCATGCCCGCTGCCTCCCCAGCGAACCAATCCGGTATTGACCCAGTTCGAAGAGCTTTTCCAAAATATGTTTAAAGGTAATCAGATTACGAGTTAATGCCGGGAAGGCTTCTGTATCAGTCCAGAAGGCTCTGGATCAAGCGTGCGTGAAAGGCTTGATTTAGGGCCTTTTTTATTTCCTTTATATAAAACCCTTTCTATTAGTGCCATCACTGTGCCATACTATGGGCTTTTGGTGTACTTTTCGAATACTGTAAACCCTCAGTGGAGGCGTTGTGTCAGTCATGGAACGGAACGTGGAATGTGGAGCGTAGCGACCAATTGCCCATTTGTTGTTCGCGTCATTTGAACGAATTGTGGTATTCAGCATGTATCGGAAAGAGAGAAAAGAAAGGCCATCGCGAAGCGAGGGCATGGTGCGGAGCGTGCGACGCACCACGATGCTTGAAAAATTCCCCAACCCCCAACGCCCCAGCAACAATGAGAGCCATTCGGGCTGGAGTTTCTGGAATTGAGATTAGAACATTTAAGGGATAGTCTGCCTGCGATTTGCGTAGCAAACAGGCCATCTTTAAAGAGCGGCGTAAAGCGGTTGAAAGCCCACCACAAGGAAGCTCAGAAAAGGTTAACGGGCTTTCCCCCTCCCCAATTCCGCCGGCCCCCTCCCCCGCGCCGCCCGCGCCCGGCGGGCCGACCGTGAGTAGCGAACATGTTAATCCCGCAAATTGAATACACTAATGGCGGCCTGCCCGCACGGGCATACACTGCGTTGGATGAAACCCACGATCTGCTAGAAGCTTGTACCAACTATGCTAAGTTGAAAGACTCCAGTGTCAGGGCCTTTCTGCGTATAGCCAAAGTGTCCACCTACGCAGCTGCTACAGTAGACCGCGCCTTTCAGATGCTAGGCGTCACGACGTTGCCTCACTATGAAGCCAAGAAAAAAGCTCTAGAGTTTTTTCTGCGCGATTGTGTTGTTGTGGGTGGTAACGAGTATTTGGTTGTTGAAGGGAACGTTTATCTACGCACGTGGGTTCCCGTGCGTGTCAACCCGAAATGGGAATACGTCACCGTGTTCATTGGTGACAGCGGCATGGGCAGGTACACGAATCGAATGTGCGTGCTGCATGGACAACACGTAGGTGCAGTTGACGGCTTCACCCATCAAGAACGTTTTTCCAAGAAAATTTATAACCCGTTGCGCTCAAAAATCACAGATTTTGAAAAGATCGGGGCGACGCGTGAGGCTAGCGCTGCACGCAGCCTGTACGCAGGTAAAAAGCTAGAAACACACTACCGCTTCCTCACGGAGACCGTCGTTGATCTTTTTAAACACGGTCGGCGCGTGATAACCACATTTTCCAACCACGGGAGGTCTGGCGATTCCAAGGATGCCTTGCTCTTCGTGATGGAGCTGTTGCGGTTTGTCGATGCACAAACCGCAGGAAACGACAATTTCAAACTGGAGGATATGAACAAGGCAAGCATCCGCATAGAAGACGATCTGTACCCATCGTTTTCCCGAGCCAACCACATAAACAAACTAAATTTTAAGGGCTAATAATGCTAACCGTAACCCTGACGGACCCGGCACTTGTAATGCGTTGCGCGCAGAAAGCCCGTGGTTACATTCTGGCAGATAACAGGCAATACAAATTTGCCAACGGTTACGCTATCGGCTTTGTCGAAAAGCGACCCTATACGAAAGAAACCGACAGTGGGTTTGTCCCAACCAAGTCGGAACAAGCTGCCCCACTGCGTGAAGAGCTTCAGCGCGTGAACATCATGCGCGAAATTCTGGAAGACTGTAAAAACAACATGTGGAATCAGGTGTGCGCCCTCAATGTCACGCAAGATGCAGCTGACATTTGGCATAATGCTTTTGCGGTATGCCGACCGAGTTCCGTGACTGTTTGCTTCCCGGACGCACAGGGCACTGTGACGTACAGACGCCCGTTGATAATCAACACGTACGATGAAGAGAAGCGTATTGCACTGAGCTGCCAGCCTAGCGTTATCGATAAGTTGCACGCTATATGCACTGCGGCCTGCCTCTCGTTGAGTCGACGCTGCCTTTCGCGTATTTTGGAAGCAGCTTATTTCCAAGAAGAAAACATGGAGTGCACTGAAGCCTATGGCTATGCACTTGTCCTGATTATGCAGAACGCCACGCTGCGCTCTGGCTTCCTGAAATAACAGAGGGATTCAAATGAACGACCTAGTAGTTAAGAAAAAGAAAAAGAAAAAGCTTGCTGCGGCACCCGAAGCATCGAAGAAGAAGAAAACCATCGTGGTTTCGGGTGGCGACGCACTGCCTGAAAAAGCCAAGGTTAAAAAGTCTGCGCCGAGCATTGCGGTAAATCAAGACGACTACATCATCGTCAACGTCAATGGCAAGAATAAGCTTGGCTTTGCGCACAGCCCCAAGCGCAACACTTGCTATATCGAAGAAACGATGAACAACGACGAGCCTGTTACCTTCGAGTACGACTCCGACACGTTGATCGCTAACCTTGGACCGAAGCCTAAATACGGCAAGGTGCACGGTGTAAACATCGAACCAAAGTCGGGCGAGACCGTCACGCCTATCGGTAAGGTGGTTTTCCTGCGTGAGTTGGATGACGACGAAAAGAAAGCACTTCGCGTTGCTATCAAGAAAACCCACGCGACGCTTGAGCACAACGGCGTGGAAAAGCTGGCGCCTGTCGCGGTTGTAAATGTGCGCAATGCCCGTGGTCGCTGGGGAGCTTCGTACAAAATTACCCGCAAAGATGGGGAAGTGCACGATACGATCGAACTTCATTCGAAAATCATGAATGATATCCCGTATCTGCATTATCTACTGACGCGGGAGTTTGGCCGGGCCGCTTGGCACCGCGCGCTTGACGAAAGTCTCCGCTGTGATTGGTTGGCTTCTTATAACTCGAACGTCATCGTCGAGCGTGCTAAAAAGTCTCAGATGGAAAACATTTTCCAGCAGCTGCTGGAAAGTCAGGTAAGCATTCGTGAATTCATGCGTGATATCGAAGAAGATGATCTTCGCATGTTCAAGGAAGCACTGGCCTACCTGAAGAAGATTCACAAAATGTCCCCCGAGGACGTTAACACCTTGCTGAACCACAACAGCAAGGTGCTCGGTGAAATTTGGCCCACTAGCGCATCTACTTCTACTGTCGAAAATCTGATGGGTGAAATGGCTTCGCAATCCGTGCAAGATTTCTTCGTCGAAGCCTTTGCGCAGAATCTTGTCGGCAAGGTTATTCCGAAATCCATCCAAAAGCTTCTGACCAAAACCATGAAGCACATCCAAGCAGGTGAATAAATGAAAATGTACGCACCCTCCCGCTTTAAAGTTGACACCAACCTGCATCGCTGCGTAAAGGCCAGTGCAGACGTGCTCATCGTTTGTGCCCTGTTTGCAGTTGCGTTTTCCCTCGGTTACGGCTTTGCTGCCACGCTGTTCTAGCAACATTAATAAAAGCGGAGCTTCGGTTCCGCTTTTTTATTTCCACTTCGGAGTTCATTGATGCGTTTCCCCACTGTAGTTTTTTCTGTAATGGTTTCAACTCTGGTTATCGGATTGATTTTTAAGGACGAGCCTGTAGATACAGTCCCTATGGAAGTTCTTCACGAGTACGATAGCAGCACTAAGGGCTTCGTTTGCCATGGCGGCAAAGTACATCTCGCCTTGGGTGATCATGTCTACATTCCTGTCGAAGTTCACGGGTCGCCCGTATGGTGTAACGACCAGAAACTGTAAATAATCAACACCACGAACACCCGGAATCTTCTCAAATGACCCGTGAAAAAACTACCCGCAAAGCTAGCACCAAGGCCGCGCCGTCTAAGAAAAAAGCATCCGTAGTAGACAAGAGCGTTACACTGGCAAACCAGTACAGACCGAAAAAATTCTCTGAAGTTTTCGGGCAAGACGCTGCTGTCGCCGCTCTGGAAGGTTGCTTTAAGAAGGATCGCATCCCGTCCGCGATTTTGATTAGTGGTCACTACGGTTGTGGTAAGACTACGCTCGCAAATATCTTCGCTCGTCAGGTTAACTGCGAGAAAGGCACACTTTGCGGCAAGTGTTTTTCGTGTCAATTCGGTAAGCACCCGGACATTGTGTTTTACGACGCTGCAATCAACGGAAAGATTGACGAAGTTCGTTCGCTTGTTGCAGGTTCTCGCAATGCGCCTGCGACTCGCAAACGCGTTATCATCTGCGACGAAGTGCACATGTGGCGTGACGCTTCAGAAAAAGCAATGCTAGTTGCGCTTGAAAATCCCGCACCGAACACTGTTTGGATTCTCTGCACTACGAACCCCGAAAAGCTGGCCAAGCCTCTGGTGTCGCGGTGCATGCACATTTCCCTGCGCCCAATCCCGCAAGACATTCTCGAAACACGGTTGGTCGAAATCGCGGAGAAAGAAGGTCTCAAGGTAGACAAGGTTCACCGGAAAACCATTACTGAAGTTGCAGCAATGTCCGATGGCAGCATGCGCGAGGCTGTATCGAAGCTGGAAATGATGCTACTGGTTTTGGCGTCTGGTAAGAAATTCAGCGTCGAGTCTTTGGTGGAGGCTGTAGGCGGGGCGGATGCCGACATTGACAATAAGGCGTGCGACCTTATTGAAGGTGTGCTGACTCTCGATTCGACGAAGGCAATCACTGCCGTACGGGCCGCTAATAATGCTCGTATGCTGCTCAACCGTTCGCGTTGGCTGATTGATTTTCTTATTGGTCAGAAAACGAAGACTGCGAAATTCACTCCATACACGGGCCGCCTGTTCCTTCAGCGTAAGGTGAAAACCAGCCTTACTTTGTTGGTTGAGTTGCAGTCTGTGCTGCTCGAAACAGAAATGCGTATGAACAGCGTATCCATTGATGAAAACGTTCTGTTGTACTCAGCCGTAGGGAAACTCATTTCGGAGTATTCGTAATGGAAAAGGACCAGATGCTCTGTGCGGTGGCAACCGAGCCGGGAAACAGTGCACAGTTCTACTTGGAGAAATTCCCCACAGAACAGCGCGATTCTTTTATGACCGCCCTGCTCACTTTGCTCAGCTACGGGACACTGACTCGAACCAGTGCCGGTGCATTTTTTGTGAAACGTGAGGTTATGGAAAATATGATGCAACCATCCAAAGCTGCGAGTCTTCTCGCTCTTCTGCGGCGTTACCCTTCCGGTTTGACCGTTGTGGAACTCAAGCAGAAACTAGGTTGCAATAACTTCGCATCTTACAGCTACACTGTTTCCAAGCTGAAGGAAAGAAACCAGATTAAGAAGGTGGGCGAACGCTATCAGGTTGTCATGCAGCCTATCTTGGAAGCCCCGCGTGTATCGACTGAAGCGGAACCGGCAGTGCCCAAGGCTTCGGTGAATTACACGGAAGCAATCAAGAAAATGATCGTTGAGCGTGGTGTCGATTTTTGCGCAGCTGACGCCGCCGCTGAACTTGGCGTAGGCACCGAAGAGTTTTCGCGCATTCTGGCGAATGCCCTTACCGATCCTGAAGTCAAAGCTATCGCTCTGGAATTTGCCAAGCAGCAGCAGGAAAGCGTAAGTCGGCAGGAACAAGAGCCTGAACCTGTAGAAACCGTCGAACCAGATAAAGAGGTATTTATGGAAACCAAAGCCCTTAAACCCGAACCTGAACCAGAATCAGTGACTTCGGAGTTCCCCTCTGTTTACGAAGAGGTTGCGAAGGGTCCGAAAGTTTCTCCACTTTGGACCGAAACCCTCGCCATCATGAGCAAGAAATATCCCGGTATCACCGGGGCAATCCTCGATGAAATCAAGCGATATCTGGAACAGAAATGATTGAGATTCTTTCAGCGCAGTTTGAAAACGTTGTATCGTACAAGTCCGGCCAGTACGACTATACGAACAACAACGGCCTAACCGTTGTCAGCGGTCACAACAAAGACTCGCTTATTTCGAATCAGCAGAATAACGGCGCTGGAAAATCTCTTCTGTTTTCCATGCTGCCTAACGTCGTGTTTGAATCGACGCCTCTGGCGCAGACGAAAGAGCGCAAAGCAATTCTGCAAAAAGGCTCGCGTATTGCAATTACCATTCGCAATCGCGGGCACGAGTGGAAGCTTATTCAGGAGCCGTCGCGTTACATTATCGAGCGCGATGGCGTAGACCTTGAAGTGCGTGGGCTTGCCGGGCAGCGTAAGAAAATCAGTGAAGTTTTCCCTCTGTCGGAAAGCGAGTGGTATTCTTACGTCTACCTGCAATCGCAGAAACCCTGTGAATTCCAGCAAGCTACCGCGCGTGCGCGCCTTTCGTACATCACCGAAGTGTGGCGCTTGGATCAGTACGATCTGATGCGCAAATACTTTGAGAAAAAGGTTGACGAGGTGAAGCGGGCGCAAGCAGAGTTTGACGTGCATCAAACTAGCCTCACCGAAATCAACAAAGATTTGCAAAAGAACGGGTGGAACCGTAAAGAACAGGTAAAGCTCAACGCCGCTAACAAAGTGGTGAAGAGCCTTTCAGGTAAAGTAAAGAAGCTGCAAGCCGAGGCCCAAGAACTCCGCGCCCTCCTGAAAAACGTTGAATTTTATGCAGAGCTTGTCGCCAAGCGCGACAAGATTAAGTCCTGTGTGAAATTTGATAAGGCTGCGTTGAAATCTGAGTACGCCCTGCTTGATAAGTGGACGCGGTACGAAGAAGATATGGAATCTTACGCAGCTACATCCAAAAAACTCAAGATCAAAATCGAAGAGTGTGGGGGCGACAGCGTATCGCCGAAAGCGATCAAGAAACTTCGCGATTCGTTGAATGAAAATGTTGAAAAGGAAGCCAAGCTTTCCCGCGTACGGGACCGCCACGATGAAGCTGTACGCGAACTTGAAAACTTGGATGATCATACCGACCCGAATCTGCGCTCGTTCTTGTCGCAGCACAAAAAGGCCGGCACCGATCCGATGCGGGCCATCGAAGAAGAAATGGCGCAGGTTAAATCTATCCTGTCTCTGTCGTCTGTCCTTGAGGATTGTGACGACGGTAAGTGCCCGACTTGCCAACAAAATGTCAATGTCAAGCAAATCGCCAAAGCTGTTGAGCAGGCGCGTAAACGGCGTGGTAAACTGCACAGTCTGAAGCATGCCTACGAACTCAGCACCGCCCGGCGTAAATGGAAAGGTATTATCGAGGAATTGGCCTTTAATGAGCGTGATTACTACGCGCTGCGCAAGCAGATTAAAAAGGACAAGGCCAGCCTTGATGACATGATGGAAAGGCTCGAAATGGCTACCCGTGTTGAGGGCTACAAAGAGCAGCTTTCCCAACTGAAAAAACCGAAAGCCCCCAAGGAAAAGGCAACGCTGACCTACGATCAGATCGAAGAGCAGGCTGAGCTTATACGAAAGCTGGCCAGCGTCGAAGATCGCCTGTCTGAATTTTCCGAAGTCCCGCAAGACGACGGGCTGCGTTTAAAGCTGCGCAAGGTAAAGCGTAAACTCGACAAGCTGGAAAGTGAATATACCAGTGAGTTCCGCGTAAGCACCGAGTTGAATACACGCAAGGCGCAGTTTGAAATCCTGACGCAAAAAGGAGAAGAGATTGGCCAGAAGCTGGATAAGTTGCGTCCGCTTATCGACAAGTTGAACCTGTACAAGATGCTTGTCAAAGCGTACAGCAGCAAGGGACTGAAGTTGAATGCCGTAAACAACATTCTCTACCAGATCGAACAGAACTACAACCGATACGCCCCGCTGATTTTTGCAGAAAGGTTCAAGTTTAAGGTTGATGCGACCGAAGCTGGTGTGCGCGTCATGGTTGATCGTGGCAACGGTAACGTTAGTGACGTGCGCCAGCTCTCCGGCGCCGAGTCTGATTGTTTCCGGCTGTTGCACTTCCTTACTTGTTTGATTATGGCACCTGATGAACGACGTACCAACATCGCCGTTCTCGACGAACCTGACAGTCACATGGATGATGCTACCGCCACGCTTTTTGCCGAGCGTTATATCCCGTTCATGCGTAAGCTGGTTCCACACACGTTCCTGATATCGCAGAAAGGCAAGCACAAATACTCGGATTGTTCATACCTCACTGTGCAGAAGCATAAAGGTGTATCGAAGATTATTACGGCATGAATACACAACTAGAAAGTAACGAAGAATCTGCGCGTCGGCGCATCGAAGAACTAGAAACCGCAATACGCAGTGCAATCCTTCATCTGCGTTCTGTGGAAACTCACCTATCTGCTGGTAAAAATTTTGAAGGGCGTATCAGCAACCGCGAGGCTATGCAGGTACTGAAGCGCGCCCTTTAAGGAGATAAAAATGCAATGCGTAGGGTTTGCGAATCACGCACCTGACGAAATTCTTGCCCTGCTGCGAGTTGAGGGGTTTGCTCTATCTGATATCCACATGATCGGTAATGAGGCCCCCACCAAGTTGCCTGCGCATAAGGCTGCGTTCTTCTTTAACGTGAATCAGTTTTATGCTTTTTACACAGCGGGCCTCCTTCAAGAAAACGGTCTGTATCTGGTGTTCGATCAGCCGATGAACTTGCTGCGATACGATTTGCAGCGAGGTGATTTTAAAATGGTCGCGGATACGTTGCACGTTGACGGGTTTGAACTAATAAATCTTACAAAGCTTCCGAAAATCCAGCACGTGCGCGGCATCAAAAAGGTTAATTTCAATATAGTGGAGGCCGCAACAGAAGTAGCGAAATCCCACGTAACGTTCTTGACTCAGTTCATGACGTTCATCTATTCGCTGCCGGCCGAAACTCACCAGAAACCCGTTAAGGAGCTGGTGTGTAACTGGATGGTGTCCCTGAAGCCGAAATCTGCTATAGAGGCCGCACTTGCAAAGCTGCGAACTGAAATTCACATTACAGATAAACAGATTGCAAGATTGTTGGACATTCTAGACTTGCCTGCGACTGCTATGTATCGCGAAGCCTTGCAGTGTAGTGGTGACGAGGACACTGTTGCTAAACAAATGAAGGTTAGTGCATACGAAATGCGCTACATTCGAGCAATCAGTCTAAAGCAGGGGCAGTAATGAGTGTGATCTTCCCGCGTTACAAAGATTCCAACGGCCGCGTCGTGATCATTATCGGCGTTTCGACCGGTGAGGGAGCGCAGCTTGGTAATGACGTTGTTGTGTACCGCGATGAATACGGACAGCATTTCCACATGTCACGTCTTGAATTCGACAAATCAATGAAACCTATGAAATGAAAATCCTCTTCAACTCCAAAGAATACCCTCTCTTTTCGAATATGTGGCCGGCACCATTCGTGCGCGGCTCTATTGTTTACAAAAGTGTTGAGCATTATTACCAGTACCACAAACTTCATCCAGAGGAAGTTGAACTGCGCGAGAAAGTTTTGAAAACCATGGACCCTTTCGATGCACGCTTCTACGGCAAGAAAGGCAAAGGGCGGTTGCGTGATGGTTTTGAGACCGCGCGCAACAAGATAATGCGAAAGGGATTACGTTCTTCCTATTTGCAAAACCCCGTACGTCTTGTTTCGCTGGTTAAGACCGGCAACGCTCACCTAGTTCACCATTCCCCGTGGGACACCTACTGGGGCGTTGATGATGAAGGTAAGGGCAAAAACATGCTGGGCATTTTACTCATGGAACTACGCGCGGAATTTCGCGATGTTGATCCGTACGAGGCATGCCGAGAACACGTTAATCCACTTTATGAGTTTTAGAACATGGATGCCACCGATGAACCGCAGGCTGAGCATCGCGCACAGCCACCACTTGCATACCAGATGAAACAGACGTATTACGTGCCGCCGCATACCATTGATGATCAGTTCGCCGAGCATCTTGATTTTGTGTTCGCAGATAACGTTCCTGTGTGGGAACGAAATTCTGCAATGCGTAAAGTTTCTATGGCAGCCTGTATAGTGAACGGAATCCTGTTTACCGGTACGCGCCATTTCTGCCCGGTTATGCAGATGCAAATCAAGCATGCCGGCGTTGACCTTTCGGGCCGATACCACGATTGCTGTAATGATCAGGGTTTTGTCGATCAGTGGGGCATTTATATGAGCCGCAAGGAAGCCTTTGATGTTGCCGAGGCGGCAGGACAGATAGACCGCACTTATAGCGGTCGTACACTTTTCTCTGAATGTTACATTTAGGCTTAATCATGATCGCACGTACTTTTGAGCTGGTGCCCAATTCAATCTTGCACTTCAGGATGACTGAGGCTGCTACAGAGAAGCTGAATCGCGCGACCGCCGAGGCCGTCGTTGCTGAAATCTGTAAAGAATTAAAACAGAATCCTCTTGCTCTCGTGACGGTTTCCCGGCTTTGTTCTGTGCAGGAAGTTACTGCGCTGAGCGAGGGCCGCGACCTTGATTTTGATTTTCGCAGGCTGATGCACGTGGCGGAAATGATTGATCTAACGAAGCGCATCGAAGAGATTTACGAATTAAGCTTACCTTTGGAGTCGAAGTAAACATGCTAGAAGCGGTCGTCGCATCCGATTTTCACTTGTGTGGTCTAGACAAGCATTTTATCGATGCTGATGACCGCATTCTGGCCGAAATGGACAAGGTTTATCAGTACGCCGTCAAGAACGGTATCAAGTACGTAATCATGCCGGGCGACCTGTCTGACAGTCCCGACATGGGTTGGGATACGTACAGCAAGTTGTTCCTCTTCTTCAAGAAGTACGACGGGATAATCCATTCGATCTATATTGCAGGCAACCATGATTTCGGCGATATCGAAAATACGTCGATGAATTTCCTGCACACGCTGTCAAAGCACAAGGCTCTCAAAACGCTGAGCATTTATTTGAAGCCTGAGCGTGTTGTATTGGAGGGTGTTCCTTGTAACTTCCTCCCATTCCCTTGTTTGAAAACCCTTTCTAAAAGTGAAGGGGCTGTAAACTTTGCCCACGTTGAGTATTCCGGGGCAATCGGTGATAACGGACGCACCTTGAAAACCAAGCAAGAGCTGGAAACACACCCGAATGATTTCACTGTATCCGGCCATATCCACCAGTACCAATTCTTGGAAAAGAAGCGCGCTGTTTATTGCGGCAATCCTTTCCAAAAGAACTTTGGTGAATCCCTTCCAAAGGGCTTCATCCACATTAAAGCCAAGATGAAAGGTAAAACGGTTGATTTCAAGCATACGTTTATTGAAAACAAGCCGAACTTCACTCTAGTAAACCTGCATATAGAAGACATTAATGACTTCCGTAAGCTGAAGAATGATGATTCCATTAGGTACAAGCTGCACGTGGCTGATGGCATTGTTATCCCTCCCGATCTGCTGATCCAATACCCGAACATTACAGGTGGTATTTGGCTAAATGGGAAGAAAGCTAGCGGAGCAGAGCACGAAATCGAAGAGAAAGTCTTGGCAGATAGCCATATTGATTTGAAAACCGGGTTGAAAGACTTCCTTGTTTCCAACGGGTTCGATAAATCCAAGATAAAGGCAGCCCGAAAAGAGGTTCAAGAAGCTTGTAACTTCCTCGGGGTTTCCTAGTTTTAAACCGGAAAATACCTTGCTAATTTATGGTTAGTTGGTAATCGTGGCGCTACGATGAAAAGCTACCGACTAAACAAATACAAACGAGGTATATCTCAATGGCTATCAAGAAGGTAAAGGTGGACAACAGCGCTGAATCTGTTGCTGCCCGCAAAAAGGCACGCGCCGACCGCAAAAAGAATGCGAGCAAGCTCAACGCAGCAGCTCGCCGTGAATACAAATCGATGACTCCGCAGGAGAAACTCGAATACGGCGCCAAGCAAGTTTTCTGGCGCGCCATGCGACATGGTGCTTCTGAAGCCGAAGCCAAAAAGGCAATGGCTGCATATAAGAAGCGTGCAAAAATGCGTACGGCCGGCGGTCACGCCGCCGCCAAACTGCGTTCCGCCCGTGAGGCACAACGTGCTCTGCGTGAGGATATCCGCAAGGCGAAGGCTGAATCTGTTTCGCTGCACAAGAAGGCCCTTGAAAAAATCAAGGCTGAAAAGAACCCGGCCAAGCGCACCCAAATGCGCACCGCTGAAAAGGCACGCCATGCCAAGGATGTTCAAAAGCTGGCTAACCTGCGTAAGAAGGCTACTCAGAAGCACGCTACCACGGTCGAAAAGATCAAGGCGGCTTCCAAGAAGTCTTCCTTCCGCCTGAAGGACTTTATCAGCAACTACAAGGAAAAACCGATTTCTTCTCGCAAGCAGAAGACTCGCCTTGTTGATACTGAAAAGGCCAAGGAAAAGACTGGCGGCGCGAAAGCTAAGGCTGAAACTGCCGTGAAAAAGCCGGGTCGTCCTGCAAAGGCTAAGCCGGCAGCTGCCGCACCTGCTGAAGCTCCGAAGCGCCGTGGCCGTCCGCCGAAGGCTAAGCCGGAAACCGCCGCACCTGCTGAAGCTCCGAAGCGTCGCGGTCGTCCGCCGAAGGCTAAGCCGGAAACCGCCGCACCTGCTGAAGCTCCGAAGCG
>Ga0079224_100001082_pt1 | contig 30001 bp, 30 predicted proteins | sample Stecom2015_FD_80414 | JGI IMG/M metagenome (GOLD analysis project Ga0079224, IMG submission 80414) | Agricultural soil microbial communities from Utah to study Nitrogen management - Steer compost 2015 | ecosystem: Environmental > Terrestrial > Soil > Agricultural land | place: USA: Utah... | reverse complement strand
TAGATGGTAGTTCAGAGGACGCTTGGAGACTATCCTTCATTCGGTTCGACCCAAAACCCGTCTTCCCTTATAATCTCGATGAGCTCATCCAGTGCATTTGCCGTGTTTACATTTCGCTTCACGACCTCTTTGCCGCGGTAGAGGGTAATTTTGCCAGGGCCTGAGCCCACGTAGCCGTAATCGGCATCCGCCATTTCGCCCGGCCCATTCACGATGCATCCCATAATGCCGATTTTCAGCCCTTTCAAATGATTGGTCCGGCTGCGGATCAGTTGGGTAGTTTCCTGCAGGTCAAACAAGGTCCGCCCACAGCTCGGGCATGAGATATATTCGGTTTTGGATATTCGGGAGCGGGTAGCCTGTAAGATGCTAAAGGAAGATTGTACTACCTTGTCGGTACTAATGGACGGCGCGTCTATCCAGATGCCGTTACCCATGCCCTCGATTAGGAGTCCGCCCATGTCCGTTGCGGAATACAACTGCAGTTTGGATACGGGTTCTTCGGGATCCATAAGGTCACCCTCGGGGCCCGAAAATTCGACGGGAGGATAGTGGCGGAAGAGAATGACCGGAATCTCCAGCCCCATCTCCTTGCAGGTGATAAAGAATGCGCGTTGGTCGGCCATGCCGTGCACGTCATCTGTCTGGAGGACAAAGACAACCGTTTTGTCGAGGGGCAAACGTCCGAAGGCCTCCGAGTCCAGATCGTTGTTGGTGATGCGAACCAGGTTCATTGCCGGGTCCTTATCCGTGGCGTCTACAAATTCGGCCAAGGAAAACACCGGGTGTGCGTTCATTTTTTCAGCTAGCTGCAACCAGCTGGAGTAGTCATACAATTGCTTGATATTGCCCGGCATCTGGAACGACGGCAGCTGATCAGCTAAGTAGACGAAATCGACCGATTGGTCGCTTATGTGATATTTGTCGAGCAGCGGGTCATAGCGATACCCCACATCCGAAAGGATGCCTGGGTCTTTCAGGTTGCGGCGCGAGATGTCTGCAACGACGCGCGGCACCAAGGATCCGCCGATAAATGCGTTGACCGATGCTGATTCGTATGGAGCCGGTTTGCTGGCCGGCTCGGGCGTGGCAGGCAGTTCTAGCTGGCGGATAGCTTCGGCCCGCTGCTGGTAACGGTTGACAAGCGCGATAGCCACCGGTGCCTCAAATTCGGGCTCTTCTGTCAGCGACACGCGAACGGTATCGCCGATCCCGTCCTCCAGCAGGGTGCCGATGCCCACGGAAGACTTAATGCGACCGTCTTCGCCGTCGCCAGCTTCGGTCACCCCGAGGTGCAGGGGGTAGTTCATGCCCTCGGCTGCCATTTTTTCCACCAGCAGGCGGTAGGCCGTTACCATCACGCGCGGATTGCTCGACTTCATCGAAATCACCAGATCGTAATAGTTGAGGTCTTCACAAATACGGATAAACTCCAAGGCCGACTCGACCATCCCCTCCGGCGTGTCGCCGTAGTGGCTCATAATGCGGTCGGAGAGCGAACCGTGGTTTGTTCCGATGCGCATGGCGGTCCCGTATTCCTTGCAGATCTTGACGAGTGGCGCAAATTTTTTATAGATACGATCAAGTTCGGCCTGATAGGCCTCGGGCGTGTAGGAGAGCTGGTCAAATCTCTTCTTGTCGGCATAGTTGCCGGGGTTGACACGCACTTTTTCCACGATCCGAGCGGCCACTTCGGCAGCATTCGGCGTGAAGTGTATATCGGCCACCAACGGTACCTGATATCCCCTTCTGCGGAGCTCCTTCTTTATTTCGGCTAAGTTTTGCGCCTCCTTGATACTAGGCGCGGTCAGCCGCACGTATTCGCAGCCGGCGTCCACCATCCGAATCGTCTGCTCGACGGAGCCCAGCGTGTCCATGGTGTCCACCGTAGTCATGCTTTGTATCCGGATGGGATTGTTGCCGCCCATCGGCACGCCGCCAATGTTGACTTCGCGTGTCAGTAGCCTTGAATAATTCGTCAAGGAATTGCAGTATACGCCAGGTAACGAATATGTTGTTTTGGTCTCCATGGAATACTGACAAAGTTAGCTATTAGTTGCGACAAACGTAGGAGCTTTGTGGAATCGGGGAGCGGAAATACACAAAGGTAGCGTGCTCAGCGCCGATACTGGGGGCGTCAGGCCCTCGGATGAAACCAAAACTATTGGCCTTCCTTCTTGCCTTTCGGTGATTTTTGTTAGCTTGCTGTCCTAGAAGGTGAGCCGCCGACGGCTCGATTGCCGGACTTACGTAGCCCATGCCCATGTTCACTGCTGTTCTCTCCGTCTTATTCTTGCTTAGCGACCCACCGGCCTACTACGATGTGGCTTTTGAGGAGCTAACGATCGACGAGCACGTCGGCATCGGCTATGGCTTAGCCGTAGGGGATGTGGATGGCGATGGGAAGCCAGACATCTTGTTGGCTGACAAGAAACAGTTCGTCTGGTACCGCAATGGGGACTGGAAGCGGTTCGTTATGGTGGAAAATCTCACCGAACATGACAACGTGTGCATCGCTGCACGAGACATCGACGGTGACGGTTTGGTGGAAGTGGCCGTGGGCGCCCAGTGGAACCCATCGGAAACCACCGATGCGACGGTATCCGGGTCGGTGCATTATCTGGTACGGCCCGAGGATCCGACTCAGCTCTGGACACCAATCGCCCTGCACCACGAGCCGACGGTGCACCGGATGCGTTGGGCTAAGGCCGGCGAGGGCGCTTACCAGCTCATTGTGGTGCCACTGCATGGCCGTGGAAACGTCAACGGCAAGGGAAAGGGGGCAAAGGTGCTAGCGTATGAAATGGTAGATAACAATCCCGAAGCCCGGTGGCGCTACCGCGTAGTCGACGAGTCTATGCACCGCACCCATAACCTGGATGTATTTGAAGACGAGGAAGGCGAAACGGTTTATATCAGCGGCGATGAAGGGACGAAAGCCTTTACGTATCGACGAGGAGCATGGCGTAGCCGTGCGGCCGACTGGCTGGTGCGCGACCAGCCCATGAGCGAAGCGCGGCATGGCCACATCCGGAGTCGGGGCGTCAAGGTAATCGCGGGCATTGAGCCGCTCCACGGCCAAATGGTCACGTTATACAAGCCGAGGTTGGGGGATAGCCTATTCGTGCCAACGCTGGTCGAGCGGATGGTGCTGGAAAAAAACATGGCGGAAGGGCATGGGTTGGTTGTGGGCGATTTTTTGGGATTGGGACGCGACCAGGTCGTCGCCGGTTGGCGGGCGCCTAACGCCTACGGGGTGGTGGGCATTAAGATGTACATCCCCTTTAACCCATATTGGGAGGCGTGGGATATGTATTGGGTTGATATAGATGGGATGGCCTGCGAAGACCTCGTGGCAGCCGATTTGGACGGCGACGGCAAACTGGATCTCATCGCGGCCGGACGAAGCACCCACAACCTGAAAATCTATTGGAATCGGTGCGGGGATTGACCCTACGCCGGCTGCTCCCCGCTGATCAGTTCGAAGATCGTAATCTCGGGCAGGATACCCGCCCGACCTGGATACCCAAGAAATCCGAATCCCGTGTTCACGTAGATCTGCTGGTGTTTTTCGCGGTACAGCCCCGCCCACTCGGGATAGATGTATTGGACGGGGCTCCATTGGAAGTGCTCTGAACGGACGCCGAACTGCATGCCGTGGGTATGCCCCGAAAACGTGACGTCTACCTCCGGACGGGCGAGTACCTCGGCCCGCCAATGGGAAGGGTCGTGCGACAAAAGCAACTTGACAGGCACTTCTTCGAGGCCCTTCAGTGCTTCGTCCAGTCTGCCATGGCGAGGGAAGCGCCCCGTTCCCCAGTTTTCGACGCCTACGATGCCGATTTCGTCCGTGCCGAGGCGGATTTTTTGGTTTTCGTTCATCAGTAGGTTCCACCCCATCACACGATGCGTGTCAATCATATCGCGGAGGTTTTGGGCTTTTGCTTCCGAAGGCTCGAACCCGAAATGGTAGTCGCCATAGTCGTGGTTGCCCAGTACGGAATAAACCCCAAGCGGGGCTTGCACCTTGCCGAATATATCTTGGTAGTCACGCATTTCGCTTGTCAGGTTGTTCACTAGGTCTCCGGTAAAGAAGACCATGTCCGGTTTTTCCTGCAGGAGCATTTCTACGCCGCCGAGGACGGCGCGTTTATTGTAAAAGCTACCGGAGTGGATGTCTGACAATTGTCCGATGGTCATTCCGTGAAAGGCCTTAGGCAGATTAGGCAAGTAGAGTTTCTGGCGGTGGATGCGGTAGTTGTGCGCGCCCGATACGATCCCCCAACCCAAGGGTACCAAGGGAACGGCCGCCACGAGAATACCCGCCTGCGTAATGAACTTAGAGCGCGATATGGTGGTAGCGGCTCCTGCTGTTGTGTTGTCGGTAGGAGCCGGCGCGGGCGATTCCGCGCGGCGTGATGCCAGGCGGCGCTTCACCCATAAGGTTCCCCGCCGTAGGTCATCGATCAACAGGATGAGCAAATAGAGGAACTTGGTGGTGAAGGTGAGGAAAAACGCCACGAGAATGACTGACCTCACGGCCAGGGGAAGATTGAAATAGATGTTGACCAGCACACCCGCCAAAATCAATGTGCTATAGCCCCACCAGAGCCTGGGAAACCAAGCGCTTTTTGTCCACCCCATGGCAGCTTGCCGGAGGGCCTTGTAAATGTAGAAATCAATAAGCAGCAATAGCGCTGCGGTCAAATAAATCATCTCGTATATCAGGTGTAGCTTTCGGCGCGGGCGACCACCGGGTATATGCACGGAGGCCCTAGGCGCCAGGGGCTATGCGGGTGAATGCCTATACATGCTGGAGGGCCATCTGCCTAAGAGACTCAATCCATTTCGGATGGTCGTTCAGGCTCTCGACGAGCTGCACTTCTTCACCGCCCAGCTCTGTAAACTCTTCTGCATATTCTGTGCCAATTTCATAGATCGTTTCCAGACAGTCTGCAACAAAAGCGGGACAAAATACCAGGAGGCGCTTCTTGCCCTTTGCGGCTACATCTTTCAGCACATCAGTCGTATAAGGCTGTATCCAAGGCGTCTTACCCAGTCTGGATTGGAAGCAGACCGTGTAGTTTTCCGGGGCGATGCCCAGACGTTTAGCGAGCAGCCGTGTGGTGGCGTACGACTGCGCCAGATAACAGAATTTATTGTCTTCGGTGATCCGTACGCGACATTCGTCACGCTCACAGTCGTGGGTCGTGTTCGGGTCCACGCGCTTCAGTTGCCGGACGGGCAAGCCGTGGTAGCTGAATAGAAAATGGTCGTAATTCTCAAGTCCGTGCTTGCGTGCGTTTTCGGCGAATACCTCGAGCATGAGTTCGTCGTCGTAAAACTGGTTGACGAAAGAAAGCGCGGGAAACGTTTCCCATTTGCGCATGATCTCCATCACCTTATCGATTACGGATCCGTTCGTTGCCGATGCGTATTGCGGAAATAGGGGGATAATACGTATGCTGTCAACCTTCATCTTGCGGAGATTCTCCAACGCGGATTCGATGGAAGGGTTTTGGTAGCGCATGGCCAACTCGACGTGGTATCCATCGCCCAGCAAATCCTGCAGCAGCTGCTGTTGCCTAATGCTGTAATACATCAGTGGCGAGCCGGTCTGGTCATCCCAGATTTCCTTGTAGATCTTGGTAGACGCCGCCGCCCGGAAAGGTATGATAATTCCCTTCACGACGAAAGCCCGGCGCAAGGTAGGAATGTCCATCACACGACCGTCCATTAGGAACTCGTCCAAGTAGCGGCGCACATCGGGTACCGAAGGATTGTCTGGCGTACCAAGATTGATTAACAAGATTGCTTTTTTGGGTTGTTTCATACGGCTGCAAAAATACGTAAATACTTGGCTGGAAATGTAACGGGGCTGTCAATTAAGACTCTTTTTGGCGATATGCCGAAGCAGCGCGATGAATGCATCGCAGGCCTCTTCACTCGTAGCCCAGGAAGTGACGAGACGGATTGCAGCGCGCTCTTCGTCAAGTGGTTTCCATATGTAAAAAGCACAGGCTGTTTCGAGTTCTCGTATCACCGCATTGGGCAAGATGGGGAAGAGCTGGTTGGTAGCAGGCTCAACAAGAAAAGGGAAACCCAGTGCACGGATCTCGTCGGCGATCTTCCCCGCTAAGTCGTTGGCCCGTTGCGCCAGTTGGAGAAATAAATCATTCCTTAGCAAGCACAGGAATTGCAGGCCGAGCAGCCTGCCTTTTGCGAGCATTGCGCCCCGTTGTTTGACGTTAAAGGCAAAGCCCGCTTTGATTGCTGGATGGGTGATGATGATGGCTTCGCCGAGCAAGGCGCCGTTTTTGGTGCCACCGATGTAAAACACGTCGACCAGACGGGCAATCTCCGCTAGGCCGAGGTCGTTGCCCCGGCCGGTCAATGCCACGGGCAAACGGGCTCCGTCCATAAAAAGGTAGAGCCCATTTTCGCGACAGAAGGAGGACAGTACGGTCAACTCGGCTTTCGAATACAGCGTGCCGAGTTCGGTGGCGTTGGAGATATAAACCATCTTGGGCTGCGTGGAGTGGACGTCGCCGGCCTGCTTGAGCAAATGGGCGATGCTTTCCGGATGCAGCTTGCCATCGCTGGAAGGTACTGTTTCGATTTTGTGTCCCGTGGCTTCCACGGCTCCCGTCTCGTGCACGCTAACGTGTCCCGTATCGGCCGCGATGAGCGACTCGTAGGGGCGAAGGGCCGCCGACGCTACGAGCAGGTTGGCCTGCGTACCGCCGGATACGAAATGGACCGTGGCGTCGGGTTGGTCAATGGCCGAACGGATAAGCGCCTTGGATTCCTGGGAGTAGTCGTCGTCGCCGTAGCCATCCTGCTGTGCCAGGTTGGTTTCCGCTAAGGCTGTCAGGATGGACGGATGGCATCCTTCGCTGTAATCGTTTTTGAAGTAGTGTTTGGCCATGTTCCGAGCTTATTCCGACCTTGGCGGGATGGTTTCCTTTGCACGGATTAAATCCGCCGCCACCATTTCCGCACACAGTGTTTCGAGGGTGTACTCCGGTTCCCAGCCGAGCTGGTTTTTGGCCTTGCTGGCATCGCCGATGAGCAAGTCGACCTCAGTAGGCCGGAAGTAGGCGGGGTCGACCGCCAAAACTTCCTTGCCGATGGCAACGCTGTAGGCAGGATTAGCACAGTGGCTTACGTAGGCTTTTTCATCGATGCCGGATCCCTTGAATTCCAGCGTAATGCCCACTTCGGCAAATGCCATTCTTACAAAGTCCCGTACGCTGGTGGTTATGCCGGTGGCAATGACATAATCTTCCGGGCGATCTTGCTGCAAAATCAGCCACATGGCACGGACATAGTCCTTGGCGTGACCCCAATCGCGCTGTGCGTCCAGATTGCCGAGATACAGCTTGTCCTGTTGTCCTAAAGCAATGGCTGCTACCGCGCGCGTGATTTTACGGGTGACGAAGGTCTCGCCTCGCAAGGGCGATTCGTGGTTAAACAGGATGCCATTGCACGCAAACATGCCATAGGCTTCACGGTAGTTTACCGTAATCCAGTAGGCATAGAGCTTGGCGACCGAGTAAGGGCTACGCGGATAAAATGGTGTCGACTCCGACTGAGGCACGGCTTGCACCAGTCCATATAGCTCGGAAGTGGACGCCTGGTAGATGCGTGTCTTGCCCTCGAGCCCGAGGATTCGGATGGCTTCCAGCAGACGCAGGGTGCCGAGACCGTCCGCATTGGCCGTATATTCGGGTGTTTCGAAACTGACTTTAACGTGGCTCATGGCCGCGAGGTTGTAAATCTCGTCAGGCTGTGTCTCCTGGATGATCCGAATGAGGTTGGTGCTGTCGGTCATGTCGCCGTAGTGCAACTTGAAACGGATGCGTTCGCTATGCGGATCTTGGTAGAGATGGTCTATGCGCTCGGTGTTGATAAGTGACGAACGCCGTTTGATGCCGTGCACCATATAGCCCTTTTCCAGGAGCAGTTCAGCTAGGTAGGCCCCGTCTTGGCCATTTACACCGGTGATTAATGCTGTTTTCATGGTTGGGAATGCACGTCTTTCAGAAAATCTTGATAGGCTATGGCTATGCCAGTTTCCAGGTCTACGGTATGTTTCCAACCCAAACTATGTAAGGTGGAAACATCCATGAGCTTGCGGGGCGTGCCGTCTGGTTTGGACCGGTCCCACACGATCTCGCCGGGATACTGCACGATTTTTTTGATCATCGCCGCCAGCTCGGCAATGGTCAGGTCATCACCCGTGCCCACGTTGACCAGCTGCCGCCCATCATATTTTTGCATTAAAAACAAGCAGGCGTCCGCCGCATCGTCGGCAAACAGGAATTCACGGCGCGGTTCGCCACTTCCCCACACCGTTACGGTGGGCTGGCCGGCTTCTTTCGCTTCGTGGAAGCGCCGGATGAGCGCGGGCAATACGTGCGAATTGGTGGGGTGGTAGTTGTCGCCGATGCCGTAGAGGTTAGTCGGCATTACACTGATGAAGTTTCGTCCGTACTGGTCGCGATAGGCTTCGCACAGTTTTATGCCCGCTATCTTCGCGATGGCATAGGGCTCGTTAGTGGGCTCCAGCGGGCCCGTCAGCAGGGAATCTTCGTGCAAAGGCTGCGGCGCCAATTTCGGGTAGATGCAACTGCTTCCTAAAAACAGCAGCTTTTTAACGCCATACTGGTGCGCCGCGTGGATGACGTTGTTCTGAATCATGAGGTTTTCGTAGAGAAAATCCGCCCGGTAGGTATTGTTAGCCAAGATACCGCCCACCTTGGCGGCTGCCAGAAACACGTATTCGGGGCGCTCGGCTTCAAAAAAACGCTCCACGGCGTTTTGGCACTGCAGGTCCAGTTCGGATGAAGTACGATGTACGATATGCGAGTACCCAGCTTCTTGCAAGCGCCTTAGAATGGCACTTCCCACCATGCCTCGGTGGCCGGCAATGTATATTTTAGCGTTCTTGTCCATGCTCGTTGGCGTTTGTCTGTCAGTGTTCGTGTTCCCGCAGGTTCTAGCGTGTGTCAGAACAGGCCCAGTTGACCCTTGTCGTCCAGTTTAATGTCGTCGGGGTTCGTGATTTCCAAGTCTACCTTTGGGCGGGGCTTGGCAGCGTCTTCCTGTTGGGGCGCCTCTTCCTGCGCTCGGGGTTCGGATGTTTTTTCAGCGTCTTTATTTTCCGATTCCTCCTTCTGCCGTGTTGCCTTCACGGTTTTGGCTTCGGCAGGCGCTTTTGCTTGGGACTGGCCCTCCGTAGTGGAATCGGCGCTGGACGCGTTTCCTCCCGACTCCGATCCGCTGGGTGGTTCCTGTTCCTCTGCTTGCGTGGGGGCATCTTGCGGCAGGTCTTCTTCCACCGCCACCGAGGTTACCTGTTTGACCTCGTGGGCTGTCAGGCGGTTGCCTTGGGCTTTCATGCCCTTTACGTCTACGATGTCAGCGAGGTTTTGCTCGAGGGTTTCGGGGATTTGTGTTTTCCCTTTGAGCACATCGACGCGTACCAACGGTACGGCCGCGCGAGTCGCCAGGATAAGTTTCGAACCGGGCTCCTCATTAATGATGCTGGTGCGCCTCCCGATCGGCGCGTCCTCAAACATGAATCGTTTCACGTAGTAAACGCCGGACTTTCCATCGCGATGGACGACGTTGAATACCTGCTCGGGATTGAATTTCTCGATGCGGATCATCTTGTCGTCGAAATGGTTGCTGAGGTCGAAGCTGGTAAGCTCGTAGGTGCCGTCAGCCATGAGCGTGAGTATTTTGTCCTCGCCGTCAAACTCGCCTAGGAATTGGCCGCGTCCGTCTACGTTGAGGCGTTTCAGTACGTCGTCGTACCAGATCTTGCGTCCGGCGAGCGTAGATACGCCTTTTGCCTTCAGCGTAATTTTCCGGATTGGATATTTCGTGACGATATTACCTTGCGACCCCCGTCCCTTGATGGCGATATCGGCAAAGTCTAAGTCAAATTGCAGCTTCCGCAACTTGGAGTGTGGTCTTAGCTGGATGTTGACCACTTCAGCTTCGCCGTTTGGATTAGCCGTGAAGTACAGCGTCTTGGAGCCTTTGCTACCCTTGGTCAGGTCGTATTCCTTGTCGCGCGTGACGCCTAATATCGAGAAGCGCTTGACGTAGGATACGCCAGTTTTACCGTCGCGGTAAATCATGTTGTACACGGTCCGTTCGTCGTTGCGCTTGAACACGCCTACATGGATAATGTCCTTGCCCACGAATACCTTATCTTGCACTTTGGTGACGACGCATTTGCCGTCACTGCGAAAACTGATGATATCGTCGATATCCGAACAGTCTCCGACATATTCGTCCTTTCGAAGGCCGGTACCGATAAAGCCGTCGGCGCGGTTGACGTACAGTTTGACGTTGGCCAAGGCTACCTGGGTGGCTTCGACGCGGTCGAACACGCGCAGTTCGGTCTTGCGTTCACGACCTTTGCCGTATTTTTCGCGCAGTTTTTCAAACCACGCGATGGCATAATCCGTTAGGTGGCGTAGATTATGCTTCACCGTTTTGATTTCGGCTTCCAGCGCCGCAATCTGGTCGTCCACTTTTTTGAGGTCAAAACGCGTGATGCTGCTCATCGGTTTGTCGATCAGCTTGCGGTAATCATCAGAGATGATCGGGCGATAGAACTGTTCGAAAAAAGGCGTGAAAAGCTCGGTTAATACGTTAACGACCGTGTCAAAGTCGCCGGAGTTTTCGTAATCCTGATGCTTGTACATCCCTTCGCGGATAAAAATCTTGAGGAGGGTGCTGAAGAATATCCGTTCCTGCAATTCGTTCAGCTTGATTTCGAGTTCGCGCTTGAGGAGTGCCTTGGTGTTTTTCGTGTTTTCGATCAGCACGTCGTTTACGCTCATGAAGCGAGGTTTGTCGTTCTGGATCACGCACGTATTGGGCGAGATGGACACTTCACAAGCCGTAAAGGCGTATAGTGCATCGATCGTGACGTCAGGAGATATGCCCGGTGCAAGGTGCACGATTATCTCCACGTCCTGGGCTGTGTTGTCCTCTATTTTCTTGATTTTGATTTTGCCTTTATCATTCGCGGAAATCACGCTGTCTATCAGGCTCCCTGTGGTGGTCCCAAACGGGATCTGCGTGATGGCAAGCGTTTTTTTATCGCGTTCCTCAATCCTCGCCCGCACGCGAATTTTGCCGCCGCGCTGGCCTTCGTTGTATGCCGAGCAGTCGGCCATGCCGCCCGTCGGGAAGTCCGGCAATAGGTTGGGGCGTCCACCGCGCAGCACTTCGATCGACCCGTCAAGCAGCTCAATGAAGTTGTGGGGCATGATTTTGGTTGCCAAGCCCACGGCAATCCCTTCGGCTCCCTGCGCAAGCAGCAAGGGGAATTTGACCGGCAGCGTCACGGGTTCTTTGTTTCGGCCGTCGTAGCTGAGTTGCCATTCGGTCGTTTCGGGATTAAATAGGACGTCGTTGGCAAATTTGGAGAGCCGCCCTTCGATATAACGCGGGGCTGCGGCGGAGTCGCCGGTAATCGGGTCGCCCCAGTTGCCCTGGCGGTCGATCAGCAAATCCTTTTGCCCGATTTGTACCATGGCATCCCCGATCGACGCATCGCCGTGCGGGTGGTACTTCATCGTGTTGCCGATGACGTTAGCCACCTTATTAAACCGGCCGTCGTCCATTTCTTTTAAAGAATGCAGGATTCGGCGCTGTACCGGTTTTAAGCCGTCGTTAATGTGGGGCACCGCGCGATCCAGGATGACGTACGAAGCATAGTCCAGGAACCAGTTTTCGTAAAGCCCGGATAGCGGGATGGTTTGGCTATTCCTCGAGTTGATTTCTTCGTCGTGTATTGGCTCTTGGTTTTCGTCTGGTGTGGAGTTTATTTCTTCGCTCATGTAAAATCCTCGGTCATCAAGTAAAACACGTCCGCAACCGGAACGGGTGGCCGCGCTGGCGATTACGTGGCTGTAAAAATACAAAATCTTCGCGAGTGTGCATTAGATTCGCCGACTGACCGACGAAGCCCGCCGCCCGTATCCGCCCTATGAACTACATGTTTGATTTTTGAACCATATTCTTATAGTTCTGCGGATAGAGGTCTTTTAAGTTTTTATGGTTTATGGCCATAATGTTTTCGAGGGTGTATTTCAGCCACTGGAACGGATTCACTTCATGTTTTTTGCAGATGGCGAAGAATGAATAGATCATGGCTGCCTTTGACTAGGTCTTATTGCTTGGCCCATACCGCGTAGGACTAAACCTTTGCCATTGGCCCGCGTTTAATATAATAGCCGTGGCTTCTTTGGCTGCTCGGCATGAAAAACGAATGAAGATACTTTGGAAATACTTATACCCCCACCGAAAATACATTTTCATCGCATTGGCGCTGGCCGCGGCGGCCCAGTTGCTCAGCATGATCGACCCGATTATCTTTGGGAAGATCATTGACGACTATGCGAATAATCCGGCCGGGCGTAGCCAGAAGGAACTCGTTAACGGTGTCCTTTTTTGGCTAGGTGTAGCAGTGGCAGTAGCCATACTGGCACGGCTGGCGCGCGCGTTCCAAGACTACGTGATGCGGCTGGCGGTGCAGCGTTTCGGAATGCAGATCTTCAACGACGGGCTGAAGCAGACCTTGCGCCTGTCGTTTCAAGAATATGAAGAACAGCGCAGCGGCGAAACACTGGCCGTACTGCAGAAGGTGAGAACGGATACCGAGCGCTTCATTAGCTCGTTTATTAATATCCTTTTTTCGTCGCTCGTGGGGTTCGGCTTCCTAATTTGGTATTCGGTGACCAAACACTGGGCGATGATTCCGATTTTTCTGATCGGATTCCTGGTGATCGGGTCCATTACCGGCGTACTCAGCCGGAAAATAAAAACGGTGCAGCGCCGCATAAACCGGCAGACGACGCAAATGTCGGGCATCATCACGGAGTCGCTTCGGAATATTGAACTGGTCAAGAGCCTCGGCCTTACCTATCCCGAGGTGCGACGGATGCGGGTGCACACCCAGGCGATTTTCGATTTGGAGATGTCCAAGACGCGCCAGGTCCGATTCTTGGCGTTTTTGCAGGGAACGACGCTCAATCTCTTGCGCCAGTCGGTTCTCTTTGCCCTGTTGTGGCTCATTTTTCGCGAGGTGCTGACGCCGGGCGAGCTAATCGCCATGCAGTTTATCTCCACGTCGATTTTCATGCCCTTGCAAGATGTAGGTAGTATCATCATTCATTATCGCGAGGCCGAGTCGTCGTTAACCATGTTTGACAAGCTTATGAGAAAGCCCGTTGAGCGCCGCCCTGAGCACCCGACGGAACTCGGCGTGCTTAGCGAGATCGTTTTTGACCGCGTGGTGTTCCGCCATAAGACGGCGGCCTACAACGCGATTGACGATATCTCCATCAGGGTGCGGGCGGGTGAGACGGTCGCGTTTGTCGGGCCATCGGGGTCGGGAAAGTCCACGTTAGTGAAGTTGTTGGTGGGGCTGTATCGGCCAGTGTCCGGTCGGGTGCTTTTCAACGGAATCAGCGCCGAGGCGATTCGGTACAACGAAATGCGCCGACAGATCGGTTTCGTAACCCAAGACACACAGCTCTTCGCTGGAACAATACGCGACAACCTTGCGTTCGTTAAGCCTGATGCGACCGATGCAGAGATTGTGGAAGCCTTGCGCAAGGCCAGTTGCGATGCATTGCTGGCACGAAGCGAAAAAGGTATCCATACCATGCTGGGCGAGGGCGGGTTGAAGCTTTCAGGTGGCGAAAAACAGCGCATTTCCATAGCACGTGCGCTGATTCGGCAGCCCCGCTTGCTGATTTTTGATGAGGCAACCAGCGCATTGGATTCGTTGACCGAGGAAACCATTACACAAACCGTACGGGAGATATCCGGACGTGAGGAGCAGATTACCATACTCATCGCACATCGCCTATCCACCGTGATGCACGCCGACCGTATTGTGGTGCTGGAGAAAGGCCGCATCGCCGAGGTGGGGACGCATGACGAGCTTGTAGACACTAGGGGTCTGTACTACGCCATGTGGCGCCAGCAAATTGGCGAGCGCCGCGAAGAACTTTCCGACGTCGATGCGATGGGTTAGGAATTAGTCTACCAGGTACCCAAACCGTCCCAAGTTAAAATCCTCATAGGCATGTGGCGAACTCCTCGCGCGTGTTCATCGCGAACGGGCCCCGCGCGGCGATAGGCTCGTTGAGCGGCTCGCTACCCGTTTGGTGAATTGCTCTTCGTGGTATTCCTTGTGGAGGATACCCGAACCCGCCGTCATCCATTGTACGCCGCCCTCGTCGATCACGCCACTGCTGCCACTGCTGTCGTGGTGGGCGATACGTCCTTTGTAGGCGATCGTCACCGCTTCAAATCCTCTATGCGGGTGGACACCGACGCATCGGGGCTTCGCCGAGGGCGCGAAGCGGAATTTAGGATTGTAGTCCATGACTAGGAATGAATCCATCCGGTGCATGGAAAACCCTTGTCGGGGATGAAGTTATGCACCCGAAAGCCATTCCCTACGTAATGGGGTTGTGCTGGCGCTACCACTCGTTCGATGTATGGTAAGAACTAGTGTGGAGGGCGCCTGGCGTGGGCTGCCTTCGGGCTTATTTGCTGAAGTGTTTTTTCGCAAGTTCCTTGCGAACGCGGCTCAGGCTTTCGGGCGTGATGCCCAGATAGGAGGCAATCATCCACTGGGGTACGCGCAAGGTAAGATCGGGGTACTGCCGCACGAAATCAAGATAGCGTTCTTCCGCCGTGGCACCCAGCAACGAGTTGATGCGCATCTGCTGATGGCGAATGTGGTTATGCAACGCCAGTTCGTTGTGCTGCGTATAGGCGGGATTGATGTCGGCCAGCTGGCAGCTGAAATCGTTGTCCAGTAAAATGGCCGTCGTATCTTCGATGGCATCTACGAATAGCACGGTTGGTTCATTGAAGTATGCGCTGCTACGATCGTTGATGATCCAGTTTTCCGGCGCGAACTGGATGATATGCGTTTTGCCCGATTCGGTGATCGTATAGGCTCTCAATAGCCCTGATTCGACAAAAAAGGAATGCTTACATACCTCGCCGGGACGCACTAATATCCGTCCCTTGTCATAACGCTTGACCAGAAGAGTGGCATAAAGCGCTTCAAACCGCTCGTCGGTCATTGCCCCGTTCTGGGTCAGGTATCTTTTGAAGTTTTCCATATTTAAGTTTGTAGCGCATTGACGGGGCAATGGGTCGCTAAAGATAAGGATTTGGACCGGAAACACACGGTGAGATGGACGGAGAAGGCCCAAGGGAATTTTCTCGACGCCGCGTTCTCACTTCCAAGTTTATGCTTACCTTCGACTAAATACTGTACGATGATGGAAACTGGATTTACAAACTATTCGATCAGCCCTGACACTTTGCCACGCTACGAGCAGGTCGCCATCCATCCCATCGCTCCCTTGTATTGGTACGTTATCGTTACCAATGTCGCCATCGTTACGCTGGTCATTGGGTCGGCGAGTGCTTTTGCACTCTTTGCCGCAGGTTTGGCTTCAGTGGGAAGGGTTGCATTAGGTGCGTGGTTGTTGTTTATGCTCGCCCAGCTGTTGGTGCGGCGCCAGGCGTTCCGCAAACGGGGCTACGCATTGCGCGAGCGCGATGTCATCTACCGCAAAGGGCTGTTGGCAACGGTCACTACGATTGTTCCATTCAACCGAATCCAGCACGTGTCCATCAACGAGGGCGTACTTTCTCGTCGGTTTGGGCTCGCGCAGTTGCAGCTGTTTACCGCCGGTGGCTCGTCCGCGAATATGGTTATCTCCGGATTGCCAAAAGAGGATGCCGAACGGATCAAAACCTTCATAATGGGCAATATCCATCCTGTCGAAAAACCGATTTCGGTTACCCAAAGCGGATCGGAAGATGTCTAAAAGCACATCGTCATACGGGTTTTTTGATACGCCCCAGCGCCAGTCGCCCATCGGGATACTTGTTGAAGCCGGTTATCTGGCCTACCGTATTGGCAGGGCGTTCTGGGTATTGCTGCTTTACTTTTTTGTCAAGCCTATTGACATGCCGGCCGTATATGTGGTGCTCGGTATGGCCGGCGTTTTAGGGCTCATTGGTCTGGCGGGTTATTTGGCCTTTCGTAATTTTTATTTTTATATCGACCGTGAACGTGGCGAATTTGTGTTGCAACGCGGTGTGTTGGCCAAAAAGCGCACGGCCTTCCAGCTGGACAGAATCCAGCAGGTGAACATTAGCCAAAGCCTTTTGCAAAAGCTGGCCCAAGTGTATGGGGTGGAGGTTGAAACAGCCGGTAGCTCCAAAAGCGAGGCGCGGATCCGTGCCGTGTCGTATTCGGTGGCTAAGGCACTGCAAGCACGGCTCCTAGCGGTGACGGATGATACGCCGGTATCTGTACGGCCTGAGGCCGCTCCTAGGGCCCATGCCCAAGGCCCACCTTTGGTATCCATCAGCCTTGCCAGTTTGTTTAAAGTGGGCATCACGTCCAAGTATGTGGAGAGCTTTTTTATTCTTTTCGCTTTCTTCGTGGGTATGTACAACAATATCCGGGAGTTGTTGCAGCTAGATGAGGTTAGCGGTGATCGCTTCGATGCGTACACAGGTTCCTTTTTTTCACTGAAAGCGCTGGGCATTTTCGTAGGTGCGTTAATGCTCCTCACGGTGCTCTTTAACTTAGTGCGCACCCTTGTGACCTATTTCGGTTTTTCAATGCGCCGTGGCGCCGAGGGGCTCAGCATTTCGTACGGTTTGGTCAATAGCCGTAACATCCTGCTATATCCGGAAAAAGTGCAGATGCTCGTGTTGGTGTCTAACTACTTCCAGCGCAAGATGGACTTGCGCTGGATGACCATTCGCCAAGCGTCTGCCGTGCAGCAGCAAAATGTCAACGCCCATATTCAGGTCCCGGGGAGCAGCGTCGCCGAAAGCGAAGCCGTCATGCGGTTTGTGTTAGGGCGCGTTCCTGAGAAAGGATTGGCCTTGGCTCCCAACTACCGAAAATGGTTGACGGAGGCCGGTATTTTTATTGGTATACCCCTATTGGCTTTTGCAGTTTTTACGTTTTTTACGGGCGTCCATTGGGGCACTCTTTTGTCCGCAGCGGGGTACTGTGCGCTGGCGGCGATGTTGATTGGGGTGAATTACCGGCGCGCAAGGCTTTTTATCAACGACGACTTCGTGATCCAGCAGTATGGGATTTGGGATGTGCGTACCATTATCATCCAACCCCATAAGATCCAAAGTATTGCCACTACGCAGTATTTCTGGCAACGTCGGGCGAACGTCGGCCACCTCAGTATCCAGACTGCGAGTGGCAAGCTCGTTTTCCGCTTTGGCGATTTTAACCGGATACGGGACAGCGTGAACCGGTGGATCTACCAGGTGGAGTCCTCCACCAAGCCTTGGATGTAACGCGTTAGGGTGCTTGGTCCGTTAAATTGCCCAAAATCCTGACCCGGTAGCAATTCATCGTCGTGTTTCCCAGCTGACGCAATAAGCGATAGTTAACAACACCCCCGACAGCCGCCCCTATGATGGGGATAAGCTGGGCCATCTTGGCCAAGTCGATATAATCTCGATATTCCTGCTGGAAGGTCCGCCAGTCAAAGTGTTCGATGTTGTCGGGCAGGCTGTCTGCGTATGCCTCCCAGTTGAGGATGCGTTCGTATATCTCGCGGCGGTGTTGGTGGCTGGAAAAAGCCAATTGGAACGCCGTCAGCAGGAACAACCGTTCCTTATACCGGCTCGTGTCGTAGCCATAAATTGCCGCAATTTCATATAACATTTTTACTTTGATGGCCAGCAATGCCGGGAAATCGGCGATGCCCATCAGGATACCGCCGGCTCCAGTGATGGCTCCTTCTATGGACGCGGTTTTTTGGTAGTCGCTGATCAAGGTCTTGATGTATGCCTCGCGCACTTGGAAGCTGCTGTACGATCGCTTGGCCGTGGAAGTGAACTTGGCGCCAAAAAGCATAGCCTTAATCATTTTCTCGATCGCCACGGTGATGGCGGCATGTACCTTTTCCGGAATGAGGTTGTTGAGTCGCGTTTGGATGGTTTTAGCCAGCACGTTTCCGATGGGCTCTTTTTTGGTCATGTTGTGTTTCCAAAAACCGAGCTCGATTTGCAGCCGTTTACGGTATTCAGGCGTTATCATACGGTTTTTGGATGCGGTCCGTCGGAGATTGTTACAAGAAAACGGCTGGGAAATACCGGTAAAATATCCGGTGAAAATAAAAAAATAATTGGTTTTCATGAAAATCTATTAATTTTGTAGATATTGTGGATTTCCACGGTGATAATAGTTATAGGAGGTTAACATTATGAGTTTAAGACTGGGCGATACAGCCCCGAATTTCCAGGCCAAGACGACGATTGGCGATATCGACTTTTACGAGTACACCGAAGGCAGCTGGGCGTTGCTTTTCTCGCATCCGGCGGATTACACCCCGGTGTGTACCACCGAACTGGGGCGTACAGCCTCGCTGAAAAGCGAGTTTGACAAGCGTGGCGTGAAGGTTCTAGCACTGAGCGTCGACCCCTTGGACCAGCATGTTGGCTGGATTGAAGATATCAACGAAACGCAGAACACGGAAGTGAATTTTCCGTTGATCGCCGATGAGGACCGGAAAGTGTCCGAACTGTACGGCATGATCCACCCCAACGCTTCGGCGACTGCAACGGTACGGTCCGTGTTTATCATTGGCCCGGATAGAAAGATCAAGCTTACCTTGACCTATCCGGCATCTACGGGGCGTAACTTCCAGGAAATCCTGCGCGTAATTGACTCCCTGCAGTTGACTGCGGATTATAGCGTGGCCACGCCAGCAGACTGGAATCACGGCGAGGATGTGATTGTGGTACCTTCCATCCCTACAGAAGAAATTCCAGAGCGGTTTCCCAAAGGACACAAGGTCATCAAACCCTATTTGCGTACCACGCCGCAACCTAACATCTAGGAGGCGGGTGCATATGGTAGAAAAGGCGAGTGGCCACCGTTTGGGTAGCCACTCGCCTTTTTGTTTCACGAAGTCACTGTTTATATTCAATACGTCTTGACCATGAAGACGTAATCCTGGATGCGTTTTACTTGCTCGGTACGGCTGAGCGTAGCCAGCGTATTCTTGCGGTTCAAGACGAGCGGATGGACCAAGGAGTCCGCTGGGATGGCGTCGATGCATCGCAACAGCGCGTCTGTCTTGATCGCGAAGGACGCCCCGTCAAGCCCTGTTTGCTTGCCTCGGATAATCCCAATGACGTTGCCATTGTAGTCAAGCAGAGGCCCTCCGCTGTTTCCTGGGTTTAGCGGGATGGAGATTTGATACGCCGTCGTATCGCCGAGGTAGCCTGTCCGTGAGCTCAGGTAGCCTTGTCCATAGACCGGCTCGTCTCGGGGAAATCCGAGGGTGAAAACTTCTTCGCCGAGCTCGGCGTCGGCTTCCTTGAAAGTGTACGGCGTTTGCCGAAACTTGCGGAAGGTCGTATCATTGATGTGTAGCAGGGCGATGTCTGTGCCGGGATCCGTATACACCACCTGGGCGCGGTATGTATCGCCGTTGGCGTGGTACAGATGCACCGAATCCGCATCACGGATGACGTGATAATTGGTGACCACATAGCCTTCCGGCGCTACCACGAAGCCAGTGGCGCCAAACTGGCCCGGAGCGAAGTTTTGGCTAGCCTGTTCGCTATTGATGCTGCGAATCACCGCATTTTGGGCGTGCACGTTCTGCTTGACGCTATTCATCTCGCGCCGTAGGGCGCTGAAGTTAGACGTAGTCTTGTCGATGGCCGAATAATAACCGCTCACCCACAGGGTCGAGAAGACAGCCACCACCGCCACTGATGCTGCGATGAACGCATTGACACGAAACTTGTTCCAGAGCGTTAGGATTGGCGTTTCGGTAGGGGCAAGGGAGGCTTTGCTGGCCGGGCGAGCGGCCTGCAGTTTGCGCTTAAAGGCCGCCCGTCGAGCATGTTTTTCGAGCTGTGCTATAAACTGCCGATGCTCGTCCAGCCGCTGGGCTTCGCTCGGATGCTCTTTGCAATACGCCTCAAAGGAAGCGCGTTGCTTGTCGGTCAGTTCATTTCGCAGGTAGCGGTCTGCTAGGTCTAAAAAATCGTGCTCACTCATCATGGTCGTTACGCTCTTTGTTGGCGTTAAAAAACAGTCTTTTCAATCGTTGCAGGCATTTGTACTTTTGGTTTTTTGCGTTGTCGGCGTTGGTATAGCCAAATTTGTCGCAAATCTCCTGCATCGATAGGTTCGAAATATAGAAGTCCAGAAGGATGGTCCTGCACGGTTCGCCCAGTTTCTCCAAGGCATCGTCCATCACCACGAAATCCGTATCTTCCTTCTTCTGCTTCTCAAGATCGTCTTCCACCGGAAGGCGGTCTTCGTAGTCTGCCACGTCCGTGAACGTGCGATGCTGCTGCGCCAGCTGCTTAAGCCACAACCGACGGCAAACGGCGTATAGGTACGTTTTCAACCGGCTGCTTAAACCGAACTCCGGGTCTTGCGCACGATCATAAAGCACCATCACCGCTTCTTGGAAGATGTCCTTTGCCTCGTCCTCACTGCCGTTATTGGTGACAACCAGATGGAAAACCATCGGGAAAAATTCGTCATATAACGATTGGATAGTAAGGCTGTCACCTCGGCGGATACCGGCTAAAATCGCTGCATCGTTCGGGGTTCCCGTCGTTGGCTTGCTATATTTCTTCACTTGTTAATACGGAAACTACTGAATAGTAACCCAATGATTTTGTGTTTTTTTGCGCTATCGCGCTTTACTATTTCGAACACAAACCTACGGAAATTTTGGCCAAAGTAACACGAGCGTTTTGTCGCACGCATACGTTTTTCCCGTCTGCCGAAGCCCTGCCGGGCGACGGGCTTAGCTCGCCCTCCCGAGCCGGTGGCCACCCTGCCCGCGTCACCTTAGCCCGTAGTACTCCCCCCGTATTTGGCTAAGTTTGCGTACTTTTGACGAACTAAATAAAAAGCGATACATGTATCCCATTCCCATCTTGCAGGAACGCATCCGCGAAGCGGTCGAAGCACTCGATATTCCAAATACGCCCCCGACGCTGTACGAGCCTATTCGATATATTTTGGATATGGGTGGCAAACGCATTCGCCCCTTGATGACTCTCCTGGCTGCCGATTTGTTTGGCGATCTGGAGGAGGCTTGCTCGCGCGCGATGCCCGCGGCCATGGCGGTGGAGCTCTTCCATAATTCCACACTCATGCATGACGATATCCTGGACGGGGCTCCATTGCGCCGCGGCCAGCCTACGGTGCACGAAAAATGGGACGTAAACACGGCGATATTATCGGGTGACACGACCTTGCTTTTTGCTTACCACGAGTTGGCAAAGTCGGATCCCGAACGACTGCCTACCCTGCTAAATGTCTACAACCGGGTGGTGCTCGAAGTATGCGAAGGGCAACAGTTGGACATGGACTACGAAAAGCGGACGCACGTGACGATCGAGGAATACGTGGAGATGATCCGGATGAAGACGTCCGTCCTGCTTGGGGGGGCGGCGGAACTCGGTGCCATTGCCATGGGCGCATCGGACGCGGATGTCCGCCATATCGGTGATTTCGGGATGTACGTGGGCATAGCGTTTCAACTGCAGGACGATATCCTCGATGTATTTGGCGACCCGAACGCCGTGGGCAAGCAGGTGGGGGGAGACATCCTGGCCCATAAAAAAACCTACCTCCTGATCAAGGCGCTAGAATTGGCGAACGGAGCGGACAAAGACCTGCTGGAAGGGCTGTTGGCGGCGCACGACACCGATCCGAACGAAAAGGTGCGCCAGGTGACCGCGCTATACGAGCGACTAAACGTCTTGCAGGAAGCGCAGCGAGCGATGGACGCGTTCAGTGTACGGGCGTTCGAAGCGCTGGATCGTGTGTCTGCGGCCGAAGAACGCAAGGCGCCTTTGCGCGCGCTTGCCCGCCAGTTGCTGGTACGGCAACATTAGTACGGTTTTTGTACTGCTTGGGCGGAATCCGGCGCGAGGCATGCTCGCCCGTACCCGGTTTTCTAAATTATTTATTAAACTTGTGTATTCACTGGGTGCATTCGGCGATTGAAGCGCCAAAAAGGTAATCTTATGACAGATAGGGCAATGGAACCGCTAAAAATAACGACTTTTCAGGCGTACCTGTTTTGGGAAAACATTGAAAAGAACCTAAGCAATATCTCGCTGAAACTATCCACGATCCGTGAAAAGACCGATTTGATTATTTTGCCCGAAATGTTCAATTCGGGCTATACGACCAATGTGGAGAAATGCGCCGAAAAGATGGATGGACGCACCATGCACTGGATGCTCGAGACGGCGCAGCAGTACGACTGTGTGGTAACGGGAAGCCTCATCATCGAAGAGGACGGCAAATATTACAATCGCTTGGTGTGGATGAATAGGGATGGGAGCTTTGTCAAGTACGACAAACGCCACCTGTTTGGCATGTCTAAGGAGGATACGGTGTTCACGGCCGGGAGCAAACGTGTCATTGTGGAACTCAATGGCTGGAAAATATGCCCGATGATCTGTTACGACCTGCGCTTTCCGGTCTGGTCGCGCAATATGCGGGGCGCCTACGACTTGCTGTTTTATGTGGCTAGCTGGCCAGACCGCCGTTCGGCGCATTGGCGGAGCCTTATTCCGGCGCGTGCCATTGAGAACCAAGCCTTCGTCATCGGCGTCAATCGAGTAGGGCATGATGGCAATGAAGTCTACTATTCGGGCGGCTCAATGTGCATCTCGCCTATGGGCGACGTGGTCTACTACAAACCAGAGTACGAGGATCTGTACACCTTCACCATTTACCCCAAAGACTTGGTCCATGCGCGCTCGTCCTTGCCTTTCCTTAAGGACGCGGACGACTTTGATTTATTGATTCGATAGGGTGCCCGCACAAACCGCGGTTTAATACCTAGTGGTACGGACGTTCAAGAATGGCGGCGTAGATAACCGCTTCGCGCAGGTCAAATGTTTCGGTATCACTTTCCTTGTCGTCTTCGTGTTCGGTCACTTCGATGGGCTTCAGCAGATCTTGTTGCTTCCCACTGGCGCGTAGTTTATTCTGCCTGTACAATTGATCTTCATCAACAAATCCGGCATACTCTTGATAGCCCTCCGGTAGTTGCTGGGGTTCCGGCTCCAGCATCGGGAGAGGAGGTACAGCCGTCTCGACCGCCGGCTGCGCCTCGGGCTGCGACTGGGGCGGACGTTGGCCCGGATTGCGCTTTCGCGCTTTCTCCTGCTCCGCTTGGTAGTTTTGGTACGCCTGGAAACCGAAGACAATCGCCGCAATCAGTATGGGGATAATTTGCTCCATGGTATAAAGGTAGTGAATATGTGCTAGATTTGGCAACGCCGTGATCACAAACAAATACGTGCGCCCACGATGTAACAAAATGGTGCGGGCGAGGTCTTAATCGCAGTGCAACAACAATCCATGGATAAGCAGCAGCTATTGTTTAGGCAAGTGTTTGAGGAAAACTCCAGGCGGGTCTACCACCTGTGCTATGGCTATACTGGCGATGCCGACTCGGCTAACGACCTCATGCAGGAAACGTTTATCAAAGTATGGCAAAATCTCGATAAATTCCGCCAGCAGTCCCAAATGTCTACCTGGATTTACCGGATTGCCGTCAATACTTGTTTGTCGCACCTGCGCAAGGCTAAGCGTCGGGCCACAGATGAGCTGAATGACCATATTGTTGAGAACTATACGGAAGAACCTTCGGAAAAGCAGGAGCAGATTGCCCTGCTTTATAAGTCTATTGCACAATTAGAAGAGAACGAACGGATTATCATCACGATGGTTTTAGACGAGGTTCCCTATGCGGAAATTGCCGAAATCAACGGCATATCCGAAGGAAACCTTCGAGTGAGAATACATCGGATCAAGCACAAGTTGACTGAAATTTATAATAGAAATGAAAGCATTTGAGGAAATTCAGCAGCTTTGGAACAACCGCCAAGACGAGCCGAAAGTGGATTTTGACGAGTTGATGAAATGTGCCAAGGGAAGCAGGAAGGCTTTGGCTGCTAAGTTTATGTGGCAGTGCGTCGCGGTGGGCGTCGCGGTTTTGCTTTTGGTTGCGATCGTAGCCTGGGTGGATTTCGTAACGTGGACCGCCTACGCGGGGATCTTGATCATCGTGGCATGCCTTGTGTACTATTTAGTCAACCAATGGAAGGACTTTCGCTCGATGGAAAGGAGCGAAAAGCTGTTTGCGGCCCCTCAACAGTACATTACCTACCTGAAAGCATTCCAGCAACGCCGCAATCGTTTCAATACCTACAATTATGCTGTTTACGAGGTCTGCGTGGCTTTGGCGTTGGCGCTGTATGCAGTCGAGTTTTTCTATCGCCTGCCCACGTTGGTGTTTGCCGCATTTGTCTGTTTTGTCGTGGTGTGGTTCCTGATCTGTCATTTCGTCTTCATGAAGCGGTATATTCGTCATGAGAATGCCCGTATTGAGGCAATGATTGCGGACTTGCAGCGTATCGCCCGGCAGTTTGAGGAATAACCCATTGCGTGTGGCGGCCTTCAAGAAATCTGGTGGCTATAGTGCGGATGTTTCGTGTTCCAAAACGGCGCTGATTTCGTTTTCTTTCAGGTCAATCGCGATCCTAGCCTTGTAGAGTAAGCCATCGACTCCCAATTCCACTCTGTTCCGTCCTTCGTAGACTGTTTCGATCCGTCTGATAATGTTCGCAAGTCCGGTTTTCGTGCTGTCGCCCGTCGGGCCGGCCAAGCTTACCTGATTTTCGGTGCCGATGGTTAACGTCGTGCCGTGGAGGCCCACTTCGACGGTTGCCGGCTGGTAGAGGTCGCCGTGCTTGAACATGTTTTCCACCAGCGTGAGCAGGACGAGTGGAATGGTTTTTACGGTCTGGGGCCGACCCGTCACGTCGAGGGACAGTTTCAGCTTATTGCTGAACCGCAATTGGTTTAGGGCAATCAGGTTGGCAGCCTGGTTGATTTCGTCGCCTAAATTGATCAAGCCGAGGCTATCCTTGGATGGTTCCAACGCGTAGCGCATGATATCGGCCAGCAACGCCACGGCTTCCTCGGCGTCGTCGGGGTTGTGCCTGGCCGCGTAATTGACGAAACTCAGCGTATTGTAGAGCAGGTGCGGATTAATCTGGGCCCGCAGATAGTCTTGTTCGATTCGAAGCAAGTTCGTTTCCAGTTCTTTGTTGGCGATAATCTGGTCTAAATGTTTGATTTCCGCCTTTCGGGCAGCTTCCTGTTCCCGCATGTACTTAGTGAGGAAATAATAACCCGTGCTGTAAAGAAAATACGGGAGTACGGGCATGATAAAGTACTCAAGGTAGGCCACGTCAAAGACCAAGGCTCCGGCAATTTCGGCTAACGTGTGCCCCTCCACCACGAATTGGATATGGCCCATAAGGATTTCGCTGAGGATATACAGTAGCGATACGGCGAGCAGTTCGAGGATGATAAATACGGGTAATTTACAAAATACGTGCCGCTTGTCAGCAAGCGCAATGGGGAGTGCGAAATGAGCGTGCGCGTAAAAGAACGAAATATTGATGATGAAAAAGAAAAAAAAATTGTCGGAAACGGCCATGTCGTCCGGAAAGATCTGGGCATAGGTGGCTTCGTAGGCGATGTACAGCGCCCAGCAAAGGACATGGATCCCGATCGTTTGGAAGTTCGTTTTGCGCACGGCGGTCAGACTGATGGGGGTGGATTTACTGCCTGGTTTTTTGAGAAATCAGCGCGCGCCGATTTATCTCGTTGAAGAACTCTTTGGCATAGGTCTTGCTGATTTCGCGCGAGTTGTTGCCCCGCATGTTTAAATAGATCGTGTTTCCGTCGATCTGTTTGATCTTTCCGAGCGAAACGATGAAGGATTTGTGCACGCGTATGAAATCGCCTCGGCTGCGCAGGTGCTCCTCAAGCTCGCGCATGGTCATATAAACCGGAATGGCATTGTCCGCGGTGAATATCGTGGGATAGTGGTCGCCCGCATCGATGCATACGATGTCTGCATACGAGATTCGAATAAAGCCATTTTTGCTTCCCGCCTTTACAAATAGGCTATCCGACTGCTCTGCGGTTGCTGGTGCTGGAGTGCCCGATGCTTTGGCACGCAATTTTTCCACTTTTTCCAATACTGTGACTAGGCGAAGCGGCTTGAGGAGAAATCCGTCTGCTTCCACGCCAAACGCATCAAAGGCGTAATGGCTGTGGGCAGTGGTGAAAATAAGGTGCTTGCAATGCGGCCGTAGGTGCTTGGCGGCCTCTATACCAGACAGTCCGGGCATTTCGACGTCCGAGAAGATGTAGTCGACGGTACCCAACGCCCTAACGCCCTCGATGGCGCCGAGCGTGTTGTCGAACTTCGCAACCACTTCCATGCGCGGAATACGGCTAAGAATGTCAGCTAGGGTACCCAATGCGTGTGCCTCATCATCAATGGTGACGCAGGTTTGAATGTTCATAGGTGGTTAGTTTTTTAGCCTAGTAAAGATAATGTATTTTCCGTCATAATGGTCCAAAAAGCATTCGCGGGCATCATCTCGCGTAAAATATAGGGTGGTTCGCGTAATAAAGTTCACAAATACGCCGCGTGTTTCAATCTTGTCCTTACATTTGTAATGTAATGAAGTGTTCGCATATCCCGACGGTGCAAACTGTCAGGATACAGGTACGGCCAGCAGGGTGTTGCAGGCGATAATGACGAAACTGTATGTTAGGAGATAAAGTAAGTATTACACAATATACGGCTGGGTTTTGGTTGTTGAGCGGGCCTAACGGCTACAGCATGTTGCTTAACAAGCAGATGTACCGGGTAGTGGAGATACTGAAGGCTGCCGAATCCATGGAGGAAGCATGTATGATGTTCAATACATTGTATGAATGCAACATCAGCCAACATGAGTTTGAGTTGTTTGTTGAATCAAAGTTCGGACCGTACTCCATTTTCGATCAGGGTGACAACAAACGGATATTGCACCGCGTCGTGCATAAGGTGAAGGGTAACGTCAAAGCTATTAGCGCGCGTGTCAATAGCTGGTTTTTGTAAACGCGCTATGGTCGCGACCGTCACGGCTTCGTTCATATGCGACCCAAGACGCCGGATGTAGAAAAGGAAGTTGCTATAGATAAAGTACGATTAACATACCGTGACGACGGGCGGGCGGTTAACCCCTTGGTCGTCGGTTCGCTTGATGCGTTCCGCCAGGGTTGCTAAGGGAAAACTTTGCTTTGCAGGGTTGATCTTCGTGACGGCTGGAGATTTTGTGTCTTTTGGCGTAAGGATCTGGCCATTTCGCGTAATTTCTTTTAAAAACCGGGAGAAACTGTCGTATTGTTGTGTGGCCAAATAATAAACGACACAACATGAAAACAGGACATAATACCATCGCCTTTTTAGCTGTAACGTTAGCTGTGATTTTCGCCCTCGCGCTCGTATTGCCAGAGGCGCATACCAACCGAGAAGCCAGCAACGGAACATCCAGCGCAGCGGGACTATCAGAGGCCAATGCGCTCGGAGCCATCATCTTAGTGCGGCAGGTGCGCGTGACGAAAGACGATCTAAAGAACAAGGAAGAGCAGCAGCCCCAGCTGGCATACGTGGACAACGTGCTTTCTCGCTACGAGTAAATGCGGCGTAAGCAGACTACTTTCCTCGTCCTTCTGGCTCTACATCTACTGCTGATTTTGGCTGTCTGCGTGAAGAGCACGATAGCTAATTACATGGGGTTTTACGGGGTTACGTCCCCGAAACCTGCTCGCCAGACGCTGCAGATTGCCGACGCCCTGTCGGGTTTGCCCGGTGTTTACCATTACTCCGTACTTGCGGGAATCGACGCTGGATACGGGTTTTTCGCGCCCAACGTGGCAAGTGAGTACGTGTTGTCGTTCGATTGTTACGAGGCCGAAGGCACTTTGTTATACCGACGTACTATGCCCGGTTTCCGGCAGCGGGAAAGCGCCACGCGGTATGTCACGATGCTAGGCGCATTTCAAGACAAGTTGGTCGCAATCATGGATGGAGAGGAGGACGCCTCTGACGTGAGGCAGCGCCACCTCAATGCAATCGTCCGGTCCATGGCGATGAATATGCTGGAGAAGGATGGAGGCGTCAGTCGCATCCAAGCCAAATTGTATCTGTATGACTTCCCATCCCTGATCGAGAGCCGCCGGGTCGAACCCCGTTCCCGTCTCATCGAAGTTGAATCGTTTGATGTACGTCGTAGGTAAGCATGGGGCAAAGCGTTAGGTACGGAGGGGCTTTGAGCTTTTTTTTTCGCCGCACGGCGGAAGACTATTACTTTCTCCCCTTTTTCCGGGTTTCTGTGGCACTTCTTTTTTTGGTGCATTGGTGCGCTACGTGTACGGACTTTCACCTCTTATACGGAAGACACGGGATTTTAGCCTCCGATTTGGCGGAGTTATTTAAGGAATCTTGGATCCCGTCGTTCAACCAAGTTAGCCAGCTACTTACGCGCGCCGTGGGCACGACCGAAGCGACCAGCATTTTACTTTTTCATGCACTTGCCGTAGGCGGTAGCCTTCTGCTTGGTTTGGGCTTCTTTGCACGGCCAGCGGCAATTCTGTTGCTCATAATGCACCTGACGCTGGCCAAGGGCTCATATATGTATGCTTACGGAATCGATTATTTCAAGACGATAGCCCTCTTTTACTGTTGCCTGTTTCCGGTGGGTGCGCAATGGTCCGTGGATAGCCGACGCTCGCACGCCGACCCGAGCGAAGTCAATCCAACGCCGTTTCGCCGCGTCCTGCAGTTGCATTTGAGCATCGTGTACTTTTTCTCGGGATTGGACAAGGCATTGGGATACAATTGGTGGAACGGAGAAGCCGTATGGAAGGCAATCCACTTGCCGTACAACAAGACAGCATTGGGAAGCATGTTAACACCCTTGGCTTCCTGGCCCTGGCTATGGGCGGCCATGGGGTGGGCTGTCGTGCTTATCGAACTCTGCTATCCGGCGTTCATCTTTCCACGGCGCACGCGTATCGTATGGTTGTCGTTGACCGTGCTTATGCACGTGGGTGTCATGTTCTTTCTCAATCTTCCGTACTTCGGCATGTTGATGATTATTCTCAACCTGTCCGCCTTCCTGGATCTAGGAAAGCGCGAACCGTTGTCGGCATCTCGTAAGGACAATCTGAGAAATTGGCACTAAGGGTTCGTTGTGGTAATGCCGGGGTTGGGGATAAAATTGAGGAAGGCCGTAAACTTGTCCTTGTACGTCGCTTGGTTGAGTTTGTAATAAAAGGCCCCTTTTTTTGAGTTTAATTTGTCTTTGTCCAATTGTTTGATCAGTAGTCCCGTAGATCGGAGTTTTCGCGTGAAATTGCGCTTGTCCAGTTCAACATCGTATACTTGCTCGTACAAGGTCATGATTTGGGGTATCGTGAATTTCTCGGGCAGTAATTCGAACAGGATGGGGTGCAAGGCAGCTTTGTAACGCAGCCGTTGTTTGGCATGCTCCAGCATTTGGTTGTGGTCGAAAATGAGTTTGGGAACCCGATCCAGCGTAAACCACTCAGCCTTGTATTCGCTGCTGATTTGCTTCTCGTATTTTTTGATGTCGATAAGCGCGTAGTATGTGATGCTGAGCGTCCGTTCGAGCGGATCGCGGTCGGGCTTGCCGAAGACGAGCATTTGCTCCATATATACGTCTCGAAGTCCCGTGAGTTGGCGGAGTACGCGCGCCGCGGCCTCCTCAGGTGTTTCCTGGGCTTGGACAAACCCGCCCATCAGGCTCCACTTGCCCTTTTCGGGCTCAAACCCACGTTTGATAAGGAGGAGTTTAAGCTCATACCCGTCAAAGCCGAAGATAATGCAGTCTACGGCCGCAAGCAGTCTCTCCTGGTTTTCATACTGAGATTTCATACGCGTTTTGGTAAGGCTAGGAGATAATCGGCTAACTTACAATTAAACCAAGAAATATAATACTCTTTTCCTCTTTTTGG
>Ga0079224_100001081_pt1 | contig 30020 bp, 29 predicted proteins | sample Stecom2015_FD_80414 | JGI IMG/M metagenome (GOLD analysis project Ga0079224, IMG submission 80414) | Agricultural soil microbial communities from Utah to study Nitrogen management - Steer compost 2015 | ecosystem: Environmental > Terrestrial > Soil > Agricultural land | place: USA: Utah... | reverse complement strand
GGGCACATCCCCTTCACGCCTCGCGCCAAGAAGGTCCTCGAGCTCTCCCTGCGCGAGGCCCTCCAGCTCGGCCACAACTACATCGGCACCGAGCACATCCTCCTCGGCCTCATCCGCGAGGGCGAGGGCGTCGCCGCCCAGGTGCTCGTCAAGCTCGGCGCCGACCTGTCGCGGGTCCGCCAGCAGGTGATCCAGCTCCTGTCCGGCTACCAGGGCCCCGGCGGGGCGGCCGAGAAGGCCGGTGCCACCGCCGGTCCCGGCGCCTCCGGCCAGGAGGCAGCGTCCGGCTCGCTCGTGCTCGACCAGTTCGGCCGGAACCTCACCCAGCAGGCCCGCGAGAAGAAGCTCGACCCGGTCATCGGCCGCTCGAAGGAGATCGAGCGGGTCATGCAGATCCTGTCGCGCCGGCAGAAGAACAACCCGGTCCTCGTCGGCGAGCCCGGCGTCGGCAAGACCGCCGTCGTCGAGGGCCTGGCCCAGAAGATCGTCATCGACGACGTGCCCGAGACCCTCAAGGGCAAGCAGCTCTACACGCTCGACCTCGGGGCCCTCGTCGCCGGCTCCCGCTACCGGGGCGACTTCGAGGAGCGCCTGAAGAAGGTCCTCAAGGAGATCCGCACCCGCGGCGACATCATCCTGTTCATCGACGAGATCCACACCCTCGTCGGGGCCGGCGCCGCCGAGGGGGCCATCGACGCCGCGTCGATCCTGAAGCCGATGCTGGCCCGGGGCGAGCTGCAGACGATCGGTGCCACCACGCTCGACGAGTACCGCAAGCACCTCGAGAAGGACGCCGCCCTGGAGCGCCGCTTCCAGAAGGTCGTCGTCGAGGAGCCCACGGTCGCCCACACGATCGAGATCCTGAAGGGCCTGCGCGACCGCTACGAGGCCCACCACCGGGTCACGATCACCGACCAGGCGCTCGTGGCCTCGGCCAACCTGGCCGACCGCTACATCGCGGACCGCCACCTCCCCGACAAGGCCATCGACCTCATCGACGAGGCCGGCTCCCGCCTGCGCATCAAGCGCATGGAGACCCCGGCCGACTACAAGGAGATCGAGACCGAGCTGGCCGGCGTCGTCGAAGCCAAGAAGCGCGCCGTCGAGGCCCAGGACTTCGAGGAGGCGGGCCGCCTCCGCGACAAGGAGAAGGAGCTCCTCGCCGCCAAGGAGGCCAAGGAGCGCGAGATCAAGGACTCCGGTGTGGACCTCTTCGACGAGGTCGACGAGGAGTCGATCGCCGAGGTCCTCTCGATGTGGACGGGCATCCCCGTCTACAAGCTCACCGAGGAGGAGACCCAGAAGCTCCTCCGCATGGAGGACGAGCTCCACAAGCGGGTCATCGGCCAGCACGACGCCATCAAGCCCGTCTCCCAGGCCGTCCGGCGCACCCGGGCCGGCCTGAAGGACCCGAAGCGCCCCAGCGGCTCGTTCATCTTCCTCGGCCCCTCGGGCGTCGGGAAGACCGAGCTGGCCAAGACGCTCGCCGAGTTCCTCTTCGGCGACGAGAACGCCATGATCAGCCTCGACATGTCGGAGTACATGGAGAAGCACACGGTCAGCCGGCTCGTGGGCTCGCCCCCCGGCTACGTGGGCTACGAGGAGGGCGGCCAGCTCACCGAGGCGGTGCGCCGCAAGCCCTTCTCCGTGGTGCTCTTCGACGAGATCGAGAAGGCCCACCCCGACGTGTTCAACACGCTCCTGCAGATCCTGGAGGAGGGGCGCCTCACCGACGCCCAGGGCCGCTCGGTCGACTTCCGCAACACCGTGCTGATCATGACCTCGAACCTCGGCACGGCCGACCTGCGCAAGACGAGCCTGGGCTTCGGTCGGGCCGACGAGGCGGTCACGTACGAGAAGATGAAGGAGAAGGTCAACGAGGCGCTCAAGCAGCACTTCCGGCCCGAGTTCCTGAACCGGATCGACGAGACGATCGTCTTCCACGAGCTCACCAAGGACGAGGTCACCCAGATCGTCGACCTGATGATCGCCCGCACCCAGAAGCAGCTCGAGGGCCAGGGCATCGGGCTCGAGCTCCTGCCGGCCGCGAAGACCTTCGTCGCCGACAAGGGCTACGACCCCACGCTCGGCGCCCGCCCGCTGCGCCGGGCCATCCAGCGCCTCATCGAGGACCCGCTCTCCGAGAAGCTCCTCTACAAGGAGTTCCACGCCGGCCAGATCGTCGTCGTGGACGTGGAGGACGACCCGGAGACCGGCGAGCAGCAGCTCACCTTCCGGGCCGTCGAGGGCTTCGAGCCGCCGCCCATGGAGCTCGCCGAGGCCAGCGAGTCCTGACCTCGCTCGCCGCCCGGCGAGCCCTCGGGATCCGGTGACGAGCCGCCCTCCGGGGCGGCTCGTCCGCGTTGTCCGACCTGGGTGGTCATGGGAGGTTTGCCGGGGAGTAGCGTCTCCGGGCATGTCGTACGAGCGGATCCTCGTCGGGACCGACGGGTCGGCCACCGCAGCCAAGGCGGTGGCCCGAGCCGTGCAGGTGGCCGCGTCCACCGGCGCCTCCCTCACGATCCTCACCGCCGCCAACCGGCCCGACCGGGGCCGAGCGGTCGTCGACGCCGCCCGTGACGCCCACGCCGACGCCGGGGTGGCCATCGACACCCGGGTCGTCGAGGGCGACGCCGTCCGGGCCCTCATCGACACCGCTCGCGACGGCGGCTACGACCTGCTCGTCGTCGGCAACAAGGGCATGACCGGGGTCAGCCGGTTCTTCAACCTCGGCTCGGTCCCCAACAAGCTCACCCACCACCTGCCCTGCAACCTCCTCATCGTCAAGACCACATGAGGGGGCACGCCCCCCGCCGGGGCTCGCTGCGGCACGCGCGCCCTGCTGGGTGCGGCCGTCGTGGCACTTGCCGTCCTCGACTCGTCCTGGTCCCGCTGCTCGTGATCGTCGCTGCCTCCGCCTGCCGGGTGGGGGTGGAGGTGAACGTCACCGTGGCGGAGGACGGGTCGGGGTCGGTCGAGGTGGTCGTGGCGCTCGATCCCGACGCCGTGGAGGCGATCGGTGGGGACCTCGAGGCGGTGATGGAGGTGGGGGACCTGCTCGAGGCGGGCTGGACCGTCGACGGGCCGGTCGAGGAGCCCGACGGGTGGACCCGGGTGCGGATCAGCCATCCCTTCGGCACCCCCGACGAGGCGGCCACCGTCTTCGACCAGATCGCCGGCGACGACGGCCCGTTCCAGGACTTCGCCGTGCGCCGGGAGACCTCGCTCGCCGAGACCCGCTGGTCCTTCACCGGCCGGGTCGACCTCACCGGCGGGCTCGAGGCCTTCGGCGACGAGGGGCTGGCCGCCGAGCTCGACGGCAAGCCGATCGGCCTGCCCGTCGAGGAGCTCGAGGCCCAGCTCGGGGAGTCGCTCAGCCGGCTCCTCCAGGTCCGGGTGAGCGTCCGCCTCCCGGGTGAGGTCACCTCCAACGCCACCACCCAGGCCGACAACGGCGCCGTGTGGCAGGTCCGGTTCGGGGAGGACCCGATGGAGCTCTCCGCCGAGGGGACCGAGCGGCGCACCGCCACCCTCGTCGCCGCCGGCATCGGCGGGCTCTGCGCCCTCGCGCTCGTGGTCCTGCTCCTCGTCCGCCTGGCCCGGCGGGTCCTGGCTCGCGACGACCAGGCCGCCGAGCCGGCCCACCTCGCCTGAGCCGATGAGCACCGGCGCGTCGACCGGGGCCGAGCGCGACCCGTTCGTCGACTTCGTGCGGGCCTTCAGCCTGCTCGTGGTCGTGGCCTGGCACTGGGTCTTCACGATCATCATCTGGCGCGACGACGGCCCGCACGCCACCAACCCCATCGGCTTCACGAAGGGCCTCTTCGTGGCCACCTGGCTCCTCCAGGTGCTGCCGCTCTTCTTCTTCGTCGGCGGCTTCGCCCACCAGCAGGCCTGGGCCGCGCAGCAGGCGTCCGGCACTCGCCTCGGCACCTTCGTCTGGAAGCGCATCAGCGCGCTGGCCCGCCCGGCGCTCGCCCTCTTCGGCGCCTGGTGGGCGCTCGGCGCCCTGGTCGTGTCGCTCTACGACCTCGACGGCGTGGGCCGCACCGTGCAGCTGATCGTCAGCCCGCTGTGGTTCCTCGCGGTCTACCTGCTGCTCATCGCCCTGTTCCCGCTCGCCCACCGGCTGCACCAGCGGTTCGGGATCCTGGTGGTCGTGTGGGCCGCCGCCATCGCCGCCCTCGTCGACGTGGGTCGCTTCGCCCACGGCTACGAGGGCCTGGCCTGGGTGAACATGGTCGTGGTCTGGGGGCTCTGCCACCAGCTCGGCTTCTTCTACCGCCAGCTCGTCGACGCGGGCCGGCGGGTGGCGTGGGCGCTCACGTGGAGCGGCCTCTTCGCGCTCGTCGCCCTGGTCGGTACCCGCCTCTACCCCGGATCGATGGTGGGCGTGCCGGGGGAGCGCTTCTCGAACATGGCGCCGCCCACCGTGTGCATCGTGGCGCTCGTCTTCTTCCAGATCGGCGTGGTGCTGCTCGTGCGCGACGCCGTGCTCGAGCGCCTGCGCACCCGGGCCCGCTGGCAGGGCGCGCAGACGGTGGTGAACCGGTTCGCGCTGCCGATCTACCTGTTCCACTCCACGGGCATGGCGATCTGGTGGGCGTTCTCGCACGAGGTCCTCGGCACCCGAGCGGTGCGCGAACCGGACCTGCGCTGGTGGCTGACCCGCCCCACCGCGTTCATCGGCCCGCTCGTGGTGACCCTGCCGATCATCCTCGTGCTCGGGCGCCGGTGGACGAAGCAGCCCACCCCGGAGCGGTCGGCCGCCGCCTGACGCGAGCGCCTCGGCCGGCTGCGGGCGGTCAGCCCCCGGCGCCCCGCGGCGCCGCCTCGCCGTCCCCGGCCAGCCAGCGCAGCGCCACCCCCGCGTAGGTGGCCACCCCCACCGGGAGGGCATCTTCGTCGAGGACCATCCGGTTCGAGTGGTTGGGCGCCACGTCCGCGGGGGCCACCCCGGGCGGGCGGGTGCCGAGGAAGGCCATCGCCCCGGGCACCTGCTCGAGGACGTAGCTCCAGTCCTCGGCGCCCATCACCGGCTGCGGGATCTCGACGGACTGCGCTGCCCCCACCAGCTGCGCGGCGGTGTCGAGCGCGAACCGGGCCGCCGACGCGTCGTTCACCGTGACCGGGTAGCCGGGCAGCAGCTCCACCTCGGCGGCGGCGCCGTGGGCTGACGCGATGCCGCGGGCCACCCGCTCCAGCTCGGTCATCACCGCCTCGCGGGTGCGGGCCGACACCGCCCGGATCGTCCCCCACATCGTGGCCGTCTCGGGGATCACGTTCGTGGTGGTCCCGGCCCGCAGCTTGGCCACCGTGACCACGGCCGGGTCGAAGGCGTCCACCCGGCGGGTCACCATCGACTGGATGGCGCTGACGATCTCGGCCGCCACCGGGATCGGGTCGCCGGCGTGGTGCGGCATCGAGGCGTGCCCGCCCCGGCCCCGCACGGTGATCTGGAACTCGTCGGCGGACGCCATGATGGCCCGCCCCTTGCAGGCGATCATCCCGCTCGGGATGTTCGGGGACTGGTGGATGGCGAAGGCCATCGACACCGGCTCCGCCCCGGCGGCGGCCGTCTGCAGGAGCCCCTCGTCGAGCATGTGCTTGGCGCCAGCGTCCCCCTCCTCGCCGGGCTGGAACATGAACACCACCCGTCCGGCCAGGTGGGCCCGCCGTCCGCTCAGCAGGCGGGCTGCCCCCACGAGCATCGCCGTGTGCGCGTCGTGCCCGCAGGCGTGCATCGCGCCGTCGACCCGGCTGGCGAACTCGAGCCCCGTGTCCTCCGGCATCGGCAGGGCGTCCATGTCGCCCCGCAGCAGGACCGTGGGCCCCGGCTCGTCGCCGTCGAGGACCGCCACCACCGAGGTGGTCGACCGCCCGGTGGTGACCTCGAGCGGCAGCCCGTCGATGGCCTCCAGCACCGCGGCCTGCGTGGTGGGGAGCTCGAGGCCGAGCTCGGGCTGCTCGTGGATGCGGCGCCGCAGCGCCACCACGTCATCGAGCAGCTTCCCCGCCTCGTCGAGCACCCCGTCCAGCACGTCCCCCGTCATGGCCGGGACCGTAGTACCGCCGGGCCCCTACCGTGGCCGAGGTGCGCGTCGTCAGCCTCGTCCCGTCGGTCACCGAGACGCTCCGGGCCTGGGGCGTCGAGCCGGTGGCCTGCACCCGCTTCTGCGAGCAGCCCGACCTGCCCACGGTGGGTGGCACCAAGAACCCCGACCTCGCCGCCATCGGCGACCTGGCCCCCGACCTCGTCGTCATGGACGAGGAGGAGAACCGCCGGGAGGACCACGACCGCCTCGTCGCCGCCGGGGTCCCCGCCCTGGCCCTCGCCGTGCGCACGCTGGCCGACGTCGACCGCGAGCTCGGCCGCCTCGCCGCCGCCGTGGGCGTCGACTGGTCGCCACCGCCGCAGCCACCGGCGCCGCCGATCCGGTGGCGGGCCGTGGTGCCGATCTGGCGGCGACCGTGGATGGTCCTCGGGCAGCCCACCTACGGGGCCACGCTGCTCGCCGCGCTCGGCGTCGAGGTGGTCCCCGCCGATGCCGGGGCGTACCCCGCCGTGACGCTCGAGGACCTCGCCGCCCTCGGCCCCGACGTGGTCCTCGTCCCGTCCGAGCCGTACTCGTTCAGCGACGCCCACCTCGACGAGCTGGCCACCGTGGCGCCGCCGGTGCGGGTGGACGGCCAGGACCTCTTCTGGTGGGGCGCCCGCACCCCCGCCGCCCTCGACCGCCTCGCCGCCCACCTGCGCGCCGCGCTCGACGACCGGCGCGGGGCCACCGACTAGCCCCCGAGCCTCGGCGCTCAGTGCGAGCGGGGGAGGCCGAGGACGTGCTCGGCGACGTAGGCCAGGATCAGCTCCTGGCTGATCGGGGCCAGGCGCGGCAGCCGGGCCTCCCGGAAGTAGCGCTCCACGTGGTACTCGGTGGCGTAGCCGAAGCCGCCGAAGGTCTGCACGGCCCGGTCGGCGGCGAAGAACCCGGCCTCGGCGGCGAGGTACTTGGCCAGGTTGGCCTCCTCGCCGCAGGGCAGCCCGGCGTCGATGCGGGCCGCGGCCTCCTGCACCATGAGCGACGCCGCCCGCAGCTGGGCGTGGGCCTGGGCGAGGGGGAAGGCGATGCCCTGGTTCTGGCCGATCGGCCGGTCGAACACGACCCGCTCGTTGGCGTAGCGAACCGCGGCCCGCAGCGCGGCGCGGCCGATGCCCAGCGCCTCGGCGGCGATGAGGATCCGCTCGGCGTTGAGGCCGTCGAGCAGGTACCGGAACCCCTCGCCCTCCTCGCCGACCCGGTCGGCGACGGGGACGACCACGTCGTCGTAGGTCGTCTCGCACGACGCGATGGCGTTGCGGCCCATCTTCGGGATCGGCGTCACCCCCACCCCGGGCGCGTGCCGGTCGACGAGGAAGAGGGTCATGCCCTGGTGGGGTCGCTCCACCTCGGACCGGGGCGTCGTGCGGGTCAGCAGCAGGATCCGGTCGGCCTCGAGCGCCTTGGTCGTCCAGACCTTGCGCCCGCTGACCACGTAGTGGTCGCCGTCGCGCACCGCTCGGGTGGTGATGCGCGTCGTGTCGGTGCCGGCGTCGGGCTCCGTGACCCCGAAGGCCACGTGCAGGCTGCCGTCGGCGACGCGGGGCAGGACGCGCTGGCGCAGCTCCTCGCTGCCGTGCAGCACTACGGGGTGCATCCCGAAGATCGACAGGTGGATGGCCGAGGCGCCGTTCATGCACGCCCCCGACGCCGCCACCTCCTCGAGCACGGCGGCCGCCTCGCGAACGCCTCGCCCGCCGCCCCCGTAGCGCTCGGGGATGGCGATGCCGATCCAGCCGCCGGCCGCCATCGCGTCGTAGAACTCCTGCGGGAAGCGGTGCTCGGCCTCGCAGCGGGCCCAGTAGGCGTCGTCGAAGTCCGCGCAGACCGCGCGCACCGCCGCTCGGATCAGCTCCAGGTCGTCCGCACCCTCCACGCTGCCCCCTCCGGTCTCCTCGACGGGTCCGGTCTAGACGATCGCTGCGGCGGCCCGGTCAGCCGGGGACGCGCTCGTGGCCGTAGGGGCAGTGGCGGCAGCGGTTGCCGCAGCACCAGCCCCGGGCTCGGAGGCTGGCCTCGGTCATGACCCACAGGCCCGTGTCGGGGTCCTCGTACATGGGCTGGCCAGCGGCCACGGCCGCGTCGTGGGCGGCCATGGCCTCGGGGCTGACCACTAGAGGATCGGCGGGACGATGGCCTCGATGAGCCGCGGGCCGGGCTCGGCCAGCGCCTCGCGGAGCTGCGCCGCGAAGTCCGCGGTGGTGGTGGCCCGGGTGGCCGGCACCCCCTGGCCCTGGGCGAGGGCGACGAAGTCGAGGTCGGGGCCGTGCAGGTCGAGCATCGCCTTGGCCTTCTCGCCGCCGGCGGTGGCGCCGACGCGGGCGAGCTCCATGTTGAGCACCGCGTAGGACGAGTTGTTGAAGACGATCGTGACGACGTCGAGCTGCTCGCGGGCCATCGTCCACAGCGACTGGATCGTGTACATCCCCGAGCCGTCGGACTCGAGGGCGATCACCTTGCGGTCCGGCGCCGCGATCGCCGCGCCGACCGCCACCGGCAGGCCCTGGCCGATGGCGCCGCCGGTGAGGCACAGCCAGTCGTGGGCCGGTGCGCCGGCGGTGTGGGCGGCTGCGGAGAGCCCGGAGGTGTTGCCCTCGTCGGACACGATCGCGCCCTCCGGCATGAGCGCCCCCAGCGCCTGGCACACGGCGTCGGCGGTGAGCGGGCCGTCCGGGGGGAGGTCGGGGCGGCCGGCGGGCTGGAGCGTGGCCCCGTCGGCCGGGGCGCCGACGGCGTCGGCCAGCGCGGCGAGCGCACCGGCTGGGTCGCCGTCGCGGCCGGCGAGGACGTGCACGGTGCAGCCCTCGGGCACGAGCTCGCTCGGCTTGCCCGGGTAGGCGAAGAACGACACCGGGGCCTTCGCGTCGACGAGCACCAGGTGGCGGAGCCCGTCGAGCTGCATCGCCGCGAACTCGGCCAGGTAGGCGAGCCGCTCCACCGGCGGGCGCCCGGCCCCGCGCTCGAGGCGGGCGGGGAACGTCTCGGCGAGGAGCTTGGCGCCGGTGGCGTTCGCGATCCGGCTGGCCTCCACCAGCGCGTCCGCCCGGCAGGCCCGGCCGCCGACGAACAGCGCGGCGGGCTCGTCGCCCTGGAGGATGGCGGCGATCTCCGACACGCGGTCGGTGTCCACGGGCGCGGCCTCGCTCGGCGGGGGCGGCGGCGCGGGCGCGGCCCCCTCGGTCCAGCACACGTCGGCGGGCAGGATCAGCGTGGCCACCTGGCCGGGCGGGCCGAACGAGGCGGCCACGGCGTCGGCGGCGTCCTGTGCCACGGTGTCGACCGAGCTCGATGAGCGGACCCAGGTCGACACGTTGCGGGCCACCGTCTCGATGTCGCTCTGCAGCTGCGCGTCGAGGGGCTGGTGGTAGGTGGCGTGGTCGCCGACGATGTTGACCACGGGGGTGAACGCCTTGCGAGCGTTGTGGAGGTTGGCCAGGCCGTTGCCGAGGCCGGGGCCGAGGTGGAGGAGCACGGCGGCCGGCCGCTCGGCGATGCGGGCGTAGCCGTCGGCGGCGCCGGTGGCCACCCCCTCGAAGAGGGCGAGCACGCCGCGCATCTCGGGCACGTCGTCGAGGGCGGCCACGAAGTGCATCTCCGAGGTGCCCGGGTTCATGAAGCAGACGTCGACGCCGGCGTCGACGAGGGTGCGGACGAGGGCCTGGGCGCCGTTCACGTTGCTGGCTCCTTGGTCGGGGCCGCCTGCGGGCGGCGTCAGTCGAAGATCGTGCCGGGGTTCAGGATGCCGGCGGGGTCGAACGCCGCCTTGATGCGGCGCATGAGGTCGAGCTTGGCGGGGTCCTCGATCTGCGCGAGGTAGCCCTTCTTCTCGGTGCCGATGCCGTGCTCACCGGACACGGCGCCGCCGAGGGCCACGCCCGCGGCCAGCACGCCACCGACGGCCTCGGTGCGGGCGGCGGGGTCGGGCTGGAACACCGAGAGGTGGACGTTGCCGTCGCCGGCGTGGCCGCAGCCGACGATCAGCGAGCCGGTGGCCTGCGCCACCTCCTGCACCTTGGTGAGGTAGTCCGGCATGGAGGCCCGGGGGACGACGAGGTCGATGATGTCGTCGGCCCCGCTGGCCTTGGCCGTCCAGAACGCCTTCTCGCGGGCGTCGATGAGCGCGGCGCCGGCCGACGGTGGCAGGACGTACACGTCCATCGCCCCGAGCGCCTCGGCCAGGTGGGCCAGCTCCTCGGTGTCCTCCTCCACCCGCCGCTCGTCACGGCCCTCGAGGACCACCACGAGGTAGGCGAGCGCGCGGTCCTTGACCTCCTGGGGCACCCCGAGCTCGAGGTTGGCGCTCGTGGTGATCGCCGACATCGTGATGAAGTCGATGTACTCGAGGATGCTCGGCGCCAGGCCGGAGCCCACGATCCGGGGCACGGCGTCGGTGACGTGCTCGAGGTCGGGGAAGGGCAGGAGCACGGTGGCGCCGTGGTCGAGGCGGGGGTGGAGCCGCAGGATCGCCTCGGTGACGAGCGCCAGCGTCCCCTCCGAGCCGATCACGAGCTGCGTGAGGTCGTAGCCGGAGGTGGACTTCACGAACTTCCCGCCCGTGGTGATCACCTCGCCGGTGCCGAGCGCGGCGGTGAGGCCGAGCACCTGGTGGCGGGTCACGCCGTAGCGCACCGCCCGCATGCCGCCGGCGTTGGTGGCCACGTTGCCGCCGAGCGACGCCGAGTACTCGCCCGGGTACACCGGGTACATCAGCCCGTGCGGTCGCAGCACCTCGTCGAGCTGGTGGAGGGTGACACCGGGCTGGACGACCGCCACGTGGTTGGCGGTGTCCACCTCCAGCACCGCAGCCATCCGCTCGAAGGACACGACGACGCCGTCGGGCCGCGGCACGCACGCGCCCGACAGGCCCGTGCCCGAGCCCCGGGCCGTGAGCGGCACGTCCCGCGCCGCCGCCCAGTGGACGAGCTCGGCCACCTCGTCGGTGGAGCCCGGCTTCACCACCGCCAGGGGGAGGACCGGGGTGACGGTGAGCGCCTCGTCCCGCCCCACGTCCTCGCTGATCGCCGCCCCGGTGAGGACGTTCCCCTCGCCGACGATCTCGCTGAGCGCGCTGATCTCGGTCATGGCCCGGACGGTAGACCACCTCCACCCACCCCGTCCCCCACGACCCGAGCACGAGATCTGTGTGGGTTTCCGTGCGCCATCTGCACGCAGACCCGCACAGATCTCGTCTACGACGCCGGGTCGAGGAGGACCTTGAGGACGCCGTCGCGGCGGGCGTCGAACAGGTCGTAGGCCTCGGCGGCCTGGGACAGCCCCATGCGGTGCGTGAAGACGTCCTCGGGGTGGAGGCGCCCGCTGGCCACGAGCGGCAGCAGCGCCTGCCACGTGGCCGGGATGGCTGCCAGCGTCACCCGGAACGTCAGCCGCTTGAACAGGGCGATCGGCATCGGGAACGGCAGAGAGAAGTTCATGCTCACGCCGATCACCGACACGGTGCCGCCGGGGGCGGCGCAGTGGATCGCGTCGGTGATCGTCTGGTCGGCGCCCACGGCTTCGATCACCGCCGGCGCGCCCCGCCCGCCGGTGGCGGCGAGGACCTGGTCGACGGTGCTGCCCTGGTTGGCGTCGATCGGCTCGGCGCCCAGGTCCGCCGCCCGGGCCAGCCGCTCCGGCACCACGTCGACGGCGAGGACCCGGCTGGGGCCGTAGAGCTGGGCGCACTGGAGCGCGAAGACGCCGACCGGCCCCAGGCCGATCACCACCACGACGTCGCCCGGCGTGATGTCGGCTCGCTGCGCGCCCAGGTAGCCGGTGGGGAGGATGTCGGTGAGCAGCACCGCCTGGTCGAGCGTGATCTCCTCCGGGATGGCGACGACCGACGCGTCGGCCGCCGGCACGCCCACCGCCTCGGCCTGGCCGCCGGGCAGGTCGAGCGAGGTGCCGAACACCCGGGTGCCGCTGCTGTGGCAGGTGACCACGTCGCCGGCCAGGCAGGCGGGGCAGCGCCCGCAGCCGATCACCCCGGACACGAGCACCCGGTCGCCGGCCCGCACCGAGCGGACCCCGGGCCCGACCTCCTCCACGGTGCCGACGAACTCGTGGCCGAGCCGGCAGCCGGGGACCAGGGGGCTGTGGTACAGGTGCAGGTCCGAGCCGCAGATGGCGGTGCGCTCCACCCGCAGGAGGAGCCCGTCGGACCCGGGCACCACGGCGTCGGGCACCTCCTCCACCGCCACGTCCCGTTCCCCCCGCAGCACGACCGCACGCATGGCGCCGCACCCTACGCGCTCGTCGCGCCGGGGACGGTCGCGGGTCGTTCTCGGGCTGGGGTTCGGGCGATGGCCGGGTTCCTGGCCCGAGAACGATCGGGCGGCGGTGCGGCGGCCCCGGGGTCGGGCGCGGGTCGTTCTCGGGCTGGGGTTCGGGCGATGGCCGGGTTCCTGGCCCGAGAACGTGCGAGGTGGGGCGCAGGTCAGCGGTCGGCGCGCTCGGCGAGGGGTGGGATGCGCCAGTCGACGGGGTCGCGACCGGCGGCGACGAGGGCCTCGTTGGCTCGGGAGAACGGGCGGCTGCCGAAGAACCCGTTGTGGGCCGACAGGGGAGAGGGGTGGGGCGACTCGAGGACCACGTGGCGGGACGTGTCGACGAGCGCCTTCTTCCGGCGGGCCGACGACCCCCAGAGGATGAACACCACCCGCTCCGGCTTGTCGTTGACGGCCCGGATCACCGCGTCGGTGAACGTCTCCCAGCCCTTGCTCTGGTGCGAGGCGGCCTGGCGGGCCCGGACGGTGAGCGTGGCGTTCAGGAGCAGCACGCCCTGGCGGGCCCAGGCGTCGAGGCACCCGTGGTCGGGCGGCGGGACCCCCAGGTCGGACTCCAGCTCCTTGAAGATGTTCTGCAGCGACGGGGGCGGGGGCACGCCCGGGCGCACCGAGAAGCACAGGCCGTGGGCCTGGCCGGCACCGTGGTACGGGTCCTGCCCGAGGATCAGCACCTTCACCGACGCGTAGGGGGTGAGGTGCAGCGCCGCGAACACCTCCTCGTGCGGCGGGTACACCGGCCCCCGGGCCCGCTCCTCGGCCACGAACCGCTGGAGCTCGGCCCAGTAGGGCTTCTCCAGCTCGGCCCGCAGGATCGGGTTCCAGTCGGTGCGGGGTGCCATCGCCGTCGAACGTACCCAACCGCTCGCCGCGCCCGCGCCCCGCGCTAGAGTCGAACGCATGTTCGTCGTCGGCGCTGTCACAGCCCGTCCGTAGGGTCGCAGGCCATGGCCCGGCCCCGGAACGTCTACCGCTGCCAGGAGTGCGGCACCGCCGAGCCCAAGTGGGCCGGCCGCTGCCCCGGCTGCGGGTCCTGGAACTCCCTCGTCGAGGAGGTCGAGCGCCCCGCTGCGGCGGGGCGTGACGAGAGCCTCGGCGAGGGAGCGGGCACCCCCCGCCCGATCGGGGAGGTCGACGTCGAGGCGTTCGCCCCCACGCCCACCGGCGTCGGCGAGCTCGACCGGGTCCTCCAGGGCGGCGTCGTCCCCGGCTCGGTCACCCTCCTCGGCGGCGAGCCCGGCATCGGCAAGTCGTCGCTGCTCCTGCAGGCCCTCGCCGGCCTGGCCCGGGCCGGGCACCGCTGCCTCTACGTCACCGCCGAGGAGTCCGCCCAGCAGGTCCGCCGCCGGGCGGAGCGGGTCGGGGCCGTCTGCGACGACCTATGGCTCGTGGCCGAGACCGTCGTGCCCCACGTGCTGGCCCACCTCGACGAGGTCGCGCCCACGGTCGTGGCGGTCGACTCGATCCAGACCGTGCACGACCCGGCGCTCGCCGCCGCGCCCGGCTCGGTCTCGCAGGTGCGCGAGAGCACCCACCGGCTGGTGCGCACGGCCAAGGAGCGCGGCATCGCCACCGTCGTCGTGGGCCACGTCACCAAGGACGGCGGGCTCGCCGGGCCCCGCGTGCTGGAGCACCTCGTCGACACGGTCCTGTCCTTCGAGGGGGAGCGCCACCACGCCCTGCGCCTCCTGCGCGCCCTCAAGCACCGGTACGGCTCCACCGACGAGCTCGGCCTGTTCGAGATGACCGGCGACGGCCTCGTGGGCGTGCCCGACCCCTCCGCCCTCTTCCTCGCCGACCGGCGCCCCGGCGTGGCCGGCTCCGTCGTCGCGCCGGTGCTCGACGGGCACCGCCCGCTCCTCGTCGAGGTGCAGGCCCTCGTCGCCCACACGCACCTCCCCACGCCCCGCCGGTCGGCGCAGGGGCTCGACAGCGGCCGCCTGGCGCTCGTCCTCGCCGTGCTCGACAAGCGCATCGAGACCACCTTCCGCGATCAAGACGTCCACACCGTCGCCGCCGGCGGGGTGAAGGTCACCGAACCGGGGGCCGACCTCGCGCTCGCCCTGGCGCTCCTGTCCGCCCGCGACGGCCGATCCCTCTCCCAGTGGCTCGTGGCCTGCGGGGAGATCGGCCTCGGCGGCGAGCTGCGCCAGGTCCACCAGACCGGCCGCCGCCTGGCCGAGGCCGCCCGCCTCGGGTTCCGCCAGGCCATCGTCCCGGCCAGCGCCCCCGCCGACGTCGCCGGCCTCGAGGTCCTCCGGGCCGCCACCCTCGCCGAGGCCGTGGCCTACGCGGAGCTGGTCTCGTCACCCGGGCGGACCATCGACGTGTCGGAGGCGGCACCGCCGCCCCTGCCGGCGCCCACCGCCGTGCCGGCGAACTCGCCGATGCCGCTGCACCTCGTGCGCTGACCGCCGGCGGCCGCATCGCCGCAGGTCAGCGGGCCCGAGCGGCGGCGGTGCTGACCGGGCCCCCGTCCCTCCGACGATAGGATCGGGCGATGGCACCCCGGCGCAGTCCAGAGCTCCTCGCTGCGCTCTCCGTCGTGGCTCCAGGCACCCCGCTGCGGGCGGGGCTGGATCGCATCCTGCAGGCCAAGATGGGCGGCCTCATCGTCGTCGGCGACGGGCCCGAGGTCCTCAACATCTGCTCCGGCGGCTTCCTCCTCGACGCCGCCTTCAGCCCCCAGCGCCTCTCCGAGCTGGCGAAGATGGACGGCGCGATCATCCTCGCGTCCGACGCCAGCCGGATCGCCCGGGCCAACGTCCACCTCGTCCCCAACCCGAACGTCCCCACCTCCGAGACCGGCACCCGGCACCGCACCGCCGAGCGGGTGGCCCGCTCGATCGACGTCCCGGTCATCTCGATCTCCGAGGACATGGCCATCGTCGCCGTCTACGCCCGGGACCAGAAGCACACGCTCGAGCCGATCCCCCGGCTCCTCACCCGGGCCAACCAGGCGCTGCAGACCCTCGAGCGGTACAAGGACCGCCTCGACGAGGTCACCGCCTCGCTGTCCACCGTGGAGGTGGAGGACCTCGTCACCGTGCGCGACGTCGTCACGGTCCTCCAGCGCACCGAGATGGTCCGGCGCGTCGCCGAGGAGATCGAGCTCGACATCATCGAGCTCGGCGTCGACGGTCGCCTCGTCAGCCTCCAGCTCGACGAGCTGCTCGGCGGCGTGGAGGAGGACCGGCGCCTGGTCATCAAGGACTACTTCCACGAGGACGCCGGCTGGCACCTCGACGAGGCGATGGAGGCGCTCGCCGACCTCAGCACCGAGGACCTGCTCGACGCCAAGGCCGTGGTGGCCGCCCTCAACCTGCGGGACCGCTCCCTCGACCTCGACGACCCGCTGTCGCCTCGCGGCTACCGGCTCCTGTCGCGCATCCCCCGCCTGCCCGAGCCCGTCATCGAGTCGATCGTCGCTCGCTTCGGCAACCTGCAGAAGATCATGCGGGCCACGATCGACGACCTCGACGACGTCGCCGGCGTCGGCGAGACCCGGGCCCGGGCCATCAAGGAGGGCCTGAGCCGGCTGGCCGAGTCGTCGATCCTCGACCGCTACCAGTAGTCGCTTCGTCGACGACGCAGAGCGTCGTCGACGAGATGGGGGTGCTAGCGGGCGCGGCGGGTGAGCTGCTCGCGGTCCTTGATGATGTAGCGGCGGTCGGCCTGGTCGAGCCACCCGAGGCGGACGAAGCTGGCGATGGCCTTGTTCACCCGCTCACGGCTCGCGCCGACCATGCCGGCCAGCTCCTCCTGGGTGACCGGGAGCGTGAACTCGTCGCGGTCGCCGGCCAGGTCGAGGATCCGCTTGGCCGTGCGGCCGGTGACGTCGAGGAACACCGAGTCGGCCAGCGCGGCGTCCATGCTGCGCAGCCGCCCGGCCAGCAGCGCCACGACGCCCCACAGCAGCTGCGGGTCCTGGTCGAAGGCGGCCTTCACCGGGCCGTAGGGGATCTCGATGATCTCCGACGGCTCCAGCGCCCGGGCCTCGGCCGAGCGCCCGAGGCCGTCGAGCAGGCCCATCTCGCCGAAGAGCGCACCCCGCTCCATCAGCGCGAAGACCGACTCGCGACCGTCGATGGACTTGCTGGCGATCGCGATCCGGCCGGACTCGACGACGTAGAGGTGCTCGGGCTCCGAGCCCTCCTCGAAGATGACGTCGCCCCGGCGCAGGGAGCGCACCGTGGACGCCTCGGCGATGCTCCGCAGCGCCTCGTCGCCGAGCTCGCTGAACAGCTCGGTGTTGCGCAGCAGGTCCAGGTCGATCACATGGCGCAGCCTAGAGCCTCCACGCCGTGGTGACCGCCGTCACCGACCCGGAGCAGCGGCCGCGCCCTGGCTACGGTGGCGCCCGTGGGCCGAGGGACCTGGACGATCGTGGTGGCCGGCGGCAGCGGCACCCGGTTCGGGGCCCGCAAGCAGTACCTGCGCCTCGGCGGCCGGCGCGTGCTCGACTGGGCGCTCGACGCCGCCGCGGCGCACTCCGACGGGGTGGTGCTCGTCGTGCCCGCCGACGTGGCCGACGAGCCCGAGGCGAAGGCCGACGTGGTCGTGGCCGGCGGCGCCACCCGCTCCGCCTCGGTCCGGGCCGGGCTGGCCGCGGTCCCCGACGAGGCTGCGGTCATCGTGGTCCACGACGCCGCCCGGCCGGTCCCCGTCCCGCACGTGTGGCGCGCCGTCCTCGAAGCCGTGGCGGCCGGCGCCGACGCCGCCGTCCCCGGCGTGCCCGTCACCGACACGCTGCGCTCGATCCACGGGGGCGTCGTCGACCGGTCCTCGCTCGTGGCCGTCCAGACGCCCCAGGCCTTCCGGGCCGCCGCCCTGCGGGCCGCTCACGCCGACGGGGGAGACGCCACTGACGACGCCTCGCTGGTCGAGGCCCGGGGTGGCAACGTGGTGCTCGTGGACGGCGACCCCCGCAACGTCAAGATCACCACCCCGGCCGACCTGAGCGTCGCCGAGCTGCACTGCCGGTGAGCGTGCCCGCCATCCGGGTCGGCCAGGGGCTCGACCTCCACCCCTACAGCGACGACCCCGAGCGGCCCCTCGTCCTCGGCGGCGTCACCTTCCCCGGCGAGCGCGGCCTGGCCGGGCACAGCGACGCCGACGTCGTCGCCCACGCCGTGACCGACGCCCTCCTCGGCGCGGCCGGACTCGGCGACATCGGCCAGCACTTCCCCGACACCGACCCCGCCCTGGCCGGCGCCGACAGCCTCGAGCTGCTGCGCCGGGCCGTCGCCGACGTGCGCGCCGCCGGGTGGGCGCCGGCCAACGTCGACTGCACCGTGGTGCTCGACCGGCCCAAGCTGGCCCCGGTCAAGGCGGAGCTGGAGCGCAACCTGAGCGAGGCCGTCGGGGCCCCCGTCACCGTGAAGGGCAAGCGCTCGGAGGGCATCGGCGCCCTCGGGCGGGGCGAGGGCGCCCTCTGCCTCGCCGTCGCCCTCGTCGTCGCGTCGTCCGAGGAGGCGCCATGAGCAAGCCGAAGCGGGGCGGTCGCCCCAAGGGCCTGCCGAAGGCCCCCACCCGCCGGTCCGCCACCCCGGGCCGGGCGCCGTCCGGCCGCGGCCGGTCCGCCCCGGGTGCGCCCCGGGGCAAGGTGGGCGGGGGCGGGGCCTCCCGCCGTCGGGCCGGGGTCGGCGGCGACCAGGTGGAGGGCCGCCACGCCGTCCGGGAGCTGCTGCTCGTGGGTCGCCGCCGGATCCGTGAGATCTGGGTGCTGGCCGACGCCGAGCCGTCCCCGGTGCTCGACGACATCCTCGAGCTGGCCCGCTCCGAGCGGGTCACCGTGCGCGAGGTCGGACGGGGCCGCTTCTTCGCCGAGGCCCGCTGCGAGGCCCCCCAGGGCGTGCTGGCCAAGGCCGACGCCATCCCCGAGACGCCGCTCGAGGAGCTGACCCGGCCCCGGGGGGAGGTGGCCCCGTTCCTCCTGGCCGTGGACGGCGTCACCGACCCCGGCAACCTCGGCGCGCTGCTGCGCTCGGCCGAGTGCGCGGGCGTCATCGGCGTCGTGCTGCCGCGCCACCGCGCCGTCCACGTCACGCCGACGGTCACCAAGGCGGCGGCCGGCGCGGTCGAGCACCTGCGCTTCGCGGTGGTCGGCGGCCTGCCCGCCGCCCTCAACGAGCTCCGCCAGGCCGGCGTGTGGGTGGTCGGCCTCGACGCCGACGGCGACACCCTCCTGTGGGACCTCCCGGCGGCTGACGGCCCGATCTGCCTCGTGCTCGGCGCCGAGGGGACCGGCCTGTCGCGCCTCGTGCGCCAGCGCTGCGACGAGGTGGTGAGCATCCCGCTCCAGGGCACCCTGCCGTCGCTGAACGTGTCGGTGGCCGGCGCGCTGGCCTGCTTCGAGGTCACCCGCGCCCGCACGCCGCGCTAGCCCGAAGCGGCCTCGGCTGCTTCGCGTACTTCCGGTTCAGGGGGATTTGTCGACCTCGCGTCGCGAAAATCTGCCCTGACCACCGAGGTGACCATTGACACAGGGGGTGTGGCGTGGTTCAACCTGACTAGTCATCTTCGGCTACCCCGAGTAGCAGCACGCAGTCGCACCACCTGAGGAGCCCCACCGTGAAGCGCCGAACCGAGCCCAAGGACCTCGCCCAGCTGACCGACGTCGAGCTGGTCGCCCGCTTCCAGGAGGGCTGCGAGCTCGCCCTCGAGGTCATCCTCAACCGGTACCGGCGCTTCGCCCGGGCCAAGGCCCGCAACTACTTCCTGGTGGGCGCCGACCACGACGACGTCGAGCAGGAGGCGCTGATCGGCCTCTACAAGGCGGCGCGGGACTTCCGCCCCGAGCACCTGTCGTCGTTCCAGGCCTTCGCCGAGCTGTGCATCACCCGGCAGATCATCACGGCGATCAAGACGGCCACCCGCCAGAAGCACCAGGCTCTCAACCAGTACGTGTCGATCTCCGGCACCCGTCCCGGGACCGACGGCGACGGCGAGCGCAACGTGGAGGAGTTGATCCAGGCCCACCGCCACGCCGCCGACCCCGCGGACCGGGTCATCGCCGCCGAGCGCTTCGCCCAGATGAAGGACCGGCTCTCCGAGGTGCTCTCCGCCCTCGAGGTCGAGGTGCTGCGCCTCTACGTGGAGGGCCGCAGCTACCAGGAGATCGGCGACCAGCTCGACCGCCACGTGAAGTCGATCGACAACGCCCTCCAGCGCATCAAGCGCAAGCTCGGCATGCACCTCGCCGAGCGGGCCGAGGCCGATCGCCGCGACGAGCTCGCCCTCACCGCCTGAGCGCGGCCCGAGGGGCCCCGGGATCTCCCGCGCGGGCCCTCGAGCGCACCGAGCCGGGTGTCGGGATCGAACCGACGACATCCGCTTTACAAGAGCGGTGCTCTGCCAGCTGAGCTAACCCGGCGCCGGGAGCAACGGTACCCGCCGGGGAGGGTCCTTGATCGAGGGTGGCGCGCAGGCCAGCCTTGCTGGGTGGCACTCACCGACCGGGACCGAGCGATCCTCGACTTCGAGCGCAGCTGGTGGACGGAGGAGGGGCCGAAGGACCTGGCGATCCGGAAGCGCTTCGAGCTCTCCGGCACCCGCTACTACCAGCTCCTCGCGGCGCTGATCGACGACCCTGAGGCGATGGCCTACGACCCGCTCCTCGTCCGGCGCCTCCGCCGGGCCCGGGATCGCCGTCGCCGGGCCCGGATCGAGGGCCGACCGATGAGCCAGCTCGACGGGCGATGAGGGAGACTCCGTAGATGGCCCGACGCCGACCCAGCGAACCCACCGTCAACCCGGCGCGCGGGGCGGCCCTCGTGGTCGTCGCCGTGCTCATCGGGCTCGTGCTCCTGCGCAACGGCCTGGACACCTCCGAGGTGGTCACCTCCTCGCGCGACCGCACCCCGGCCGACGAGGGCGCGGCCGACGGCGGAGACGGCGGCACCGACGAGGGCGCCGAGGACGGCGGCGAGGAGACGCCCACCACCGAGGCCGTCCGGCCGCCCGCCGAGGTCAGCGTCATCGTGCTCAACGGCACCTCCGTGGCCGGTGTGGCCGGCGCCTACTCCGAGGCGCTCGGCAGCGCCGGGTACCAGATGCTCGAGCCCGGCAACGCCACCACCAAGACGGCGGCGACGCTCGTCTACTTCGCCGAGGGCTTCGAGGCCGAAGCCGCGGCGGTGGCCACCGCCGCCGGGGCGCCGGACACGATCGCCCCCGAGCCGATCCCGCAGCCGCCGCCCGGCGACGTCGGCGCGGCCAACGTGGTCGTCGTGATCGGCACCGACCTCGCCTCGGTCACGCCCACCACGGCGCCGGCCAGCACCGACACCACCGAGGCCGCCGCCGACGGCTGACCGGCGGCCCGGCCGGTTCAGGCCAGGGCCCGCAGCAGCTCCAGCACGGCGTGGGGGTCGGGGACCGTCACCTCGGCGGCGCCCAGCAGCTCCGGTGCCGCCTCCTCCGACGCGACGACCACCTTGTGGCGCTCGCCGCCCGCGTCCCCGAACCGGTCCAAGGCGGCGAAGGCCGGGAGGTCCCCGACGTCGTCGCCGATGAAGCAGGCGACCCGCACGCCCGCGTCGGCGAGGAGCTCGTCCACGACCGTGCCCTTGTCGTGCGCCACCGGCGGGTGCAGCTCCACCGACATCCGGGCCGTCCCGGCCCGCAGGCCCCAGCGCCCGGCCGCGTCGGCCGCCCAGGCGCGCACGGTCGGGCCGTGCTCGGGGCAGGTGCGGGTGTGGAGCGTGAGCGACAGGCCCTTGTCCTCCACGCCGACCGCCGCCGGGAGCTCGGCTCGGGCGGCCCGGGCGGCCGCGTCGATCGCGTCCCGCCACCGCACGACGTCGGGGTCCTGCACGACGCGGCCGTCCTCGACCCGCTCGAGCCCGTAGAGGCCGACGAGGCGAGGGCCGGTGCCGAGGTGCTCGAGGAGGAACCCGGCCGGGCGCCCCGAGACCACGGCGACGAGCCGGTAGCGGCCGGCCAGCGCGTCGAGCAGCTCGGCGGCGCCGGCGACGGGGCGCGAGGAGGCGGGGTCGTCCACGATCGGGGCGAGCGTGCCGTCGAAGTCGAGGAGGACCGCGGTCTCCTCGGGCGCACGCCGCAGGGCCGCGATCAGCGCGGGCAGGTCCGAGGCCATGGCCCGACCGTACCCAGCCGCCCCGCGGCCGATCAGCGGCGGTGCGTGTCGGCGGCGCGGAGCTGGTCCTCCATCCAGTGCCGCGGGGTGCGGGCCTCGGCGATGCGGCGCAGCTCGGCGTGGCGCGCCACCCGCTCGGGCCGGGGCATCGTGAGCGCCCGGTGCAGCACGTCGGCCGTGCCCGAGACGTCGAACGGCGGGACCCGCAGCGCGGCCGGGTGGAGGCGCTCCCAGGCCCCCGCCGCGGGGGACAGGGCGAGCACGGCGTCCCGATCGCTCACGAGCGCGCCCTCGGTGGCGACGAGGTTCAGCCCGTCGCGGATCGGGTTGACGAGCAGCACGTCGGCCCGGCGCAGGATGGCCACCGAGCGGGGGAAGTCGTCGTCCACGTGCAGGACGATCGGCGTCCAGTCCGGGGTGCCGAAGCGCTCGTTGATCTCGGCCACCGCCTTCTCCACGTCGGCGCGGTAGGCGGCGTAGGCGGGCACGCCCTCGCGGGACGGGTAGGCGCCGGCGACGAACACCACGCGGCCCCGGTGCTCGGGGTAGCGATCGAGGAGGTCCCCGTAGGCGAGGAAGCCCCGCAGGAGGTTCTTCGACAGCTCGATCCGATCGACCCGGCCGATCACCTGCCGGTCGCCGACCGTCTCCTCCAGCGCGGCCAGCGCGGCCTCGCAGGCCTCCGACGCGGCCTCCGCCCGGATGTCGTCGGGATCCGACGCCAGCGGGCTGACGAAGGTGACCGGGGAGAGGCCGGCGAGGTGGCGGGCGCAGTCCCGGAAGTCGGTGGCCCACTGCTCGGTGTGGAAGCCGCAGGCGTCGTGCGCGGCCATCCCGGTCAGCAGCTCGGCCACGGTGTCGCCCGGCAGCGCCTCCAGCCAGACCGGCGGCGCGAAGGGCGTGTGGCTGAAGTGCACGGTGGCCAGGTCGGGGCGGGCCTGGCGCAGCCGCTCGGCGAGGAGGCACAGGTGGTAGTCCTGCACGAGCACCGCCGCACCCTCCGGCGCGGTGGCCGCCACGGCGTCGGCGAACGCCCGGTTCACCTCCCGGTAGGCCGCCCAGGCCGCTCGCCAGCTCGAGTCGAACACCGGCTCCCGGACGAGGTCCCACAGCCCGTGGTGGGCGAACCAGAGCACGCTGTTGCTGACCTCGTCGTAGGCCAGGCGGTACTGCTCGGGGTCGAGCTCCACGAGCTGCACCCGCAGCCCGTCGGCGTCCACCACGCCCTGCTGCGCCGCCAGCCGGTCGCCGTCGCTCATCGCGGCGGCCAGCCACATCGCGCCGGTGCCGCCGACGAGCGGGGCGATGCCCGACACGAGGCCCCCGGCGCCACGGCGGCTCGTGAGCGTGCCGTCCTCGGTCACGTCGAAGCGCACCGGGCCCCGGTTGGAGACGATGACGATCGGGCGGTCGGACGCGGGCGAACTGGCGTGGTCCATCGCGCTGCCACCGTACCGAGTCGGCCTCCGGCCCTCGGCGGCGCGCCGGCCGAACCGGGCCCGAGGGCAGGTCCGCCATCGGCCACGATGGGTGCATGCGCGTCGTCGCCGCTCCCGACAAGCTGCGCGGCACCGCCACCGCCGGGGAGGTGGCGGCGGCCATCGCCCGCGCCGCGGCCGCCCACGGGTGGGACTGCGACCAGGTGCCCATGGCCGACGGCGGCGAGGGCACGCTCGAGGCGCTCGGCGGCGCCAACCGCACCACCACCGTGACGGGCCCGCTGGGCCAGCCCGTGCCCGCCCGGTGGCGGCTCGACGGACGCACCGCCGTGATCGAGATGGCCGAGGCCTCCGGCCTGCAGCTGGTGGGCGGCCGGGAGGGGAACGACGCCGTCGCCGCCTCCACGGCGGGCACGGGCGAGCTGATCGCGGCCGCCCTCGAGGCGGGGGCCCGCCGGATCATCGTCGGGGTGGGGGGCTCGGCCACCACCGACGGGGGGCTCGCCGCGCTCCGAGCCCTGCACCCGCTGAGCCGCCTCAGGGGGGTGGAGCTGCTCGTCGCCTGCGACGTCCGCACCCGCTTCGTCGACGCCGCGGAGGTCTTCGCGCCGCAGAAGGGCGCCACCCCGGCGCAGGTGGCGCTGCTGCGCCGGCGCCTCGAGCGCCTCGCCCAGGTGTACCGGGACGAGCACGGCGTCGACGTGACCGACCTCCCCGGGGCCGGTGCCGCCGGGGGCCTGGCCGGCGGGCTGGCCGCGGCGGGCGCCCGGCTCGTGCCCGGGTTCGACCTCGTGGCGGACGAGGTGGAGCTCCACGACCGCATCGAGGGTGCCGACCTCGTCATCACCGCGGAGGGGTTCCTCGACGAGCAGAGCTTCGAGGGCAAGGTCGTCGGCGGCGTCGCGGAGCTGGCTCGGGCGTCGGGCGTCCGGGTGGTGGCGATCGTCGGGCAGGTGTTCGACGGGGTCGAGGACCGCATCGAGGCGCACGCGCTCGTCGAGCGCTTCGGCGAGGAGCGGGCGGTGCACGACACGCTCGCCTGCATCGAGGCCGTGGCCGCCGAGGTGATCGCGAGCCACGGCTCGGGAGGGGAGGTCCAGTAGGGTCCGCCTCGATGGTGGAGCGCATCCGTCGGGCGGGGGCCGTGTGCTGGGCCCTCTGCGGCGTGGCCGCGCTGGTCGCCCTGCTCGGCGTGCTGGCCTGGGTGGTGCGGGTGATCTGGCCGCCGCTCATCCTCGCCGGCGCCATCGTCTTCCTGCTCAACCCGGTCGTCACCCGGCTGCAGGCGCGGCGGATCCCCCGGGTGCTCGGCACCGCGTTCGCCTACCTCGGGGTGGCGGCGGTCGTCGCGCTCCTCGTGCTGCTCGTGGCCCCGATGGCCAGCCGCCAGTACGACGACCTCGCCGAGGAGTGGCCCAAGCTCCGCCAGGACCTCGAGGACTCCCTGAACGACCTCTCAGCGCGCTCGGTCGAGAACGACTGGCCGATCGAGATCCCCACCTGGGACGAGCTCGAGCAGCAGCTCTTCGGTCGGACGGCGGCCGACGCAGACGGCGACGGGGAACTCACCCCCGAGGAGCGCCAGGAGCGCTTCGCCGACCAGCTGGCCACCGCCCGCGAGCTGGGCCTGCAGATCTTCCACGTCGGCCTGATCTTCGTCCTGGCCCCGATCATCGCCTTCTACCTGCTCGTCGACCTGCCTCACCTGCACCGGGTGGCGCGGGAGCTCGTGCCGGTGCGGGCCCGGGGCGACGTGATGGTCGTGTCCCGCCGGCTGAGCGCGGCCATTGGCGGCTACTTCCGGGGGCAGCTGGCGGTGGCGATCGTCGTGGGGATCATGTCCTCGATCGCCATGGCCATCATCGGCCTGCCGTTCTGGCTCATCGTCGGCATGATCGCCGGCCTCTTCAACATGATCCCGCTCATCGGCCCGTGGATCGGCGCCGTGCCCGGCATCGTCATCGCCTTCACCACCGGCGGGGGCCTGTCGCAGGCCATCTGGGTGGGGGTGGCGATGGCCGGCGTCCAGCAGATCGACAACCACTTCATCAGCCCGCTCGTCATGCAGCGGGCCGTGAAGCTGCACCCGGCGGCGGTGATGCTCGCCCTCCTGGCCGGCGGCACGCTCGGCGGGTTCTTCGGGCTGCTGCTGGCGGTGCCGGCGGCCGCCGTCCTCAAGATCCTCGTCGGCCACGCCTGGCGGCACTTCATCCTCGGCCAGCCGCTCGACGAGATCGAGGCCGCCTGGGAGCACGACGACGCTAAGCCCGCCGTCGGCATCGTCCAGGCCGTCGACGAGCGCGACGACGACCCGTTCCTCACCCCCGAGCTCGGGCCCGATCCGGTGGTCGAGCGCTCGTCCGGACCGACCGCCTAGGCCCCCAGCGCGCCCCGCAGCCCCCCGGCGTCGCGCCGGCGTCGTGGGTCAGGCGGGCTGGCGGGAGCGGAGCCGCACCATCGCGGCAGCCACGGTGGTGAGCGCCTGCTCCGGGTCCGCCGGTCCGGTGGGGATCGGGTCGCAGAGGGCGAGCTCCGCCCGCTCCGCGCTGCAGCCGGTGAGGGCCTGGAGCAGCTCGGCGAGGCGGTGGCCGGTGGTGGGCATCGTGGCAAGCTCGGTGAGGTCGATGGTGGAAGGGGGGCCCGCCGCCTGCTGCTGGGATTCGATGGCCATGGGATCGGTCCAGTCTCGCCCGCGAGCCGGAGGTGGATGCTCCTGCTATCGACCACTCTGCGTGGTCGACTTTAGCGGTTTTTCTGGGTCCATCGGCCTAGTTGCACCGGTGTGATCCGCCCCGGCGCCCCCGAGGGTCACGCGCTGCGGCGCCGGTACCCCGGGACCTCGACGAGCGGGGGCCGCTCGGCCGCCGTGACGACGAGCGGCTCGCTGTCGGGGCGCACGAGGGTGGCCGTGCCGCCGTGGCCGGTCCCGGCCCGGCGCAGGGCGGTCTGGAGCACGGCCAGCGCCTGGGGCCCCAGCTCGTCGAGCGGTCGGTTGCGGTGCCGGCGGGTGCCCAGGTCCACCTGGGCCAGCACCTCGGTGCCGTGGCGGCTGGCGATGTCGATGAGCAGGCCCAGGTCCACGCCGTAGCCCTGCACGAACGGGAGCTGCTCGAGGAGGCTGCGCCGGCCGGCGTACTCGCCCGACAGCGGCTGCATCAGCGACGCGAGGTGGGGGAACAGGGTGGCGATCGCCGGGCGGGCCATCAGCTCGGTGACCCGACCACCGCCGTGGGGGTCGTCGCCCACCGGGCGGTCGTAGTAGCCCTTCACGAAGGACACGTCGGCCCGGGTGAGGAGCGGGCCGAGGAGCCCGATGACGAAGCGGGTGCCGAAGTCGGTGATGTCGGCGTCGACCCACACGACGAGGTCGCCGCGGGCCGCGGCCACCGACTTGTAGAGGGCCTCGCCCTTGCCGGAGCCCGGCCCCAGCTCGGGCAGCACGTCGCCCACCGCCACCACCCGTGCCCCGGCGGCGGCCGCCACCTCGGCGGTGCCGTCGGTGGAGTGGTCGTCCACCACGAGCACCTCGTCGACGAGCCCGCCGGCCACCAGCTCCTCGCGGATCATCGCCACGATCGGGCCGACGGTGGCCGCCTCGTCCCGGGCCGGCAGGCACACCGAGACCACCTGCTCGTGGGCGGCCTTGAGCTCGACCAGCTGGGCGACCGAGAAGTCCTCGTGGTGGAAGGTCGGGATCATCGGCCGCACGGGCACCATGCATACCCGGGGGGCCCGGGGCGGACAACCTGCCGACCCGCCCCCGTCGGGAATGGCCGGGCCGGTGAGGGGGTTCGGTAGATTCGACCCAGCCACTGCCGTCCCGGCCCCCGACGAAGGACTGATCCGATGAGCGTCACCGTCCGCATCCCCACGACCCTGCGCACCCTCACCGGCGGGCAGGCCGAGGTGACCGTCGAGGGCGCGACCGTCGGCGAAGTCCTGAAGAACCTCGACGCGGCCCACCCCGGCATCGGCGACCGGATCCTCGACGAGGAGGGCGGCCTGCGCCGCTTCGTCAACGTCTTCGTCGCCGACGACGACGTCCGCTTCCTCCAGCAGCTGGACACGCCGGTGCCCGACGGCGAGACCGTCGCCATCATCCCCGCCGTCGCCGGCGGCTGACCGGCGAACCCCCTCCGGTCTGGGCCCTTCTGCCCCGATCGGCGGGCCCCGCGCGCCGCGGCGGCGTTAGCACTCGTCGGTTGCGAGTGCTGATCCGAGGTGCTTGACTTAGCAGTCGCACAGATCGAGTGCTAACGCAGCCACCTACGGAGGATCATCCGCCGATGTCCAAGATCATCGCGTTCGACGAGGAGGCCCGCCGCGGCCTCGAGGCCGGCATGAACCAGCTGGCCGACGCCGTCCGGGTCACCCTCGGCCCCAAGGGGCGCAACGTCGTGCTCGACAAGAAGTGGGGTGCGCCCACGATCACCAACGACGGCGTGTCCATCGCCAAGGAGATCGAGCTCGAGGACCCCTACGAGAAGATCGGCGCCGAGCTCGTCAAGGAGGTGGCGAAGAAGACCGACGACGTCGCCGGTGACGGCACCACCACGGCCACTGTCCTCGCCTGGTCGATGGTCCGCCACGGCCTTCGCAACGTGGCTGCCGGGGCCAACCCCATGGCCCTGAAGCGCGGCATCGAGCAGGCCGTCGAGGCTGCCGTCGCCGCCATCAAGGAGCAGGCCGTCGAGGTCGACTCCAAGGACCAGATCGCCCAGGTCGCCGCCATCTCCTCGGCCGACGAGGAGATCGGCAAGACGATCTCCGAGGCCATCGACAAGGTCGGCAAGGACGGCGTCATCACCGTCGAGGAGAGCCAGACCTTCGGCATCGAGATGGACCTCGTCGAGGGCATGCGCTTCGACAAGGGCTACATCTCGGCCTACTTCGTCACCGACCCCGACCGCATGGAGACGGTCCTCGAGGACCCGTACCTCCTCTTCGTCGGCTCGAAGGTGTCGGCCGTGCGCGACCTCCTCCCCGTGCTCGAGAAGGTCATGCAGGCCGGCAAGCCGCTCGTGGTCATCGCCGAGGACGTCGAGGGCGAGGCCCTGTCGACCCTCGTCGTGAACAAGATCCGCGGCACCTTCAAGTCGGTCGCCATCAAGGCCCCCGGCTTCGGTGAGCGCCGCAAGGCGATGCTCCAGGACATGGCGATCCTCACCGGTGGCCAGGTCATCTCCGAGGAGGTCGGCCTCAAGCTCGAGAACGTCACCCTCGACCTGCTCGGCCAGGCCGCCAAGGTGATCGTCACGAAGGACGAGACCACGATCGTCGAGGGCAAGGGCGACGAGGCCGACATCAAGGGCCGCATCCAGCAGATCAAGACCGAGATCGAGAACACCGACTCGGACTACGACCGTGAGAAGCTGCAGGAGCGCCTGGCCAAGCTGGCCGGCGGCGTCGCGGTGCTCAAGGTCGGCGCGGCCACCGAGGTCGAGCTGAAGGAGAAGAAGCACCGCATCGAGGACGCGGTCTCCACCACCAAGGCGGCCATCGAGGAGGGCGTCGTCGCCGGCGGCGGTACCACCCTCCTGCGGAGCCAGGCCAAGGTGAACGAGCTCATGGACCGCCTGTCCGGCGACGAGGCCACCGGCGCCAAGATCGTCGCCGAGGCGCTCGAGGAGCCGCTCAAGCAGATCGCCATCAACGCCGGCCTCGAGGGCGGCGTGGTCGTGGAGCGGGTCCGGCACCTCGACAGCCCGACCGAGGGCCTCAACGCCGCCACCGGCGAGTACGAGGACCTCACCAAGGCCGGCATCATCGACGCCGCCAAGGTGACCCGCTCGGCGCTGCAGAACGCGGCCTCGATCGCCGGCCTCTTCCTCACCACCGAGGCCGTCATCGCCGACAAGCCCGAGAAGGAGCAGGCCCCCGCGATGCCGGGCGGCATGGACGACTTCTGATCGTCGACCGGAGCCGCCAGCCGGCGGCCCGGGGATCCGCTGGTGGACGGCCGCCCTTCGGGGCGGCCGTTCGCCGTTGCGGCGTCGGGTGGGGGAGGCCCCGGCTCGCCGGCCGCTACCAGATCGGCGGGTGCTTGCGCTTCCGGGGAGGGGGGAGGTAGCGGGGGTCGACGTCGTCTTCGGGCTCCGGGGGCCGCATCCAGAGGTGGATGGCGCTCCAGAGGGTCTGGCTGGGGCCGAAGAAGACGATCGGGGTGAGGCCGGCCACCGCGAACGACAGCCCGAACATCAGCGGCGCGTTGCGGTCCTCCCAGGTGAGGACCAGCAGGACCACGATCGTGACCAGCAGCAGGCCGAAGCTGACGATCGTGTTCATGCCGATCGCGCCGAGCCAGTGCCCCTCCTCCCGGTGGATCGGGAAGTTGCAGCGGGGGCAGCGCTCCTTCACGAGGAAGAACGTCTTGAACATGTTCCCGCTGCCGCAGAGCGGGCACCGGCGGAAGATGCCCCGGACGATCATCTTGGCGGGGCTCAGCGGCTTCGGGTCTGGGACGTCCTCCATCGACCCAACGATCGCGCGCCGGGGCCTGGAGCGCCGAGTCCGGCGGCGTCCAGCAACACCGGCACGTGGATGCCGACGGCCACGGCCAGCGCGAGCACCGCGGCCACGACGGCCAGGCGTCGAGCCCGGGGGTCGTCGGCCACCGGCTGCGGTGGCGCCGTGCGGTCGAGCCGCGCCTCCAGCCGCAGCTCGACCGGGCGGCTGGCGCTGACGGGGGCCCGGGCCACCGCCGCCACCTCCTCGGGCAGCGCCTGCACCGCCTCCTCCGCGGGCGGTGGCGGCTCCGGCGCGACCGCCGCCTCGCTGGTGCCGAGCGTGAACCGGGTGGAGCGCAGCCCGAGCGCCCGAGCGAAGCCGCGGCCGTCCACCGTGCGGGACCCGGCCGAGCCGTCCAGCGCCACCTGCAGCGCCCGTCCGCTCGGCCCGGTCTCCACCACCTCGACGGTCGACAGGGTGCCGGGGTAGCCGAGGCGGCGGGCCACGTCAGCGAGCCCGATCTCGGTCCGCCACGGCCGCGGGTCGCCGGTCTCGTAGCGGACGGTGGTCAGGTAGGGGTAGACGCCGTCGGGCGTGCCGAAGCCCTCGTAGGTGGTGGCCGTCACGCCGCCGGCGTCGGCCGAGTAGACGGCCGCGG
>Ga0079224_100001080_pt1 | contig 30032 bp, 30 predicted proteins | sample Stecom2015_FD_80414 | JGI IMG/M metagenome (GOLD analysis project Ga0079224, IMG submission 80414) | Agricultural soil microbial communities from Utah to study Nitrogen management - Steer compost 2015 | ecosystem: Environmental > Terrestrial > Soil > Agricultural land | place: USA: Utah... | reverse complement strand
GTTCGACTTGTCGATCTCGATGTCGTCGAGCACCCCGTGGTGGTTCACCCGCTTGTAGTGGTTGTAGACCGCGACCGCCAGCGACTTCTTCGCCTTCTCCTGCCCGACCACGTACTGGTCCAGCACTTCCTTGATCTCACGCGGCGTCGGAATGCGCGGAACGGCTTCCGCCGCTTCCCGCTCCTCCTCCTCTGCGAGGATCTCATTGCACAGCGAGACACACTCGTTGCAGATGTACACCGAGGGTCCCGAGATGAACTTCTTCACCGAGTCCTTGGACTTGCCGCAGAAGGAGCAGCGGAGATGCTTTTCGCTGGGCATCGGACACTTCGAGTCAGCGAGGAACACCGTTCCGCCTCCCGGGGAAGTCCCCCAGGAGGCGGAGAGAACTACCGGTCTTGCTGGCGCGCGTGGCTGACCTCCACCACCTGGCCCTTGTGCTCGACCACGTGATCGATCAGCCCGTACTCCACGGCCTCCTGCGGGCTCATGAAGCGGTCGCGGTCCACATCCTCCGCGATCCGCTCCAGGGGCTGGCCCGTGTGGTGCGCCAGGATCTCGTTGAGCCGCTGCCGCGCGTACAGGATCTCGCGGGCCTGGATCTCGATGTCCGCCGCCGTCCCCTGGCTCCCGCCCGACGGCTGATGGATCATGATCCGCGAGTTGGGCAGTGCGCTTCGCTTGCCCTTCGTCCCCGCCGCCAGCAGAAGCGCTCCCATCGACGCCGCCATCCCCATGCACATCGTCGCGACGGGCGCCGTCAGGAACTGGATCGTGTCGTAGATCGCCAGGCCCGAGTACACCGAACCGCCCGGCGAGTTGATGTAGAGGTAGATGTCCTTCTCGGGGTTGTCCGCCTGGAGGAACAGGAGCTGCGCGATCACGATGTTCGCGACGTTGTCGTCCACGGGCGACCCGAGGAAGATGATCCGGTCCATGAGCAAGCGGCTGAAGATGTCGTAGCTCCGCTCGCCACGGCTGGATCGCTCGATCACGTACGGAGGATAAATGGGCATCGTATCTCTACTCTATGGTTCGGCCGTCGCGCTCTCCGTTCCAACCCGCGGAGCGCGGCCACGTTCCGTCACTCCACCGTCGAGAGGCTCTTCAGGTACTCGAAGACCTTCTCCTCGGTGATCTCATCCGCCAGCGCTTCCAGCCGGCCGCTCCGGCTGAGCTGCCGGCGCATTTCCTCGGCCGGCCGCCCCACGCGCGACGCGATCTCCTCCACCCGCGCGTCGACCTCTGCCGGCGTCGCCTCGAGCCCTTCCATCTTGGCGACCCGGTCCAGCACCAGGGTCCGCCGGATCGCCTGCTCCGCCGCAGGCCGCGCCGCCTCCCTCACCTCCACGAGTTGTTGCGCGTCGGCGCCCTCGCGCGGCTGGAGGATGCTGTCGAGGTACTGCTCGACCATCGCGTCGGGCACCTCGAACGGATTCGCCTCCGCGATCCGGTCGATGAGCTGGCGCCGCAGATCACGCTCCGCAGAGGCCTCCGCGTCCCGCTGGAGGTCCTCCCTGATGCGCGCCCTCAGCGTGGCGAGGTCCTCGAAGTCGCCGAGACTGCGTGCCCACTCGTCGTCGAGCTCGGGCAACTCGGGGCGCCGTACGGCGAGCAGTCGGACGCGCACCGTCTCCTCCCGCGTCGTCCCCTCGGCCGACGACACCGGAACCACCCCCTCAGCCTCCTCGCCCGCCTTCAGGCCCCGGATCAGCGCCTCCACCTCCGGGACGGCCTGCCCCTGGCCCAGTACCAGGCGGTAGCGTTCGGGCTTCGGCTCCGGCTTGTCCAGCTCCGTCAGCTCGACCTCGACCGCGTCGCCGTCCGCCGGCGCCGCGTCCTCGACCGGCCGCCAGACCGCGTGCTCCGCGCGCAGCCGCTCGACGACGCGGTCCACGTCCTCGTCCCGCACCTCCGGCCGCTCCCGCACGAGCTGGAACCCGCCCAGCCGCTCGAGCTCGATCTGCGGCCTGATCTCGAACGCGACACGGAAGGTCAGGTCCGAGCCGGGCTGGTACTCCACCTCCTCGACCGACCCCTGCGTGATCGGCTCGAGGCCCTCCGCCTGCAGCGCCTCGCGGTACGCGTTGCCGACGACCCGCTCCACCGTCTCGTTCTCGATCGCCGGCCCGTATTTCCGCTCCAGCACGTGCGCCGGGACCTTCCCCTTGCGGAAGCCCGGCAGCTTCAGCCGCTGCGCCAGCCGGCGCGCGACCTCGCCCCGCTCCCGCTCCACGCGCTCCGCGGGGACCGTGATGATCAAACGCCGCGCCCACGTGCGCGGCTCCTCGATCGCGATCTTCAGGTTCGACGATTCTTGCGCCATTCGGCACCCGGGAAAGTGCTCACATCGCGATGCGAAAGGGGGGACTCGAACCCCCACGGGCGCGGCCCACGAGATCCTAAGTCTCGCGCGTCTACCAGTTCCGCCACTTTCGCGAGTCGCCCTCGAAAATCTAACAGCGGCTTTGCGATGGATCAACCGAGCACCCGCCGGGCGGGGCAACGGCCGCGCCCCGGGCGCAGCCCCTCCGCGCGCCGTCGCCGGCCCGGCCGTCGTCCCGGATCTCCCGGTCACGGCACCCGTAGATTCGCGATGCTCGTGCGCCCGTCCGGCGCTTCCAGCAGCAGCGAGACGACGGCTCCGCTGCGCAGCGCCCGCAGCGCCGCCTCCGCCGCCTCGGCGCTCTCGACCGGCTGGCGGTCGATCGCCACGACCCGGTGGCCCCGTCGCACCCCCTTCCGATCCGCCGGGCTCAGCCGCGCCACCTCCAGCACGACGACGCCCCCCGCGCGGGTATACCCGAACTCCCCCGCGCGCGCTTCGGTCAGGTCGCCCAACCGCAGGCCGAGCCGCTCCTCCGGCCCCCCGACTGGACCGGACACCTGCGGCGTGGGCGGCGCCGCGATCTCCGCTTGCGTCAGCCTCACGTCGAACCTCAGCGCCGCCCCGTACCGGATCACCTCGACGGCCACGACCTCCCCCGGCTCGTGCTGCGCCACCACGCGCTGGAGCGTCCCCACCCGGTCCACCTTCCGCCCGTTCACCGCCACGATCACGTCCCCGCGTTCCAGGCCCGACCGCTGCGCCGGCGAGCCCGGCGGGAAATCCACCACCAGCACGCCCGAGATCTCGGGCAGCCCGAAGACCTCGGCGTCCTCCGCGTCCACATCCGCGATCGTGATCCCCAGCAGCGCGCGCCGCACGCGGCCGTGCGCGATCAGGTCGCGCATCACACGCCGCGCGAGGTTCGACGGGATGGCGAAGCCGTAGCCCTGGTAGTAACCCGTCGGGCTCGCGATCGCCGTGTTGATCCCCACCACCTCGCCACGCAGGTTCACCAGCGGCCCGCCCGAGTTGCCGGGGTTGATCACCGCATCCGTCTGGATAAAGTCCTCGATCGCCAGCGCCGCGGCAGCGTCGTCCTGCTCGGCGAGCTCGCGGTTGATGATGTACAGCGGCCGCCCCTTCGCGCTGATGATCCCGCTCGTCACCGTGAAGTCCAGCGTGCTCACGTGCTCGAACCCCGGGTTCCCGATCGCGAGCACCCACTCGCCCACGCGTGCCTCGTCCGAATCGCCGAGCCGCAGGAACGGCAGGTCGCGCGCACGGATGCGGATCACCGCCACGTCCGTCGTGCGGTCGCCGCCGATCACTTCCGCCTCGAACGTCCGCTTGTCCAGCAGCGTGACCTGGATTCGGTCCGCGCCTTCGATGACGTGGTTGTTCGTCAGGATGTAGCCGTCCGGCGACACCAGGATGCCCGAGCCGCCCGCCAGCATCGCAGGGTCGCGCCGGCCGCCGGGCAGCCGCGGCCCGTCCGGATCCTCGCGGGGACCGAACGGCAGCCCGGCCACACGCCGCGGCGCGCTCCGCTCCGCCTGGATCCGCACCACCGCCGGCGTCATGGATTCCGCGATCGCGCTGAACGCCGCGCTCGGCCACGCCGCGTCCCGGGGCACCGGCACCTCGACGCCCGGCCCCGCCGCAATCATCCCTGGCGGCAGCCCCGCGCCTCGCGCCGGGCCCCACCGCTCGAGCCCCCGGGCCAGCCCGACTCCCAGCACGGAAACCGCGGCGACCAGCAGCACCGGGCGGATCTTCTCACGGATCGGGTCGATCATCGGATGGGTGGGGAGGAGGTCCTGGAACGTTCGAACGAGAATGCTACCGTGGTGCACCCGGATGCAAAACGGGCGCCGCTCCGCGAGGAACGGCGCCCGCCGGCCCGATGTGGCGCTCGTGGCTTACGACTTGTCCTCTTCCACGATCTCGTAATCGGCCTCCACCACATCATCCTTCGGCGCTCCCGAGGGCTGCGGCTCGGGCTCCGCAGCGCCCGTCTCCGCGGCCGCCTCCTGCGCCTGCGCCGCCGCCTGCGCCTGGTAGATCTGCTGCCCGGCTGCGCTGAACGCCTGCATCAGCTCGTCCCGGGCCGCCGTCAGCTCGCCGGCGTCGTCCTGCTTCAGCGCCTTGCGCGCACGCTCCAGCGCCGCGTCCAGCCGCTGCTTCGCGCCGGAATCCAGGCGGTCGCCCCACTCGTTCACATCCTTCTCCACCTGGTAGACCAGCGAGTCGAGCTGGTTGCGGGTCTCCACCTTCTCCTTGTTCCGGCGGTCCTCCTCCGCGTGCGCCTCCGCGTCCTTGACCATCCGCTCGATCTCCTGCTCGGACAGCCCGCTCGACGCCTCGATCCGGATCTTCTGCTCCTTGCCCGTGGCGCGATCCTTCGCCGTCACATGCAGGATCCCGTTCGCGTCGATGTCGAACGTCACCTCGATCTGCGGAACGCCGCGCGGCGCCGGCGGGATCCCCGTGAGCTGGAACTTGCCGATGGTCTTGTTGTCGATCGCCATCGGCCGTTCGCCCTGGAGCACGTGGATCTCCACCGACGTCTGGTTGTCCGCCGCCGTCGAGAAGACCTCCGCCTTCTTCGTCGGGATCGTCGTGTTGCGCGGAATCAGCGTCGCCATGACGCCGCCCAGCGTCTCGATCCCCAGCGAGAGCGGCGTCACGTCCAGCAGCAGCACGTCCTTCACGTCACCCGCGAGCACACCGCCCTGGATCGCCGCGCCGACGGCCACGACCTCGTCCGGGTTCACGCCCTTGTGCGGATCCTTGCCGAAGAAGTTCCGCACCACCTCCTGCACCTTCGGGATCCGCGTCGAGCCGCCGACCAGGATCACCTCGTCCACGTCGCTCGCCTTGAGCCCCGCATCCTTCAACGCCTGCTCCATCGGCCCCATCGTCCGCTGGATCAGGTCGTCGACGAGCTGCTCGAACTTCGCACGCGACAGCGTCACGTTCAGGTGCTTCGGGCCCTCCTGCGTCGCGGTGATGAACGGCAGGTTGATGTCCGTCGACATCGTCGACGACAGCTCCATCTTCGCCTTCTCCGCCGCCTCCTTCAGCCGCTGGAGCGCCATCGCGTCCTGGGAGAGGTCGATGCCCTGGTCCCGCTTGAACTCGCTCACCAGCCAGTCGATGATCCGCTGGTCGAAGTCGTCACCGCCCAGGTGCGTGTCGCCGTTCGTCGCCTTCACCTCGAAGACGCCGTCCCCCAGCTCCAGGATCGAGATGTCGAACGTGCCGCCGCCCAGGTCGTAGACCGCGATGATCTCGTCCTTCTTCTTGTCCAGGCCGTACGCCAGCGCCGCGGCCGTCGGCTCGTTGATGATCCGGAGCACCTCCAGGCCAGCGATCCGCCCCGCGTCCTTCGTCGCCTGCCGCTGCGCATCGTTGAAGTACGCCGGCACCGTGATCACCGCCTGCTTGACCTCGTGCCCGAGGTAGTCCTCCGCGGTCTGCTTCATCTTCTGGAGGACCATCGCCGAGATCTCCGGCGGCGTGAACGTCTTGCCCGCGTTCGGCAGATGCACCTGCACCCGCCCCTCGCCGTCGCGCCTCACCTCGTACGGCACGCGGTTCCGCTCCGCTTCCACCTCCTCGTACTTCCGCCCCATGAACCGCTTGATCGAGAACACCGTGTTCTTCGGGTTCGTGATCGCCTGCCGCCGCGCGACCTGGCCGACCAGCCGCTCCCCGTCCTTCGCGAACGCCACCACCGACGGCGTCGTCCGCCCGCCTTCCGCGTTCGGGATGACCACCGGATCGCCGCCCTCCATGACGGCGACCACCGAGTTGGTCGTCCCCAGATCGATTCCGATCACCTTGCTCGCCATGTCCTCTCCTCGAAATGCTTTGTTCGCAACTTCAGTCGCGCGGAATCCCCCGCGCCCGCGTGCAACGCATATGCCATCCCGGGGCCCGAAATCCGCGCCATTCCGGCACGTTTTCCGCCTCTCGCTGCCATCCTGGCAGCGCTTTCCCGCCGCCCGCCGGCCCCGGTCGCCACCGCGGCGTGCAGCGACGTGCCCGAGGCCGGCGGGCACGCCGCCCCGGCCCGTTCGTTGACACGGCGCCGCGGGCCCCGCTATTCTGCCGCCCTCTCAGCCGGAGAGTCCCTTGTTCCCGCTGCGCGACGAGAACCCGACCGAGCTCACGCCCTACTTCACGGTGGCGTTGATCGTGGCGAACGTCGCGGTCTGGGTCTACCTACAGGGTGCCGGGCTGCGGGAGGACCTGCTCGTCGCATCCGTCTGCCGGTATGGTTTAATACCCGCGGAGCTGCGTGGTGCTTCGGGGCTGATCGAGCTCGCCCCCGGCCTGGGGTGCAGGCTGGGCGGTCTGACCTGGCAGACGTTCTTCACCAGCATGTTCCTGCACGGGAGCTGGCTCCATCTCATCAGCAACATGTGGTTCCTGTGGCTGTTCGGGAACAACATCGAGGACTCGATGGGGCACCTCCGCTTCCTCGTGTTCTACGTGCTGGTGGGGCTCGCGGCGGCGGCGGCGCACTTCTGGTCGGCGCTCGACTCGCCGGTCCCGACGATCGGCGCGTCCGGGGCGGTCAGCGGGGTCATGGGCGCGTATCTCCTGCTCTACCCGCGGGTGCGCATCCACACGCTCTTTATTTTCATCTTCTTCATCCGCATCATTCCGGTGTCGGCCTGGTTCGTCCTGGCCTACTGGTTCGTGATCCAGCTCCTGTCCGGGATCTCGACTCCGGCGTTGAGCGGGGGCGTGGCGTTCTGGGCGCACGTGGGTGGGTTCGTCGCCGGCCTGCTGCTGATCAAGTTCTTCGAGAACCCGCGGCTGGTCGAGGCGAAGCGCCGGCACGTCCGTCTGCGCCCGGGGGAGATCGAGCATCGCGGATGGTTCTGAGGAGGCAGGAGCCGTGAACCTCGCGCGCATCATCGGCCGCGTCGTCGCGACCGTGCGCGTTCCGGGCCTGGGGGACGTTCCGCTCCAGTGGATCGAGCCCGTGGACCGGCACGGCCGCGTGCGGGGCCGGCCTCTCGTGGCCGTGGACACGATCGGCTCGGGGCCGGGCGAGCTCGTGTACTATGTGACCGCGCGCGAGGCGACGCTGCCGCTGCGTGAAAGGATGGTCGCCGTGGACGCATCCATCATAGGCTTCGTGGACCACGTCCGAGCCGTGGACGAGGCGCCGTGATGATCTGTCGGGTGGTGGGCGAGGTCGTGTCCACACACAAGAATCCGAATCTCACCGGGCACAAGCTCCTGCTCGTTCAGCCGTTGCGGCTCGATGGCGAGCCCGAGGGCGCGGACCTGATCGCGCTCGACGCAGTCGATGCGGGCGCGGGCGAGACCGTGCTGGTCATGCGCGAGGGCGGCTCCGCGCGGATCGCGCTGGGCGACGACGACGTCCCGGTCCAGGCCGTGATCGTGGGGGTCGTGGACCGGATCGACTTGCTTCCGGAGGACGCGTGATCAGTCGGCACGCCGCAGAGGCGCTCGCCCGCCGCGTCGCGCGGGCGTACGCGGCCGGGGACGGTCGGGCGGAGCCGCCGCCCGCCGCCAGGCCGGCGAACGCGCCCGCTCCCGCGCCGGCCCGGGGTGGGGAGGAAGGGGCGGGGCAGGGGAGCGCGGCATCGCTCGCCCGCTACGTGGACCACACGCTGCTGCGCGCGACGGCGACCTCGGCCGAGATCGCGAAGCTGTGCCGCGAGGCGCGGCAGTACGGCTTCGCGGCCGTTTGCGTCAACCCGGTCTGGGTGGATCTCGCCGTGGCCGAGCTGGCCGGCGCGCCTGTCGCGGTCGCGACCGTGATCGGGTTCCCGCTCGGCGCCAGCACGACCGCCGTCAAGGTCCGCGAGGCCGAGGATGCGATGGCGCGCGGCGCCACGGAGCTGGACATGGTCGCCCAGATCGGGCGCATCAAGGAAGGCGCCTGGGCCGCGGTCGAAGAGGACATCCGCGCGGTCGTCGAGGCCGCCGCCGGCCGCGCGCTCGTCAAGGTGATCCTGGAGACGGCGGCGCTCGAGCCCATGGAGATCATCAAGGCCGCGGCGCTGTGCCGCGAGGCCGGCGCCGATTTCGTCAAGACGTCCACGGGCTTCCACCCCTCGGGCGGCGCGACGCCCGAGGCCGTCGCGCTGCTGCGCCTGGCCGTCGGCCGGGATCTCGGCGTCAAGGCGTCGGGCGGCGTGCGCACGTGCGAGGACGCGTTGCGCATGATCGCCGCGGGCGCGACCCGCATCGGCACGTCCAGCGGGATCGAGCTCGTGAACTGCTACGGCCACCTGGCGCCGCCCATCGAGGAGGCGGTGCAGCGCCTCGGGTACAGGGCGCCCACGCCCGGGATCGCCTACTGACCCCGTTCACCTCACCTCCACCCGGAGCCGGATGATGCGGTCCATGCCCCCGCGCGCCATACTCCTGCTGTGGGGCCTTGCCGTGCTGTTGCTCGGTGCCGGCGCCTTCGCCGCACGCGCGCAGGAGGGCGCGCAGGAGGCCACGAAGGCCAGCGACAGCGTCGCGGTCGCCCCCAGCTCCGACACGCCACAGGCCACGCCGGCCGCTGCCGAAGCGATCAGCCGAGCCCGCGCCGAGGTCGCGACGCCGTGGCACGGCCGCCTCGTCTCCGCCATCGGGCTCTTCGCGCTTCTGGGGATCGCGTGGCTGCTCAGCATGGACCGCCGCTCGATCCCCTGGCGCATGATCCTGTGGGGCGTTGGACTCCAGTTCGCCTTCGCAGTGTTCATCCTGCGCACACCCGTGGGCGAGCGGATCTTCGCCGCACTCAACACCGTGATCGTCGCGCTGCTGGGCTTCACGGTCGAAGGCGCACGCTTCATCTTCGGCAACCTCGTCTGGAACAACGTCCCGGTCGGATCGGGCGAGGCGCTGGGGAACGCGCCGATCGCGGAGACGCCAGGGCTCGTCGCGCAGACCGGCGGCTTCTTCGCCTTCAACGTGCTGCCCACGATCATCTTCTTCTCCTCGCTCATGACCGTGCTCTACCACCTCGGCGTCATGCAATGGATCGTCCGGGGGGTGGCGTGGGTCATGATGCGGACCATGCGCACGTCCGGTGCGGAGACGCTCTCGGCCGCGGGGAACATCTTCCTCGGTCAGACCGAGGCGCCGCTGATGGTCAAGCCGTTCGTCGGCACCATGACCAACTCCGAGCTGATGGCCATCATGGTCGGCGGGTTCGCCACCGTCGCGGGCGGTGTGATGGCGGCCTACGTGGGGATGCTCGTCGCCTTCGTCCCGGACATCGCCGGCCACCTGCTCGCCGCCAGCGTCATGTCCGCGCCCGCCGCGCTCGCGATCGCCAAGATCATGGTCCCCGAAACCGGGGAGCCGGAGACGCGCGGTACCCTCAAGGTGACCGTGAAGTCGCCGGACGCGAACGTGATCGACGCGGCCGCCCGCGGCGCCGGCGAAGGCCTCACGCTCGCGCTCAACGTCGGCGCGATGCTGCTCGCGTTCATCGCGCTCATCGCGCTCCTCAACGCGCTGCTCGGCTGGGCGGGTGACGCCGTGGGGCTCACGGCCATGCTGCAAGATGCCGGCGCCCTGGGCGCCGACCAGCGCGTCACGCTGGACGTCCTGCTCGGCTGGGTACTGGCGCCGCTCGCGTGGCTGATGGGCGTGCCCTGGCAGGATGCCGTCCAGGTCGGCGCGCTCCTCGGCATCAAGACGGTGCTCAACGAGTTCGTCGCCTACCTCCAGCTCTCGACGCTCCTCGGCGGTGGCGGCGATCTCTCTCCGCGGTCCGTGATCATCGCCTCGTACGCGCTCTGCGGCTTCGCGAACTTCAGCTCCATCGCCATCCAGATCGGCGGCATCGGCGGCATCGCGCCCGCGCGGCGCAGCGATCTCGCGCGGCTAGGGCTGCGCGCGATGATCGGTGGCACGCTCGCTGCATTCATGACCGCGACCATCGCTGGAATGATCGTATGAGCCCGGCTGCCCCCGACCTGACCGCGACCCTCGCCTACCTGCGCGAGCGCATCACGCGGCGCCCGCGCGTGCTGCTCGTGCTCGGCAGCGGGCAGGGCGACGTGGCAGCGGACATGCTGGACGCCATCCGCATCCCGTTCGCGGACATCCCTGGCTTCGGCGCCGCGACCGTGCAGGGCCACGCGGGCATGCTCGTCGCCGGCACGCTCGAGGGCGTCGAGTGCATCGTCATGCAGGGCCGCTTCCACCTCTACGAGGGGCATCCGCCGGAGCGCGTCACGATCCCGGTGCGAGCCGCGGCGGCGCTCGGCGCGCGCACCATGATCATCACCAACGCCGCGGGCGCGCTCAGGACCACGCTGCGGCCGGGCGACCTCGTGATCCTGGACGATCACATCAACTTCATGTGGCGGAACCCGCTCATCGGGCCCGTGATTCCCGGCGACGAGCGCTTTCCCGACATGTCCCGTCCCTACGATCCGGAGCTGCAAGCCCTCGCGGTGCGCGTCGCCCTCGAGGAGGGGATCCCCGTCGAGCGCGGCGTCTACTGCGCCGTTCCCGGCCCGTCGTACGAGACGCCCGCCGAGATCCGGATGCTGCAACGCTTCGGCGCCGACCTCGTCGGCATGAGCACGGTCCCCGAGGTCATCGTCGCCCGCGCCATGGGTGTGCGCGTCCTCGGCATCTCGCTCGTCACGAACTACTGCGCGGGCCTCGCCCCCGGGCCGCTGGACCACGACGAGGTCCTCGCCGCCGGCAGGGCGGCGGTCCCCCGCCTGCGCACGTTGCTGGCCGGCACACTGCGCGAGTTCCACCGTCTGCCCGACGTGGAGCTCGCCTGAGTCCGACCCGCCGGGCGAGGCGGGCGCGGGAGACTGTCGCCAACGCGGTCGTTTGCGCGAGAGCGCGAGGCCGCGGGAGGCGGTTCAGCATTGGACCCACAGGGGCGTCGTACTTGATCTTCCGGCGCCGCCGCACGACATTTCCCGCTCCCGGCGTTCCCATCGACAGCCTCTTGACCCCGCTCGGAATCCATCCGGAGCCATCGCATGACTCCACGCCTTGCGCTGCCGTCCGTGGCACGATGTGCCTTGCCGCTCACTCTCGCCATCACGCTCGCCGCGACAGGCGCGTGTGCCGATCGGAGCGGCCAGGCAGCGGAAGCGGCGGATCCCGTGCCGCAGTACGGCGGAACGCTGGTGATCGCAGGGCCCAACGACCTCGAGCTGATGAATTCGCTGGTCAGTGCGGAGGCCTGGACCTCGGAGTTCCTGAGCTTCGCCCTGTTCATGCCGCTGATCCGCTACGGCCCCGACCTCGACTTCGAGCCGTACCTCGCAGAGCGCTGGGACGTGGCGGGCGACACCGCCGTGGTGTTCCACCTCCGCCGCGACGTGCGCTGGCACGACGGCGTCCCGACCACGGCGTACGACGTGCTCTTCACGTACGAGCGCGCCCGCGACCCGCGGACGGGCTCCACGATCGGCCACTACTTCGAGCACTGGACGCACGCGGAGGTGCTGGACTCCTTCACCATCCGCTTCGGCTTCCGGCCGCACGGTGACCCGCTGGCGAGCTGGCCGTTCGCCCCCATCATGCCGCGCCACCTGCTGGATACGATCCCGCCGGAGCGGCTGCGGCAGGCCGCCTTCAACAAGCAGCCGGTCGGCAACGGGCCGTTCCGGTTCGCATCGGCCCGCGCCAACGACCGCTGGGTCTTCGAGGCGAACCCCGACTTCCCCGAGGCGCTGGGTGGCCGGCCCTACCTCGACCGCGTCATCTGGCGGACCATCCCGGATAACGCAGCGCAGGTCGTCGAGCTGATGGCCGGCACGGCCGACCTCATCCTCGGCCCCCGCGCCGAGCAGCTCCGTGACCTCGACGCGCGCCCGGGGATCCGCGCGATCGTTCGGCCCGCACGCAACTACACGTTCATCGGCTGGAACGGGGCCGACCCCCGCTTCGCGGATGTCAGGGTCCGCCGCGCGCTCGCCATGGCCATCGACCGTGAACGGCTGATCCAGAACCGGGCTGGCTACGGCGAGCTGGCCAGCGGGCCCATCAGCCCGCACCACTGGGCCTACGATCCCGCCATCTCGCCCCTTCCGTTCGATACCGCCGCTGCGCGCGCGCTGCTCGCGGAAGCAGGGTTCATCGACCGGGACGGCGACGGCCGCCTCGAGGACCCCAGCGGCAACGACTTCGCCTTCAGCCTCAAGACCGCTGCGGGCAACGCGTTCCAGCGCGACATGGCGGAGCTCATCCGCTCCGATCTCGCCGCCATCGGCGTCACGGTGACCGCACGGCCCACGGAGTTCAACACGCTGATTGGAGACCTGAGCAGCAACCCCAAGCGCTTCGAGGCCGTGTTGATGGGCTGGAACAGCGACTTCCGCATCAACCTCCACGAGCTGTACCACAGCTCGGCGCTCGGCGGGCCGTACCAGATCGCGGCGTACAGCAACCCCGAACTGGACACGCTCCTGGACCGCGCGGCCGCGACCGTGGACCGCGAGGCGGCCCGGCCGCTGTGGCGGCGCGTGCAGGAGATCCTCCGGGACGAGCAGCCCTGGACGTACCTCTACTACGCCCCGAACCTTTACGCCATCAGGGAGCGCGTGCAGGGGGTGGAGATGGACCTCAGGGGCGCGTTCGTGAACCTGCCCCGCTGGTGGCTGGCGGATGCGGCCGCGCCGAGCTCCGCCGACTCGGTGCGGCCGTGAGGAAGGTGTTCAGACCGCGGCCGCCCGCCTGGCCGGAACGAAGTGGTTGAGCGGGCCGTGGCCGGCGCCGAGGCCCGGCGCCTCCGCGATCGCGCGGTGCACGTAGTCCAGCGCGTCCTCGACCGCCTCGATGAGCGCACGGCTCCGGGCCAGCCCGGCGGCGATCGCGGCCGAGAGCGTGCAACCCGTCCCGTGCGTGCTGCGCGTCTCCACCTTCGGCCGGACCCACGACCGGAATTCCCGGCCGTCGAACAGCACGTCCACGACGGACGCGCCGGCGAGGTGCCCGCCCTTGACCAGGGCGGCGCCGGCCCCGCGGGCCACCAGTTGCTCCGCGACCTCACGCATCCCCGCCTCGTCCGCCACCGGGCGACCCGCGAGGATCGCCGCCTCGTCCAGGTTCGGCGTCACGATCGCGCACGCGGGAAGCAGGAGCTCTGCCACCGCCTGCTCCGCGTCCCGGTCCAGCAGCCGGTGCCCGCTCGTCGAGACCATGACCGGGTCCAGCACGTACGCCTCGCCCAACCCGTGCTCGCGCACGCACCGGGCGACCGTCTCGACCAGCTCGGCCGTCGCCAGCATGCCGGACTTGCACGCCGCGGGGCGGAGGTCCTCCACCACGGCCTGGATCTGCGCCGCGACCATCGACGGCGGCGCCGCGTGCACCGCCCGCACGCCCAACGTGTTCTGCGCCGTCAGCGCGGTGATCGCGCTCGTGCCGAACACGCCGAACGCATGGAACGTCTTCAGGTCCGCCTGGATTCCGGCGCCCCCTCCGCTGTCGCTGCCCGCGATCGTCAGCGCTACCGGGATCATTCCGTTCTGCCCTCCTCGGAGAATCGTCCGGGAAACGTAAGGGCTCGGAGCGGCTTCGACCACCCCGAGCCCTTGCGGCGCGCCTCAGCGCTGCGCCCGGAACTGCGCAGGCGGCGGTGGCAGCCGACGGACTCGATCACGGAACTCCCGGAACTGCGGCGTGTCGACCGTCAACCCCTGCAACTGCGACGCCGGCACCTGCCGGATCATCGCGCGCGCCTCCGCGATCCGTTCCTCGGTCGTCGGGTGCGTCGAGAACCACTGTTCCAGCAGGTTCGGTTGCCGGCGACGGGCCTCCATCAGCTCCATGAAGAAGGTCACCAGGCCGTTCGGGTCGATCCCCGCCCGCACGAGCAGTGGGATCGCCGTCGCATCCGCCTCCCTCTCTGCGTCCCGGCTGTAGCGCGCGAACACCGCCGCGCCCCCCACCTGGATCGCCGCGCGCTCCAGACCCGTCGGCGCACGCCCGATCAGGATGTACGCGAGCGAGAGCCCCACGTTCGCGCGCTGCGCCCGCTCGAGCTGCTCGGCCCCGTGACGCTCCTCCACGTGCGCGATCTCGTGCGCCAGGACGCCGGCCAGCTCCGCCAGGTTGTCCGTCCGCTCGATCAGCCCGCGGTTCACGTACACGAAGCCGCCCGGAACCGCGAACGCGTTCACCGCGTCCGTGTTCACGATGTAGAACGTGTAATTCAGGTTGCGGTCGCCCCCCGCCGCGATCCGCTGGCCCAATACGTTGAGGTACCGGTTCACCGCCGCGTCCTGGACGATCGGCAGTTGCCGGTTGATCTGCGCTGCGTAGTCCCGCCCCAGCTCCACCTCCTGGCGGGGCGAGATCGCGCAGCTCGCCGCGAGTGCCGCGCCTCCCGCGGCCACTCCGATCAACGCGCGGCGCGCCGTTCCGGAAAGAACAGAAACCATCGCCGTTCGATCTCCTGCGAGAAAACATGTCGGCCCCAGTATCCTGGGGAGCAAGTCGTATTCCATGGAGTGACAACGTGTTGAGCCGTGCCGAGCAGAAGCGGCTGCGCGCCCTGAAACGGCGAAAATATCGGGAAGAAGAAGGCCTCTTCCTCGCCGAGGGCGTGCGCCTCGTGGAGGCGATGCTCGATGCGGGGATTGACCCACGATTGGTCGTCACCTCGCCTACTCTGGAGGACACAGAGCGAGGCCGCCGGCTCGCTGAGCGGCTCGCGCGCTTCGAGGTGTTGCGCCAGGTCGAGGACCGGGTGCTGGGCGAGCTCGCGGCCACCGAGTCGCCGCAGGGGGTGCTGGCCGTGGCGGCGATTCCGAGGCAGGAGCTGGAAAGCATCCGGGTCGAGGGGCCGGCGACGGTGCTGGTCCTGGACGGCGTGCAGGATCCCGGCAACTTCGGGACGCTGGTCCGGACGGCGGACGCCTTCGGTGCCGCGTTCGTCGCGGTGCTGCCCGGGACGGTGGACCCGTGGAACCCGAAGTCGGTGCGCGCCGCGGCCGGTGCGGCGTTCCGCATCCCGATCGTGCAGACCGACCGGGATGCGCTGCTCGAGTGGCTGCACGCGCACGGCTTCGCGCTGTACGGCGCGGCGGCGGAGGGCCGGCCCGTGGACGGGCTCGAGTTGCCGCAGCGCACGGCGCTGGCCGTCGGGAACGAGGGGGCGGGGCTGGGGGCCGACGTGCGGGCGGCGGCGGAGGAGCTTCTCGCGGTGCCGATCCGGCCGCAGGCCGAGTCGCTCAACGTGGCGGTCGCGGCGGCGGTACTGCTCTATGTACTGACGCGGAGGAGCGGAGGCGTGTCATGAGCGCGCTCCTGTTGGTGTACGCCGGACTCGCGGGGCTCGCGATCGGCTCGTTTCTCAACGTGTGCGTGTACCGGCTGCCGGCGGGGCTCTCCGTCGTCACGCCGCGCTCTCGCTGCCCGCAGTGTGAGAGGTCGATCCGCTGGTACGAGAACATCCCGGTCGCGAGCTACATCGCGTTGCGCGGGCGCTGCCGCGGCTGCGGCGAGCGGATCTCGCTCCAGTACCCGCTGGTCGAGCTTGCGACCGGGGTGATCTGGGTCGCAATGGCGGCGCGCTTCGGCCCAACGCTGGCGGCGCTGTCCGGCGCGGTCTTCCTCACGCTGCTGCTGGGCATCGCGCTCACCGACGCACGCGAGTACATCATCCCGGACGAGTTCTCGGTGGGCGGGCTGCTGCTCGGGCTCGCGTTCGCCGCGCCCCCCGGCGAGATGCCGTTCCTCCGCGCCCTGGCGGGGGCGGCCGTCGGCTTCGGGTCCCTCTACCTCGTGGCGCTCATCGGCCAGTGGGTCTTCCGCAAGGAGGCGATGGGCGGCGGGGACATCAAGATGATGGCGATGGTCGGCGCCTTCGTCGGGCCAGCGGGCGCCTTCATGACCATCTTCCTAGGCGCGCTCCTCGGCACCCTCATCTTCGGCCCGATCAGCCTCGTCACCAAGCGGCTCGTCCCGTTCGGCATCTTCCTCGCCCTAGGCGCGGCCGTCACGCACGGCTGGGGCGAGGACCTGATCCGCTGGTACTTGGGCCTCGTCTTCGGCGCCGGCTGAGCCGCGCGGCTGGCGCGGCGGCGCGGTCCTTGAATCGCGGGCTCGTAGAGAAGGGAGGCGGAAGGGAATGGCTCGACGACTCGAGGCGCCGCCGCACGAGGTGCGCGTCCTGTTCCACCCCGAAGAAGCCGACGACTTCCTGCGCGGCCGTTCGCCCGTTCCGGGGTTCGGCGGCGACGACCCCCTCAACCTCGCGCTCCAGAAGACGTACGACGAGCTGAACGCCGCCTTCCCGGACGCGGGCGAGTTCGTCGAGGCGTTCAGCGAGCCGGCGCCCTGGGTTCGCGACGGCGGGTTCCAGTGGTTCGCGGTGAACTTCCGCTTCGCGAACGAGCGCGTCGAGCGCGTGGGTCACGATGCGGACGCACTCGCCGACTGGATCGCGGAGCACACGCCGGACCTGCTGTTCTCCTTCGAGGACGAGCACGGCCGGCCCGCCCCCGTGTCATCGCCGCGCGGCCGGTCCAGGTGACCCCACCTCGCGCCGGCGGCGGCGCACGGTGGGCCTACGGATCGCTACAGTCCCTCTGGTAGCCGCAGCGCGGGCAGATGATGCGACAGTGCCGCTCGTACATGGGCGCGCCGCATACATCGCAGACCGGCGGTCCCGCGGAGGCGCCGTCCGACCGCGGCGCATCTTCGGTCCACTGGTCCTCCGCGGGAGCGGGCCCGCCCCCGGAGTCGGGCTGCGGATCGCCGGGTGCGCTCATGCTCCCGCGAATCGTGCGGGCGAGAAGGGCTCGAGTGGGACGGCCGGAGGCCGGCCGGTGACGAGGTCGCCCACGATCTCGGCCGTGATCGGCGTGAGGAGGATGCCGTTGCGGAAGTGGCCGGTCGCGTAGACGAGGCCCGCGACAGCCGGGTCCGGGCCCAGGATGGGCAGGCCGTCCGACGTTCCCGGGCGGAGCCCGGCCCACGTCTCGACGATGGCCGCTTCCGCGAGGGAAGGGACGGCCGCGATGGCGTCGTTCACGAGATCGCGCACCCCGGCCGGCGTCACCCGGCGGTCGAAGCCGGCCCGCTCGACGGTCGCGCCGACCAGCACGCGGCCATCCACCGTCGGGATCATGTAGCAGCCACCGCTCATGACGATGCGGCGGAGCATGGGCGGCACCACCTCCACTGCCATCATCTGGCCCCGCACCGGCAGCACCGGCAGTGCGCGCGACAGCCCGCCGAGCAGCCCGCTCCAGCTCCCCGCCGCGACGACCACGGCCGCCGCATCGATCCGCTCGCCGCTGGCCAGCTCCACGCCGGCGACGCGGTCGCCCGGCGCAGCGAGCACGCGGGCGGCAGGCACACCCAACCGGAACGTGACCCCGGCGGCGGCCGCCGCCGCCCAGAGCGCGCGGCCGAGGCGGCGGTTGTCCACGTGCCCGTCCGCGTCCGTCAACGCAGCCGCCCGGACGGTGCCGGCCAGCGAGGGCTCCAGCTGGCGTGCGGCGGCGCGGTCCAGCCATTCGGCATCGACGCCCGCCGCCCACTGCTGCTCGACCTCCCGCCGCAGCGCCTCCGCCGCGTCGTCGCTCAGCGCGACCCGGAGCTTGCCCAGCGCCCGGTGCTCGACGGCCACACCCGTCGCTTCGCGCAGCGCGCGCAGGAACCCGGGGTAGCGGTCATGGCTCGCCCGCGCCAGCGCGAACAGCGCGTCGGGCCGCTCGCCCTCCGTCAGCACCGACAGCATCCCCGCGGCCGCCCAGGTCGCTTCCCGACCCGGCGTGCCGCGCTCCACCACGACGACCCGGAGCCCGCGCCGCGCCAGCTCCCACGCGCTCGCGCACCCGACGGCGCCGCCGCCGATCACCACCGCATCCGGCCGCTCTCCGTTCACTCTCCCTCGCCGATCCCGGCGCCCCGGTACGTCCGCGCCAGCTCCACGTAGTGTGCTGCGCTCTCCATGACCCAGCGCGCCGCCTCTCCTGACAACTCTTTCTTCACCCGCGCGGGGATCCCCGCCACCAGCGTGCGCGGCGGCACCACCATGCCCTCGGGCACCACGCTCAACGCCGCCACCAGCGCCTCCTCGCCGATCACCGCGCCCTGGAGGATCACCGCGTTCATCCCGATCAGCGCGCCGCGGCGGATCTCGCAGCTCTCGAACGCCGCGCCATGGCCGACGGTCACCTCGTCGCCCACGATCGTCGGGCCGCGCGCGCTCACGTGCAGCACGCAGTTGTCCTGCACGCTCGACCGCGCGCCGATCCGGATGCCGTGCTCCGGGTGATCGCCACGCAGCACCGCGCCGAACCAGATGCTCGCCTCCGGTCCGACCTCCACGTCTCCGATGAGCACCGCCGTCGGCGCCACGAAGGCCGTGGGGTGCACCCGCGGGGAAACCCCGTGATGCGAAAGGATGTGTGCCATCTCTCCCGCTCGCTTGCCGTGCCCCTGTCTCGCCGAACTTAGATCCCGGGGCCGCACCGCGAAAGCCCATGGCGCCGGCCGCCGCACACCCTCCGCCCGGGGTGTCGCGCCCGGGCCGTTTCTCCACTAGATTGCGCCCCGAAACAAGCGACGACACGCAGCATCGTCCCGGTGCTCGGGGCCGCGTCGCCCGGCGGGCGCCGACGACGAGCGTGTTGGCATCTCAGCACATACGGGGCAAGTCGTGAAGCGAATCCTGGTGACCGGCGCCGCCGGGCAGATCGGGGCTGAGCTCGTTCCCGCGCTCCGCGCGCGGTACGGGGACGACGTCGTTGTGGCGTCAGACCTCCGGCCGATCTCCGACGACCGCGGGCCGGCTCTCGTCCTCGATTGCAGCGATGCCGACGCAGTGGACCGCGCGGTGCGGCACTACGACGTCGGCACCATCTACCACCTGGCCGCGGTCCTGTCCGCCTCCGCGGAGCAGGCGCCGCTGCGGGCGTACCATCTCAACATCGGCACGTTGCTCAACGTGCTCGAGGTCGCGCGCGAGCGCGGCTGCGCTGTCTTCACGCCCAGCTCGATCGCCGCGTTCGGACCCGGCGCGCCGCAGGACGGCACGCCGCAAGACACCATCCAGCGCCCGACCACGATGTACGGCGTCACCAAGGTCGCGGGAGAGCTGCTCTGCGACTACTACCACAGCCGGTACGGCGTGGACACGCGCGGCGTCCGCTACCCCGGGCTCATCTCGCACAGCGCGCCGCCCGGTGGCGGCACGACGGACTACGCGGTGGACATCTTCCATCACGCCGTCCGCCACGGGCGCTACACGTGCTTCCTGAGCGCGGATACGCAGCTCGACATGATGTACATGCCGGACGCCGTGCGCGCCGCCATCGAGCTGATGGAGGCCGACCCCGCGCGGCTCCAGCACCGCAACGCCTTCAACATCACCGCGATGCAGGTCACGCCGGCCCGCCTCGCCGATGCCATCCGCAAGCACCTGCCGGGCTTCCGCATCGAGTACGACATCGACCCGGTCCGCCAGGCCATCGCCGACTCCTGGCCGACCCGCATCGACGACTCGGCCGCCCGTGCCGAGTGGGGCTGGCGCCCCGCGTACGACCTCGATGCCATGACCGCGGACATGCTCGAGCACCTGTCGGTGCGTGCGGACCAGGCCGTCGGCGCCGCGGATCCGCCGGCCTGACCCGCACGCTCGTTTGCGAGGAGATGATACCATGCCGCTCGACCGGCTGACCGGCGTCCTCGACGCCCACGTGGAAGAACTGCGGCGCCGCGGCACCGCCAAGGGGGCCGAAGCCGTGGTCACCGCCGTGATCCCCGCCAGCGGCCCGCGCGGGCCGCGCTTCCTGCTCGAGGGGTACGGCGACAAGCCGTTCATCCGCATGAACTCCAACTCCTACCTCGGCATGGGGCTCCGGCCGGAGATCATCCGCGCCGAGGAGGAGGCCACCGCGCGTTTCGGCGCAGGGCCCGGCGCCGTCCGCTTCATCAGCGGCACGTACGCGCCTCACGTCGAGCTCGAGCGGCGCCTCGCCGCGTTCCACGGGCGCGAGGCGGCCATGCTCTTCAGCTCCGCCTACGCCACCATGGTGGGCACGCTGGTCCCGCTGATCACGGACCAGACCATCGTCATCAGCGACGAGCTCAACCACAACTGCATCATCAACGCGATCCGGCTGGCACGGCCGCTGGACAAGGTGGTCTACCCGCACCTGGACATGGCCGCGCTCGAGCGCGCGCTCGCCGCAGCGGCTGGCCGCGCGCGCCGCGTCATCGTCGTGACCGACGGCATCTTCAGCATGCGCGGCGACCACGCGCCACTCGATCGCGTGATGGAGCTGGCGCGTTCGTACGACGATCGCTTCGAGGAGAACGTGGTCGTCGTCGTGGACGACTCGCACGGCGTTGGCGCGTTCGGCGCCACCGGCCGTGGTACCGAGGAGTACACGGGCTCGCCACCCGCGGATGTGCTGGTCGCGACGCTCGGCAAGGCGCTCGGCGTCAACGGCGGCTACGTCGCATCCTCCGCCAGCGTCATCGGCTACCTGCGCGAGACCGCACCCTTCTACATCTACTCGAACCCCATCACGCCGGGTGAAGCTGCTGCCGCGCTGCGCGCGCTCGAGATCCTGGACAGCGACGAGGGGCGCCGCCTGCTCGACCGGCTGCGCGCCCTGACCCGCCGCTTCGAGGCCGGCCTCGTCGAGCTCGGCTTCGAGGTCATCCCCGGCGAGCACCCCGTCGTGCCGCTCATGGTCCGGGACACGGAGCGCACACGTGAGCTGGTCGCGCACCTGCGCGAAAACGGTGTGCTCGCCACCGGACTGAGCTACCCGGTCGTGCCGAGGGGAGACGAGGAGATCCGCTTCCAGGTGAGTGCCGAGCACACGGAGGCCGACATCGACGAGGTGCTCGGCGTGCTCGCGGCGTATCGGGAGGCGCGGCAGAACGCCGTCAAGACCTGATCCCTCGGCGCGGCGCCGGCGGCCTCAGGATCGGTACGACGGCGTCCGCGGTGGCGGCCGAGACTCGGCGGCGTTCGCGGAGGGCGCCGCCGGCACGCGCACCACGCGCGGTTCGGCGCCGGTCGGCTCGTCCGCATCGGCGGCGGCAGGCTCCGCGCCGGACCGCGACGGCGCGGCCGTCTGCGTCGCCGCCTGGTCGGAGGGCGGCCCCGTCCCGGTCTCGTGCTCCGCCGCCGCTTCGGTCGCCTCATCCGCCGCGTGCGCCGCATCCATCGACGGCGTGGCGCGCCGGAGCCGGGCGCGCAGGACCTGCGTCTCGGTCGCTTCCAGCACTTCGATCCGGATGCCGTCGCGCTCCAGCTGCTCGCCAGCCACGGGCACCCGCCCCAGCTCCTCGAGCAGGTAGCCGTTCAGCGAGCGGTGCTCGAGCAGCGGGAACGACGTGTTGAAGAAGTGGTTGATCTCGCGCAGGTCCGCATCTCCGGCGGCGATGACCTCGTTGCGCGAGACGCGCGTCAGCGCTTCCTCCTCCGCCACGTCCATCTCGTCCGCGATGTCGCCGACCAGCTCCTCGAGCACGTCCTCCAGCGTCACCAGGCCGTCCGTGCCGCCGTACTCGTCCACCACGATCGCGAGATGGATGCGCCGCGTCTGGAAATCGCGTAGCAGCTTGGTCAGCGACACGGAGCCGGGCACCACCAGCGGCTCGCGCGCGAGGCTGATCAGCCGCACGTCGCGCTGGCCCGAGACCAGCGCCTGGTAGGCGTCGCGCAGATAGAGCACGCCCGTGATGTCGTCCACGCTCTCGCCGTAGACCGGGATGCGCGAGTACGGAACGCTGCGGAGCTGCGGCGCGATCTCCGCCAGCTTCAGAGAGTCCGGCCACGCGAACATGTCCACGCGCGGCGTCATGATGTCCCAGGCCTTCGTCTCGTCGAGCTGGAACGCCCGCTCGACGAGCTGGCGCTCGTGCTCTTCGATCACGCCTTCCGTGTGGCCCAGATCCGCGAGCTGACGGATCTCGGTCTCGGCCTCGCTCACCGTGCCGTTCCCGTCTCGCGCCATCTGCCCACCCGCCAGCCGCTCCAGCACGACCAGCGCGGGCGCGAGAGCGGTGCACAGCACGTCCAGCCCCGGCGCCAGCACCAGTGCGATCCGCACACCGTGATTCGCAGCGATCGCCATGGGCAGCAGCTCGCCCAACGCGGCGACGCCGAGCGCCGCAACGGCCGCACCCGCGATCAGCCCGGCGATGCCCCCCAGTTGATAGCCCAGCACGCCCGCCAGCAACGCGCACGCGGCGTCAGCGAGCGCGTCGCCCAGCCGCAGCAACGCGAGCGCGCGGCGCGGCCGCTGACGCACACGCGCCAGCGCCGCACCTCCGCGAAATCCTTCATCGACCAGTGTGCGGATGCGCGAATCGCCCAGTGAGAAGACGGCCAGCTCGGCAGTCGTGAAAAAGGCCGAAAGGGCGAACGCGATGAGGAGAAGAACGCTCAGCGGAAGCATCGCCCGGTCCTGACCGGCGCGCGCTTCCGACTCCGGCTACTTCGATCCAGGCCTAAGTCCATGCGCGGCTCGACTCGATGAGCTCATCCACGACGTCCACGGCGCTCCGCCCGTCCGCCTCCGCCTGGAAGTTCGTCACGACGCGGTGCCGCAGCACCGACGGCGCGACCGCCCGGACGTCCTCGTACGTCGGCATCGCACGGCCCGCCATCGCCGCACGCGCCTTCGCTCCCAACACCAGGTACTGCGATGCACGCGGGCCCGCGCCCCAGCTCACGTAGCGCCGCGCCACCTCCGGTGCCGCCTCGTCCTCCGGACGCGTCGCCCGCGCCAGCCGCACCGCGTACGCCACCAGCGACGGAGGCGCCGGCACGCGCCGGACCAGCCCCTGGAGGTCGATCAGCTCCGCGGCCCCCAGCACCGGCTTCACCTTCGGCTCCTCAGCCCCCGTCGTCTGGAGCGCCACCCGCTCCTCCTCCTCACGCGTCGGATACCCGATCCGCAGCTCCAGCATGAACCGGTCCAGCTGCGCCTCGGGCAGCGGATAGGTCCCCTCCTGCTCGATCGGGTTCTGCGTGGCGAGCACGAAGAACGGCGGCTCCAGCGGGATCGTCTCTCCCGCCACCGTCACCGCCCGCTCCTGCATCGCCTGGAGCAGCGCCGCCTGCGTCTTCGGCGGCGTCCGGTTGATCTCGTCCGCCAACACCACGTTCGCGAACACCGGACCCCGCACGAACCGGAAGTGCCGCTTCCCGGTCGAGCGGTCCTCCTCCAGCACCTCCGTCCCCGTGATGTCCGAAGGCATCAGGTCCGGCGTGAACTGGATGCGGTTGAACTTCAGCTCCAGCGCCTCCGCCAGCGTCGAGATCAGGAGCGTCTTCGCCAGACCCGGGACACCCACCAGCAACGCGTGCCCGTTCGCGAGCAGCGCCGTCAGCAGCCCCTCCACGATCGCGTGCTGGCCGATCACCCGCTTCCCGATCTCCGCCTCCAGCTGACTGCGCGCTTCCGCCAGCCGCTCTAGCAGCATCAGGTCCCGCTCGTCCGGCTGAACCTGCCGGGCTACCGTCGCTTCCATTCCTTCACCTTCTCCATCCGCCGCCGTCCGGCGGCTCACGGCATCACGCCCACGTCGGCTCCCGGGGACGAAACCGCCCCGCCCGGCCCCCGCTCGGGGGCCGTCACCGGCGAGGCGATCCCTATCTCACGGCAATACTTCTTTTCTCTCTTCGATCCGCGTCTTCCGTGCCCCGGCCGGCCCACCGGCGTACCTGCGTCGCCCGGGCCGCCAGCCGCGCGGAGCCGTATCCCACCTTTACCTCCCGCGGAGACCCGAGTTCCCGCCACCGAACCGGGCCCGGGCTCCCCCGCGGGCCTGCCCGGTACCACGCCAGGGGCCCCGGCTCCGGGCTGGCCGCCGCGGCGGCGGTGGCTGCGGCCACCGCCTGCCCCGGCCCGCCCGCGGCGCCGTGGCGCGGTCCTCCAACTCGCATCGGGCAAAGTACTTGCAAGATAGATACCGCTTCGTTCAGCGGTCAAGCGGGAGGAGCTTGCGAAAAATTTCACAAGCGCCTAGCTTATCAAGGCTCGACGGCGAACGGCCGGGGAGGTCACGTGGTGGAGAAGAGGCAGGTAAAGCCCCGTCCGCGGCTCGCGCAAGAGGCCGGCCGGTATCTCGGACACGGGCTGACGTGGGCGGCGAGTACGGGCCTGTTCCTCTTCCTCGGCTGGTTGGTGGACCGCTGGCTCGGGACGATGCCGTTGTTCCTGATCCTGGGCGCGTTCATCGGAGCGGGCGCCGGATTCTACAGCCTCTACTACCATCTCGTCGTGGAACCGCGCGAGCGAGAGCGACGCCGCCAGGAGCGGGAATGAGCGGGCGCCACCGTGCGATTCTGGGCTACGCGGTCGCGAGTGCCCTGGCCGTCGGGCTCGGGGCCCTGGGCGCCGGTCTGCTCCTCGGCCCGCAGGATGCCGCAGCGGTCCGCACCGCCGCCGTCGCGGCGTACGGAATCCAGGTGGTCAGCTTCGCGGCGCTCGCGAGCGCGCGCGGCCCGGGGTTCTTCCTAGCGTGGGGCGCCGGGACGCTGTTGCGCCTGGGCGCGGTGCTGGTGGCGGGAGTGTGGCTGGCGCGGACGCAGGCCAGGCCGCCGGCGCCGCTCATGCTTGGGCTGGCGGGCTTCCTGTTCGCGTTGCTGCTGCTGGAACCGATCTTTTTCCGGATGGGGCTACGGAGCGAATAGACAATGATGACGCGGGTGTGGTCCATGCTCGGCGCGGCCGCGCAGGAGGAAGGTCCGAATCTCGGCGAAGTCATCATGCACCACGTGACGGACTCGCACGAGATCGAGCTGCCCGGCTTCACGCTTCAGCTCCCACGTTGGGAGCCGCTGCAGCTGGGGCCGCTCACGATCGACCTGTCGCCGACCAAGCACGTGGTCTTCATGCTGCTGGCCGCGATCCTGGTGGCGACGCTCATGATCTGGACGGCGCGGCGCGTGGCGCGTCAGGACGCGGGGCGGGCGCCGAGCGGGCTGGCCAACCTGGTGGAGGCGTTCGTCATCTACCTGCGCGACGAGGTCGCGCTGGCGAACATCGGGCACGGGGGCGAGCGGTACGTGCCGTACGTGCTGACGCTGTTCTTCTTCATTCTGTTCACGAACTTGCTCGGGCTCGTGCCGTTCGGCGCGACGGCCACGGGCAACCTCTCGGTGACGGCGGCGCTGGCGCTGCTGTCGCTGGGCGTGATCGAGGTCGCGGGCTTCAGGGCGCTGGGGCCGCGCGGCTACGCGAAGACGATCTTCTTTGCGCCCGAGGGCATGGGGCCGGTCGGCAAGGGGTTGATGCTGTTGATCATGACGCCGGTCGAGCTGCTCGGGAAGCTGACGAAGCCGTTCGCGCTGGCGATCCGACTGTTCGCCAACATGACGGCGGGGCACTTCGTGATCCTGTCCCTGCTCGGGCTGATCTTCATCTTCGAGGCGGTCAAGGGGCTGATCATCCCGTGGCTGGGGCCGGTGGCGATGGCGACGGCGATCATGGTGCTGGAGGTGTTCGTCTCGTTCCTCCAGGCCTACATCTTCGCGATGTTGACGTCGGTCTTCATCGGGTTGATCCGGCATGCACACTGAGATCGCCGCGCGCGGCGCGGGGTCTCGGGCGAGCGCGCCCGCCCTCAGGTGGCGCGCCTTCGGGCGGGGTCGCTCGGAACCGCCCGTCGTAACGTACCCGGCGGGGTGCGCCGGGGAGCGCCGCGCGGCCGACCGGGCCGGGTAGCGGCTACCGCGGCGCCGGGCGGAGGGGGCCGCCCTCGCGTCCGCGGAGAGCGGTTCGACCATGACCCCCTGGGACCCGGAGGGTTTCATGATGCATGCACTGCTCGCGTTGGTGCAGGAGGCGGCCCAGGCCGGTAGCGCCGAGTACGCCGAGAACTACCTCGCCCTGCTGGGCGCGGCGATCGGCGTCGGGCTGACGGTGATCGGCGCGGGGCTCGGCATCGGGCGCATCGGCGGTGCGGCCGTGGAGGGGATCGCGCGGCAGCCTGAGGCCGCGGGCAACATCCAGACGGCCGCGATCATTCTGGCGGCGCTCATCGAAGGCGCGGCTCTGTTCGGCCTCGTGATCGCGCTGCTGTTCAAGTTGCTGTGACCGTGGGCCATCCGGCTCCGGGTTCCGGGCGGCGTCCGCTCGGAGCCCGGGGCCGGGCGGCACGCGCAACCGAAAGGACACCATGAACCTTCTTCTGATCGTCCAGGAACAAGCCGGGGGCGGCGGAGGCCTGTTCAGCATCAACCCGGGCCTCATGATCTGGACCGTGGTCATCTTCCTGGCGCTGCTGGCCGTGCTCGGCAAGTTCGCGTGGAAGCCGATCCTCGGCGCGCTCGAGGCGCGTGAGCGGCGCATCCAGGACATCCTCGATGCTGCCGCACGGGACCGGGAGGAGGCCGAACGGCTCATGGAGGAGCATCGGCGCCAGCTCGCCGAGGCCAGGCAGCAGGCGCAGCAGATCACGGCGGAGGGGCGGCAGGCCGCGGACCGGATCCGGCAGGAGATGCTGGAGCGCGCGCGCGCGGAACAGGAGGAGCTGCTCGCCCGCGCCCGGCAGGAGCTGGAGCGCGAGCGGGAGCGTGCGCTCGAGACGCTGCGCCGGGATGCCGTGGACCTCTCGCTCGCCGCTGCGGCGAAGCTGGTCGAGAAGCGGCTCGGCAGCGAGGACGACCGGCGTATCATCAACGAGTACCTGGACCGCATCGGCGCCAGCCGTCAGGGCGTGGAGGTCGGCTGAGTGAGAGAGACGACTGTCGCCCGCAGCTACGCCGAGGCGCTGTTCGAACTCGGCCAGCGCCACCGCCAGCTCGAGGTCTACGCCGACGCCCTGGACGTCGTCACCGGGTTGCTCGAGACGCAGCCCGCGATCCGCACGTTCCTCGAGTCGCCTACGGTGGAGCCGGCGGCAAAGAAGGGGGTACTGACGGATGCGCTCGGTAACCGCGTGCCGCGGCCGTTCCTGAACTTCCTGCTGGTCGTCGTCGACAAGGGACGCCAGCGGCTGCTGCCGGAGGTCGCGCGCGAGTACCACGCGCTGCTCGATGAGCACCTGGGCCGGATGCACGTGCAGGTCACGCTGGCTCGCGAGGCCGATGCACGCACCGGCGAGGAGATCAAGGCCGCGCTGTCCGCCGCTCTGGGCCGCACGGTCCTGCCGCATTTCCGCGTGGATCCCAGGATCATCGGCGGCATGATCGTGCGCTACGGGGACCGCGTGCTCGACGGCTCGCTGCGGAGCCGTCTCAACTCGCTCCGCCGCCAGTTGCTGGCGACGGAGCTGCCCAGGACGCTCCTGGTGTGATTCGGCTCGAACCCGAACGGAACCATGGCCAGTACTGAAACCCAGCTCCGCGCGAGCGAGATCAAAGATATCCTCCTCCGCCAGATCGAGCGCTACGAGGAGGACCTACAGGTCGAAGAGGTCGGCGAGGTTCTCGAGGTCAAGGACGGCGTGGCCCGCATCTACGGGCTGACCAACGCCATGGCCAGCGAGATGCTCGAGATCACTTCGAGCGAAACGAACGAGACGGTGACCGCCCTGGCGCTGAACCTCGAGGAGGACAACATCGGCGCCGTCATCATGGGCGAGTGGACGGCACTCCGGGAAGGCGACCAGGTGCGCCGCACGGGCCGCGTGCTCGACGTGCCGGTCGGCGCGGGGTACCTCGGCCGCGTGGTCAACCCGCTGGGCGAGCCGCTGGACGGCAAGGGCCCCGTGGATCCGATCGAGGGGCGCCGGCAGATCGACATCGTCGCGCCGGGCATCGTGCTCCGGCAGCCCGTGAAGGAGCCGCTCCAGACGGGGCTCAAGGCGATCGACTCGATGATCCCGATCGGGCGCGGGCAGCGAGAGCTGATCATCGGCGACCGTGGCACGGGGAAGACCGCCGTCGCGATCGACACGATCATCAACCAGCGCGACACCGACGTCATCTGCATCTACTGCGCGATCGGGCAGCGCGCGGGCAAGGTCGCGTCGGTGGTGGAGACGCTGCGCGAGAACGGCGCGATGGACAAGACGATCGTCGTCGTCGCCAACGCGAGCGACCCCGCGGCGATGCAGTACATCGCGCCCTACGCGGCGTGCGCGCTGGGCGAGCACTTCATGTGGCAGGGCAAGGCGACGCTCGTCGTCTACGACGACCTCACCAAGCAGGCGCAGGCTTACCGGCAGATCTCGCTGGTGCTGCGGCGTCCGCCGGGGCGTGAGGCGTACCCGGGCGACGTCTTCTACCTGCACTCGCGCTTGCTCGAGCGTGCGGCCAAGCTCTCGGATGAGCACGGCGGCGGCTCGCTCACGGCGCTGCCGATCATCGAGACGCAGGCCGGCGACGTCTCCGCGTACATTCCGACCAACGTGATTTCGATCACGGACGGGCAGATCTTCCTCGAGTCGGACCTCTTCTACGCGGGCGTGCGGCCGGCGGTGAACGTCGGCATCTCGGTCTCTCGAGTGGGTGGCTCCGCGCAGATCAAGGCGATGCGGAAGGTCGCGGGCCGTCTGCGTCTCGACCTGGCGCAGTACCGCGAGCTGGAGGCGTTCGCGCAGTTCGGCTCGGAGCTGGACCCGGCGACGCAGCGCCAGCTCGCGCGCGGGCAGCGCACGGTGGAGGTGCTCAAGCAGCCGCAGTACGCGCCCATGCCGGTCGAGCACCAGGTGATGATCCTGTACGCCGTGACGAACGGCTACCTGGACGAGGTGCCGGTCGAGCGGATCCGTGCCTGGGAGGCGGGCTTCCACGACTTCATGCGTGACCGTTATCCGCAGGTGGGCGAGGCGATCCGGACGACGAAGGATCTGTCGGACGAGACGGAGCAGCAGCTCGTCGCGGCGATCCGCGAATACAGCGAGACGTTCGCCGCGCAGGACGCGACGCCCGCTGCCGTGGGGGCCTGATCATGGCGAAGGTTCGGGAGATCCGCCGGCGCATCCGCTCCGTCGAGAACACGCGCCAGATCACGCGCACGATGGAGATGGTCGCGACATCGAAGCTCAAGCGCGCCTCGGACCGCGTGGCTGCCGCGCGTCCGTACGCGGAGCAGCTGACGGCGGTCATCGCGCGCCTGTTGGACCCCGAACTGCGTGAGCGCTACCCGCTCCTGCGCCGTCCGGAGACGGTGCGGCGCGCGGCGGTCGTGCTGCTCACGGCGAACCGCGGTCTGGCCGGCGCGTTCAACGCGAACCTCATTCGCGAGGCGCGCGGGCTGCTGAACCGGCTTCGCGAGGACGGCGCCGAGGTCGAGCTCCACGCCGTCGGAAAGAAGGGGATCAACTTCTTCCGCTTCCTGCGCGAGCCGCTGGCGAGCGCGCGGACGGACATTTCGGACCGGCCGAGCGCGGAGGACGCTGCCTCGCTCATCGATCCGCTGGTGGCGTCGTTCGAGAGAGAGGAGCTGGACGCGGTCTACGTCGTCTATGCGCAGTTCCGGTCGGCGCTGTCCACGCCGCCGGCGGTGATGCGCGTCCTGCCGGTCGAGCCGCCGGCGGAGATGGGCGAATCCGCCGCGGTCAGCTACATCCTCTCGCCCTCGGCGGACGAGATCCTCTCGAGGCTGCTGCCGCTCTACGTGCGCAACAGCGTCTACCGCGCGCTGGTCGAGACGGCTGCATCCGAGCAGGGCGCGAGGCGGACGGCCATGAAGAACGCGTCGGACAACGCCGGCGAGATGCTGGACGTGCTCCGGCGCACGTACAACCGGGCCCGCCAGGCCCAGATCACGCAGGAGATCGCCGAGATCGTCGGCGGCGCCGCCGC
>Ga0079224_100001079_pt1 | contig 30037 bp, 29 predicted proteins | sample Stecom2015_FD_80414 | JGI IMG/M metagenome (GOLD analysis project Ga0079224, IMG submission 80414) | Agricultural soil microbial communities from Utah to study Nitrogen management - Steer compost 2015 | ecosystem: Environmental > Terrestrial > Soil > Agricultural land | place: USA: Utah... | reverse complement strand
ATCACTCATAGTTTTTCAAAGAATCAAAGACCAGAAAGCTTGGAAGCAATGATTGTTCAAGATGCTGATCGCTTAGATGCTCTGGGGGCTATAGGTGTTTTGAGATGCGCTAGTGTTAGTACTCATTTCGGTTCCGATTATTTTGATCCAGAGGATTTTTGGGCAAAGAATCGCGAGCTCAATGATCAAAAATTCATGGTGGATCATTATCAAACAAAGCTCTTTAAACTTGCTGATTTAATGAATACAAAAAGTGCAAGAGAAATGGCTTTTGAGCGAATTGAGTTTATGAAGCTATTTCTTGCAACTCTTCAGTCTGAATCTTTTCCTCACTAACACTGAAGAACTTATAATATAAAACAACCGCTACTATATAGCTTAACCCTGATAAGTAGAATGTTGGGCCAAAGCTAAAATTCTCAATGAGGTATCCACCGATTCGAGTGCTGACGGTATAAACTAAATGGTAAGAAAATAAAATCATCGCCGAGGCAAAGACACACTCCTTCTCTTTTACTCTCTCCATTTCAAACATCGAAGTAATGGGTGAAGACATATTCATCAGCATACCTCTTACAAAGAAGCAGCTGAGAACGACTCCGAGATTCCCCACTACTCCCATTGAGACCATAAAAGGAATAGATAGCAGTGATGTTAAGATAATAAAGCGTAACTGAGTCGTTCTCTTCATAAACCAGGGAGTAACAAAAATCCCTACGAAAATAAAAAATTGAAGAAGTGAGAAGGTTAACCCTATCTCTTTGGTGGATAAACTAAACTTCTCTTTCAGATAAATATTCATGAAAGGAATGACTAAACCTGCACCAAAAGCAAAGCAAAGCTTGGGTAAGGTAAGCTTTCCAATCACCTTCCACTCCTGCTCTTTCAGGGATTTGAAAACATTAATACGTACTCTGGGAATTTCAACTTTTGTAATACGAAGAAAAATAATATTTGGAATGAAGATCAAACCAGTAGAGAGCATCAGACTGGCCTTAAAAACAGCAACCTCGTCCTGAAGAGGTGTAAGCATTTTTACCAATGTCGGTATAAAGCCACCAATCAAATAACCTACAAATTGGGCGAGAATACCTAAGCATGAGTTCATAGTAAAAAGTTGAACCCGCTCATTTGGCGTAGAGTTTCTCAAGTAAAAGGGCGCTATAGAAATATTAAAAAGCGCCATAAACATACTCGCCATTAAGCCTAAATTAAAAAGAAGATCTACTGAATGACTTAAAACCTGAGCGCCATAAAAGAGACTAGATAAAGTCATGGCAAAAATGACCAAATGCTTTACGTGGAAACGCTCTATGATAAATGCAGCAGGTATGGCCATAAAGGCAATACCCAAAGATGTCGTCGATATTAAGTTACCAATCATGGCCTCGCCAAGACCCATGTGCTTTAAATAAAGATTGAAGAGGAGCCCATAAATGGCCACTCCCATGGAGACCAAAGCATTACCAAGTAAAAATATTTTTACGTTATTAGAAAAACTATGAAAGCTATGAAAGTAGGTTCTCATCTTGCCTTCATCATGCCCTGAAATGATGACTTTACGGGAGTAAGCAAATTTTGCTGTTTAGTGTCACCTATTTTTGTTTGATAAGTCAAACCATTTTCGTTATGTTTCTGATGCCAATTCTGAAAAGGAAGAAACAAATATGAAATTACTCATTGTTCTTAGTTTATTTTCCACAAGTCTTTGGGCCGATTTTGTTCACCTGGCCCTTACTAAAGATTCAAATCAGATTATTTTGACTCAAAATGGAAGCTCTTCAGTACTTAACTCAATAAAAGATAAGCTCGCCCTTTACCCTGATATTACTCCTAATGGTCAAGAACTTGTCTATGTTACAGGCCCTGATCCTCAGGATCTTCATATCAAATATAAAAATCTTAGTTCTCAACGAGAGGCCTCTTTTCATTTCTCTCATAAGTCGATGATTGTTCACCCTCAGTTTTCTCACAATGGAAAACTTCTTTTCTTTTCTGCTGAAGACCAAGAAGGGATAAGTCGCATATACCTTTTTAACTTTAAAGAAGAGATGAAGAAACAAGGGAAAAACTTAGGAAGCTACTCCCTCGATAGCGCTGAGAATTTAAGCCAAGAAGAAGTCGCGTTCTTTCCTCGTCCTTCTTCAGATGGAAACTTTATCGTTTATCAAAGGAACCAAGCTGGGAAGAAAGAAATTATTTTACTCGATCGCATCTTTCAAACAAAAGAAGTTATCGCTGAAGGCATGAGTCCAGCTCTTTCATTCGATGAAACTAAAATTGCCTACGCTAAAGAAATTGAAGGTCAGTATGAGATTTTTATTTTTGATCGACTTCTTAAAACTCATAAGCAGATGACTTTCGATAAGAATCACCAAATGGCACCCACATTTAGACCTGATAATACTCTGGTTTTCTCCTCTCAAGAAGAAGGTCTCTTCAAAATTTATGCACTAAAAGAGCATCATTGGGAGCTACTAGCAGGAAGTGAAGACAAGAGTCACTATGCTCCTCAATTTATGGGAGAAACTCATTTCAAACAAGGAACACTCGCTCCATTTATCGAAGTTCCGAGATCCTCATTTGGAACCGTTTCTTATCAAGACAAAATCTATATGGCCGGTGGACACTCAGGGGCAGAACACACTTACCCACCTGAGTCTTTTCAAGATACTTTTGTCGTCTACGATATTAAAAATAATAAATGGGAAAAGCTTGCTCCAAGACCAGTTAAGGCCCATGGCTATCAAATTTTGGCCCACGAAGGTTATATCTATGCCTTTGGTGGCTTTGCTTTCTCTCCTGACCACAAACCGAAGTGGAAGTCCCTTTCTCAAATTGATCGCTATTCTATTAAAGATAATAAATGGGAAACTGTTGCTCACTTAAAAGAGCCTCGCTCATCCAATGTGGTCATCCTCATTGAGGATAAGGCCTATATCATTGGAGGCTGGAATTCGACCCCTAAATTTGAGAATGACTATGATGGAAAATTCCATACTTCTATTGAGATCTTTGATTTCAAAAACCTTAAATCAACTTATGCACCCTACGAATTAAAAGATAAGCGTCGTGCATTCACCGGACTTAATTACCGGAATGAAATTCTTCTCATTGGAGGGCTTGGAGAAGGTGCCACTCACTTTGAACTTCAAAGCAGAGTAACAAAGATTGATCCTCTTACTGGAAAACATACTGAACTTGCTCAACTACCTTTTGCAACCTTTGCTCCTGCCGCCGAAATTATTGATGATGAACTTTTTGTTTTTGGTGGCATGTATCAGACAGGTCCAATGCAGTATGAATATGTTTCTCATATTTATGGCATGAGTCTAGAAACAAAAGAATGGCGCCATACCGGACGCTTTCTTCAAGAGACTAAAGGCTTCTCTCAAGTCTTTAAAATTGACGAGAATACTTTAGGCATATTAGGAGGACATCGTTATTTCGAAGGTTATGATTCTCCTGTTTCAACATTTGAGACTTTTTCAAAATAGTTTTCTAATTGGTGGGGAGTCACTGTCTCCTCACCTTTCACTTTCCTAACCTCTCCCTATCATTTATTCTGAAAACATGAGTTATAACAATATTGTTATATTAACAGGTGCAGGTATTTCGGCCGATTCAGGTCTTTCTACTTTTAGAGATTCTGGCGGTCTTTGGGATAAGTACCGTTTAGAAGAAATAGCCACTCCGGAAGCTTTTGAAGAGAATCCTCAATTGGTGTGGAAATTTTATTCTATGAGAAAAATTGAAGCAGCACAGGCCAAACCAAATCTCGCCCATTTTGCGTTAGTCGATTTCACAAAAAAGAATCCTCAGAAGAATATAACCCTTATTACTCAGAACGTAGATGGTCTCCATCATCGGGCAGATTCACAAGAAGACTTATCCCCTCTTTGTATGCATGGAAGTTTAAACGAATCTCGATGTACTCATTGTGGAACTGTTTACTTTGATGACTATGCTTATTTTAACTTAGACGGAGATTATGCTCCTACCAAATACAACCTTTGTAATGAAACTCAAAGAGCAACTGATCAATATCTACATCACTATAAGTTTCAGTACAAAAACTTTCTCCCCCTATCTCCTTGCTGTAACCAATCTCTAAGACCCCACATAGTATGGTTTGGTGAATTTCCCCTTTTAATGGAAAAGATCCATCCTCTTCTACAAAAATGTGATTTATTTATCTCAATTGGAACCAGTGGAAATGTTTATCCAGCAGCAGGGTTTCTGCAAATTGCTAAAGCCCATGGTGCTAGAACTGTCTGCTTAAACAAAGAAGAAATTATTCAGCATGATCTGTGTGATGAGTTTATCAGCGGCAGGGCCATTGATATTGTTCCCCGGTATTTGAATTCTTTAACCTGAAATACCGAAAGCTTTTAACTGCCCTTCGGCAAGTTTTTTAGCTCTCATTCTACTCTCTTTAAGATGCTTATCAGAATAGGCCGGTGACTCCACTCGAATGACATCTCCTACAAACTTCTTCTTCCATAAATTAAGAATTTTTATCTCAACGAAATAAGCCTTTTTATCAGGTCGATAACCATACTCTTCAAGAGCAATATACTGACCTTTGGCAGAGTAACCTAAGCTATCAACCTTATGATGGACAATGCCCCAGGCAGTTGATGAAAAGAATAAAAAGAAAAACAGATAAAACCTCATACCTACCTTAACAGCAGATACGAGGCCAGAGTGAACGCGTGATATTAATGGTATAAAAGGAGGAATGTGGTCCATTTGTGTACGACTGTAAAAAGTTTAGTCAATTGGGCATACCGCTTTCTCGAGGATCACCTCAAAATCAATCATTCGATCTAGAACTTTAGTCAGCTGATAAACTCTACCATGGAGATAACCATCATCCTCCCAGTGAAAATCAATATCTGTGAGAAAGTCAGCTTCATCGAAAGAATAAAAAGATGAAGTGTATTTTACGAAGTCTTCAAATTGGTAACTCCAACTTTTACTTGTTTCAGTCGTTTTTCCTAAATCATCAAACACGATGGGATTAGTGTATGAATACCATCCACCCTCAAAACCCTTAAAAATAGAAATCACTTTGGTTTTAAGAGGAGCATGATTGTGGTTAAAGTAATAATGAGAAGTCACAGAATAGATTTTTGTTAAATTACTGTTGGCATCGGGACCTTGAATAACAGGCTGGCCGTTATATGAAACTGTTTTGTAACATCCATCAATAATGGCCCCAAAACTAGAAAAGCTCATAAACGCTAATAAAAGTGCAAACATTTTCATATACTTATCCTCCGTGATAAAAATATTGTAGCTCGGGTCTGAAAGTATTCAACACCTTCTTCAACTTTTGCTGCATTCTTGATAAATAAGCATCTTTGTATAAGGAGTAAATATGCAGCACCCTTTTGAGCAGTACATCCGTAGTGTTCCTGATTTCCCAAAACCAGGAGTTGTTTTTAAAGATATTAGCCCACTATTAACTGATCACTTTGATAAAGTTACTGAAGCTTTATGTGAAGGAATTGATTGGAATGAAGTCGATGCTGTGGTCGGTATCGAATCTCGCGGATTCATTCTAGGGGCGGCTATGGCACAGCTCAAAGGTAAGGGCTTTATCCCTATGAGAAAAAAAGGCAAACTCCCTCCTCCGGTGATTGGAGAAAGCTACCAACTAGAATATGGAACTGATACTTTGGAACTCATTGTTAATGATAGGCCACTGAATGTCGTGCTGGTTGATGATGTGCTGGCCACCGGCGGAACTTTAAAAGCTGCGATTAAACTTTGCGAGAATAATAACTTAACAGTTAAAAAGTTGAGTCTTTTGATAAACCTTACTTTCTTAAATAAGTTCAAAGAAGAAGGTTATCCGCTTCATTCTGTTCTTAATTACTAGCCTTTTCTTCCATTCAAAATGGTTTACACTACTATGTATGTGGATCATTTTAGCAACTTTCATTTTTTCTGTAACTCATGTCTTTGCACTCGCTCCTGGTGAGCGAGTGCCCAATACTCAGATCCTGCGCATGCTGCCGGATAATATCGTCCAACTCAATCGCGGCTTTGCTGATGGTCTCACGAATAAATCACACGTCATGATCACTCATAGTGCCGAAGGTTATATCTCTCGGGCCCTATGTATTAAGTCCAGTGCAAATACCTCCTATTGGAGGGTATACCGCATACCTAATGCAGAAGCCCTGAGTGCCGATTTAAACTACACACTAGTAGGGATTGACTACCGTGAGATTCCACAAGAAGTAACGAAAAAGAAAGCACCTAAAATCGAAGAGAAGTTAACTAAGAAGAGTGAATCTCCTATCAAGTACGATCTCCCTGGCCGAATCACTGAAAATGATCTCCTTCAGGTCACAACTCCCGCAAGAAGAAAACTTTTTGTAGAAAGAAACCTTAACCAAGATCAGCTTAGAAGAGATCTATCAAACTATCGATTATCTTTTTATGCTTCACCTTTTGCTAAGCAATCAATCAATGAAGCTGAAAGTATCAGAATAGGTATGCGTGGAGAGAATACTTCTAAGAAGTACAAGCTCATTACCCAACTCGAGCATCAACAATCAAAAGTAAAAGATCCTGTTTCTCAAGAGTCAGTGTCAACTAAGGCCACTCAAGGTCAGGCCCAATTTATTATCAAAGACCTCACAAAAACAATTTCTTCTCTTTCTCTACTCCAATATAATTCTATGTTTTTCTCTAAGCTAGGAACTCCCGACTCACATTGGTTAGTAGGGGTCATCGGTCTTACTTGGAAAATCTATGAATCGGATACCTGGCAGAACATTGATTTCAGTTATGTTCCTTTGCTTGATATGAGAACCACTGATGTCATGGACGCTGATGGAAATATTTCGCAGGAGAAGAAGTCCGGCTTTCGACATGGACTTCGTCTCAATGTGAAAGCAAAAATAAATGAAAGAGTCCATTTAGAAAACAGTTTATGGGTCAGACCTTTTCAGGATCTTACTACTTGGGAACTAAAGTCAGAGGACCTTCTCATTAACAATGATCTAAAGCTTTCTTTCTCTCTTACAGAGAAACTCTTTTTTGACTACAACTTGATCTACATGAAAGATGCTGTTTGGAAGGAGATTTCAGGTTTAAAGGATACTAATATTATCAATGCCCTTAACGTTCGCTATGATTTGGATTTTTAGAAAATAGAGATAAATATTCAACGTTTCCGGTTTTTCCCTCAATAGGTGATTGAATAGTCTGGTGATGAACCCACCCACTTTTCTCTGCAAAAGAAACTACTTCTTTCAAAATTTCTTCTCGAACTTTTTTATCTTTGATGACACCGTCTTTGGGTAACCTATCAGTGCCCGCTTCAAACTGAGGTTTAATCAAAGCAACAAGCTTTCCTGAATCCGTAAGAAGTTTAGAAACATTTCCAAGCACTTTTGTTATGGAGATAAAAGAGATATCCATAACTGCGAGATCTGCAAGCTCATCCAATTGATCTAGATCGCGAATATTAGTTCCCTCTAGATTCACAACTCGACTATCCTCTCTTATCTTTTGGGCCAATTGGTCGTGTCCAACATCGATGGCGTAAACTTTTCTGGCCCCTCTTAGAAGAAGTATTTCAGTAAATCCACCGGTACTTGCCCCAACATCAATAGCGATTAAGTCTTTGGGATTGATTTGGAATTCATCTAGTGCTTTTTCAAGCTTAAAGGCACCACGGCCAACATATAAAGGAGCATTAATTTCGATTTCACAATGAGGATTGATTAACTCTCCGGCTTTCTTAATAACTTTGCCATCAAAGAGTACATCTCCTTTCTCAATCAAGCTTTTTGCTTGGGAGCGAGAACTGACTAATCCCCTATCTGCTAAAACTTTATCTGCTCTCTCTTTCACACTTCACCTTGAAAAACGAATGTCTCGACTCCTGAGAACTTTACTTTTTCTCCGAACTCAACAAGATGCTTACCACCTCTATTTTCGATATGAATATCATCTTTCCAGCCGAGGAAGTGATTCAAAGTGTGGGCACACGCTGTAACACCTGTTCCACAAGAAAAGGTTTCATCCTCAACGCCTCTCTCAAAAGTGCGAACATATGCTTTCTGATTTTCCTCATCGATAACTTCGATAAAATTGACATTTGTTCCATTAGGAAACATTGAGTGATGACGATAAAAAGGAGCTACTTTTTTAATATCTATGGACTTTGCATCTGAAACTAAAAAGCAGAGATGAGGAACTCCGGTATCAATAAAGAAGGCTTGAGGGAAATCAGAAAAGAGAGAGAGATCGTATTTATTGATATCGTCAGCTACACTCATTTCAATTAGAAACTTCCCTTTTTTCTGCTCAACAGAAAAAGTCGTTTTCATCGTTTTAATACGATATTCATCCTTTCTTTCCACATGATCATAAAGAAAGTGAACGAGACAACGTAATCCATTCCCGCACATTTCGGCTTCTCGGCCGTCGGAGTTAAAAATCCTCATTGAAGCGTCGGCTCCCTCGGCGACTCCCACTACAACGACTCCATCTGCACCGATACCAAACTGACGATGACAAAGGGCCTCAATTTTCTCCTGAGACCAATTAAAATCTTTCTCTTTTATAAGAATAAAGTCGTTACCATTGCCTGAGTATTTGTAAAAACGAGTCTTGTTCATAGGAAGATCTTACTCCAAAGTTCTTGGCAAGTACCCTAAAAATAAAGTAAAGTAATGGCTCATGTCTGTGGGATTATAGCTCAGTTGGTTAGAGCTCCCGGCTCATAACCGGGTGGTCGCAGGTTCAAGTCCTGCTAGTCCCACCACTCCAATCAATCTCAGCTTTCCCTGCTCTTCTCATGTATTCATTAACTTTTGAAAACGGTTTTGATCCAAAAAAACCTCGATAAGAAGATAGTGGCGATGGATGAACTGATTCCACTATAAAATGTTTTGTTTCATCGATAAGTTTTTTCTTAGTTTGAGCTGGGGCTCCCCAGAGAACGAATACCAGTCCTGTGTGATACTCACTAAGTTTGGTAATCACAGTATCTGTAAAGACTTCCCAACCCTGTTTATGGTGGCTTCCGGCCTTCCCTTCTTCAACTGTAAGAACCGTATTGAGAAGGAGAACTCCTTGAGTGGCCCAGGAAGACAAGTTCCCGTTGGGACTAATGGGGACTTGTACGTCATCTTCTAATTCTTTAAAGATATTTCTCAGGGAAGGTGGAAGTTTAACTCCTTCTCTAACTGAGAAAGCAAGACCATGGGCCTGCCCTGCTCCGTGATAGGGATCTTGACCCAGAATCACAACTTTAACCTCTTCGAAGGGAGTGAGATTAAAAGCCGTAAAAACTTCTTCACGAGGTGGATAAATGACTTTTCCCTTTTGATATTGATCATTGAGAAAAGCTTGAAGATTTTGATAATAGGGTTTTATTTCTTCAGATGCGATTAATTCTTTCCAATTCATGGAGAAAATTAAACCTTTCTTATTCTTGTTGAGCAAGTTTATCGAAGAGAACTTCGGAAAGATTTCCACTTTTTTTAGAAAATAAGAAGTGAGCGTAGATGACCATGTCCGATTGGAATGTATTAACGAGCCTCAAATTGGTACCTTCAATACATTGATCAGAATTACCAATAACCGCGTTAGTTCTACAGACAGAGGGCCTAAAGGGATAAATAGTACAGGACTCATCTTTATCGAGAAAAACGCAACCTCGCTCCCCATAGCTCAAATTAGAAAAGTTTTCTTTTTGCTTTTCGAGTTTGGCCAGATCAATCTTTACGCCTACTTTTTGTAATATCAGGTCGATCTCATCTTCCGTTACACTAACTTCATTATGACAACAATGAGCGCAACCTTGTCTACAGGGCGACATCTTTTGAACTGTCTCATTTTCAAAAACCGGCTTATTAAAATGGTCAACTAATTCATGAACGATTTCTGCTCGACGAACGGGATCGGAAGTCTTTAAAAGTTGTTCAAAAACAATTTGAACAATATTGGCATACTGTGGATCAGCACTTAGAGCTTCATAATTTTTCTTAGCAATTGCTGGAAATTTCACTAGACCTCCACTTTTTTTATTGTGGCACAGAATTGAATTATTCAAAACTAAAATTATTACAGTTCTACTCCTGATTCATCTCTAGGAAATTCGCTAGGAAAATTTAGTACAGTTCTAACTTCAAAATTGTTTCAATTGCCTCAACAAGGGAATTCCCTTTTTACACGGAGGTAATAATGAAAGTACTTTTAACATTTCTTGTCTTCTCACTCTGTTCATTCACAGCATTTGCACAAACAGCTTCTGAGCCCGCAATGGAAGGAAGTGATGTAGAAACAATGGGTGCTCAGGAAGAAGTTTATGAAGGCACTGATACAACAACTACTCCTCAGGCCGAAGAAGATGTTAGTGAGCCTGGTCTTCAAGGTGCTGACGAATCTATGATTCAGGAAGAAGTAGATACTACTGAAGAAGAAACAATGAGATCAGATTCAATGGGAGAAGGCTCTCAGTCTCCAGAAGGATCAGAAAGCACATCTCCTGGTACTTCTACACCTTAATTTACGTACCACAAGGGCAGGATTCCCTGCCCTTATCTTGACTCTTTTATTTGGCCAATTTAACCTAAATAACTTTACGCCAACATAAAAAGGGTCTAGATAAATGAGAATCTTATTATTACTCCTCCTTATTCCTACATTTACTTTTGCTCAGTACTCAAACGAGTCTGAAATCTCTTCTGTTGTTACAGGTGGGAACTCCAAGGTTGAAACATACTTGGTTAAAACATTGAATAAGTATCTTGATGGAAAAAATACCCATCAACTTTCTGGTCACTATACATATGGTGAATCGAGAGATGAGGTTTCAGCTAGAGAATGGAACGCCAATTATAAGTTTGATAGAGTATGGACTGATCATTTCGGATTTTATGTTGGTGAAGTTGTTGAAGGATACCGCTTTCAGGGAATTAAGGCACGATATAACTCTGACGCCGGTTTAAAGTATTATTTCACGAAGTCTGAAAAAAGAAACATCTTCACTGAAGTTGGTTATCGTTACACCATTGAAGATCAGTACTACTCTGAGACAGCCTATGAGAATAAGGGACGCATATTCGTAGAGTTCAACGATAAGCCCAACAATAATTTCTCCTACAGAATATGGGCTGAATACCTACCAAATTTCACGCGATCGAACGATTACCTCTTTATTCACGAGGCTTCTCTTACTTCTATCCTCACTTCTAGATTCTCTCTGAAGTTTGCCTGGAAAGGAATTTATGACCAGGAACCTGTTGTTGAGGGGAATAAGAACTACGATTTCACTTACACCACTTCTCTAGTGGCCCGTTTCTAATTAAACAATTCGAAAAACTCAGGATAAGACTTATTAACTGCTTCTTTGGGGGACACTGTCCCCCCTGAGTTATGCCTCATAAACAACGAAGCGCTCATCACCATCCGATGGTCATCGGGAAGCACTAAATCCACCTTGCTCGCACATCGAACATCCTCACCTTTAATAGAAAGTGTATTACCAACTACGGAGTGCTTTACTTTAAATGCTTCTAAAATTCGAAGAGACTCTCCCAAGCGGTCACTTTCTTTATAAACGAGATTATCTACTCCAATCAATTCATGTGTACCGTCAATATATGACAAAAAATAAACTAAAGTGGGAACTAAATCTAAACAATCAGTAACATCCATCTTTATATTTTGATGAACTTTTTTAGGATGAATCTTAACACCATCTTTTTCTTGAGTGAGCATCCCTAGAGAATCAAGCAAAGTATAAAACTTCGCATCGGCTTGAAAAGGATCCATCTGCAGATGAGGGAAAAAAGTTTCTTGGTTTAATGCTGCAAATGCCAGCGAATAACTGGCACTACTCCAATCTATGGGCGTAGTGTATTTCTTTAAATTCTTGAAATCTTCAATAAGTCTTAAACTCATTTCCCAATAGCTTTGAGAGGCCACAAGATTCACGGGAATAATTTTAGTTGATTCATAAAAACAAAGAGCAAGACCTGTAGCATATTGAGTCGTACGAGTGCAATCCACTTCTAATTCTGAGGGTAAGTGAACAGGACCTTGTATGAAGAGTTCATCATCCGTTAAAGAACAACTAGCACCGTACTGATTAGCAAAAGAAATAAATTCATCCCATGGGCGCTCTTTTAATCTCGAACCTAACTTTAAAATGTAGGAATTTTTCCCACGTAACAACAAGCTGGCCAAAAACCTTGCAGTAGTTCCTCCCTCCCCAACTTCAATGACTTTGGTAGGGACTTGCGAAACTTCACATTGTGGAAATGAATTATTAAAAACAATCCTATCATTCATCACTTCAAGGTTTAGGCCAATTTCCTTCAAAGCATTAATAAGAATAGTGACATCTGTTGCTTTAGGTAAATTATCAATGACTACACTTTCACTTTTTTGAGCGGCAATGATCAAGGCCCGATTAGCATAGGATTTTGACGGGGAAGATTAATAGTTTTGGGGATTGGCCCCTTATTAATATTTAAAATCATCTGAAGCCTGTATTTTACTGATAAATTCCTTGAAAGGAACTTCCTCAACATAACAGGCACCAATGCTTTTGACGAGTACCAGACGAATGAAATTCTTTGCTTTTTTCTTATCCTGCTCTAAGTAAGAAATAAAGTTTTTGATCGTAAAGTTATCGTAATTGGCCACTTCTAGCTTCTCAATTGGAAGTGCCAGGGCCCTAACTAGCTTTTCCCACTCTTCCAGTGCTGAAGTGGCGTTCGTTAGCCTTAATAAATATTTAATTCCCATCGCCACAGCAAGGCCATGCGGAATTTTAAGAGTGGTTTCAAACGCATGGCCAAGTGTATGACCAAAATTTAAGTAAATTCTTTCACCTTGTTCTTTGAAGTCCTGTTCAACAATTCTAGTTTTAAACTTAGCACTTTCCATAATGATTTCATCAATGGGTGCTTTTTTTATGATGAGTTCGTAGATATCTTTAGAAAGAAAACCATATTTCAAAAGCTCACCTTTCCCACTCCACCATTCTTTATCTGGAAGTGAACTTAAAAAGTCACTGCAAATCAAAACGGATTGAGGTGCATGAAAGGATCCCGCTAAGTTTTTTCCAGCTTCGAGATTAACAGCAACTTTTCCACCGAGTGAGCCATCAATCATTGCAAGTAAAGTTGTAGGAACAGCTACCCAGTCAACTCCACGAAGGACTGTTGCAGCAACAAATCCCGCTAAGTCAGTGGTCGCCCCACCTCCAAACGCATAAATGACATCATCTCTTTGGATACCCTGTGAGACAAAGAAATTGAGTGCTCTTCCATAAGTATCTAAGGTTTTCTCTTCTTCAGGGTTTTTTAGCCAAAAAATATAAGGAGAAAACTGAATCCATTGAGGAAGATGATTCTTGGCCTTATGGTCAGCAATTGCGAAAAACTTACTGCCTTCTCGGTCTTCCAAAAGCTTGAACAGTTCGAGTTTTTTAAGGTAAGTTAGTTTCGAATTTAACATGAAAGGAACTCTCAATTCTTAAGGATTAACAATGCAACAAATCGATTTTTCTTCAATAAAAGAATATGACTCCTTATCGAAAAAGCAGCAACAACTATTAAGGGAAATTGCCGAAGAAAAAGAGAGATCTAATAAAATTAAGTTACTCATCGAAAAACATTTGGCCCGTCGCTCAGAAATCAAGAGTTCTATCAGTGAAAAGAACACCAATATTCTAGACAAAGAATCTCAGGTAAAAGTGTTGAGGGAACAAAAGACTCGCCTAATGAATCAAGGGAGCTCAGAGGAAAAACTAAATGATTATGAATCGAAAATCAGTACCCTCGAGGAAGAATCCTTTGCCATGCTTGAAGAAATTGAAGAGCTAGAAAGAGAATTACAAGAAACTCTTCAGTTTGAAGAGGGTGCTCGCAAAACATTAAGTGAAATTGAAAAAGAAGTTGAACAACTAGTGGGGAGTAAAGAAACAGAATTAAGAAATATTACTTCACACCTGGAAGGTATATTAAACCAGTTGCCAGAGCGAGTTAGAAATCTTCTCATAAAACTTAGCGAGAAGAAAATGGTTCATGGGCCTTTCACTAAAATCGAGGCCGGAAGCTGCATGATGTGCCGATTTAAAATTTCAAAAACTGATGAAGCAGATATTGATGTACATAGACTTCTTAAACAATGTCCTCAGTGCAGTCGAATCTTTCTTCCTTATGGTGTCTAAGTTTTAGACACCTCTTTTGTAATACTTTCCAATGACATTCATCGAGATAGTTAACTTGCTATAACTTGGTCATGAAAGTTTTAGTTTTTAGCGTCTTCCTCTCTTTTTTCTCACACGAAGCTTTGGCCCTCATTATCCCTGATGAATATCGTAGTGGTACTGAAATATGTAGGGATCACCGAGGGAAGAATAAAGAAATTAGTTTTAGAGTAAATGCCCCCATTGACTATGATGATGCTAGCAAAGGTAAAACCTCTCTTTACGCCTGGACTCACAAACCCTTTAATCCACGCTTGAATACAGTTATTTTTCTTTCAGGGGGACCAGGAGATACCGCTCATGGTTCATACCTTGAACTTGATGACTGGAATGTTGTTTTCTTTGATCAACGTGGGAACTCTTGCTCTCGTCCAAGTAATAAAGATACTTATCTGGATCCTCAATTTTATAGTTCTGATAATACAGCTAAAGACATTGAAGAAATTAGAAAGCATTTAAAAGTGAATAAGATTTCAGTTTACGGTGTTTCATATGGTACTGTACCGGCCCACCTCTATGGCCACTACTTTCCCAAATCAACTCGAGCTGTTGTTTTAGAAGGAACAATTTTTCGTGGTGGAGATAACCTCATGAGGCCTCAGTATACGAGAAAAATCATTCAGGATTTTTTTGACTCTCTACCTTCGAAGATGCAACAACAAATTCTTTCTTACTCTCAACATCCCCAAGTAAAGAGCAACTGGTTTTCAAATGTAGCACAAAAAATGTTCTATCTTGATGATGCAGCATCACGCTTCAAAGTATTTCTGAATAATGTTCTTGATAACGAGGATGTTACAATCACGATTCTTAAGTCTTACGAAGAAAAAGAGCAGACTGACCAGGAGTTTGGATTCGGGCAAGTTCAGATGGGGATGATCGGATGTCAGGAATTAGGTATGAACTCTTCTGAGTCAAGCTTCTACTCTATTTTTGAAAATGGTCGACTTGTTTCAGACAATATAAATCTCCAGCAGAAACACTACTGCGAGTCTCTTGGTTTTATCGCTGATGAAGAGATGAATCTTTATCAAGCTTCACAAAAACCAAGCAAAGCTTCAACAACCTATTTTCAAGGCAGTCACGACAGTGCAACCGTTTTACCTGAAGCCCTTCTTCACTTTAATCATGCTACTGAAGGGTTTGGACAATTCATCCAGATAGATAAGGCCGGTCATTTACCCATCTACGGAACAGTTGCTTCGGGATATGACAAAGGAGTTCCTGTTGATACACGGTTGGCCCTCCTTCGAAAAGCATTGATGGGCCGAGAAATTAACTCCATGGAACTGAGTAATGTTGAGAAATCATCAGGTTTCAAATGGAATAAAAAGCTGAGAAGGTAATCTACTTGCCTTAGGATAATTAACTCAGTTATAAACTTCTTACCGAGATCAAGGGACTATCGCCGCCGCAAGGGGGAGGAAAGTCTGGACACCATAGAGCATCGTAGCGGGTAATGCCCGTCCACCGCGAGGTGAGGACAAGTGCAACAGAAAGGATGTATGGCCCTTCGGGGTGCGTAGTGAAATCAGGTAAACTCTACGAGGTGCAAGCCCATGTAGGTGAGCGTTGAGTCTGCTCGAGGAGCTCACGGGTAGGGTGCTTGAGCTTAAGGGTAACTTTAAGCCTAGAAGAATGATAGTCTGAAACAGAATCCGGCTTACTCTTGATCTCGGTTTTTATAAAGACAAAATCTTTTTAGATGCAGTTGATATATTACTTCGCTCATCAAAATCAATCCACATTACTTCTCTTGGAAACTTCATGGACTTAAGTTGAGTTAAGTTAAGTTTCAGTGCAAAGTTAGTAATTTTATATTTAGTAATACTGGTCTTCACTGATGGTAAGTCTGTTGTATCAAATTCAATTTTTGGGTATTGATTTAATTTCTCATCAGTAGTTTCTGTTATAAAAGTGGGTAGTTCATATTGGCCAGACAACCATTCTTTATCATTTTTCTTATAGACGAGGATTTGATTCTTTCTAGCAATGATTATGCGAAGAAGTTTAAGTTCATGTTCAACACTTGCTTTCTTTTCTCTCTGATCCATCGGATAATTAAGAACCTGCTTCTCTTTTAAGGCCTTACAATGAGTTCTTAACAAGCATAACTCACAGCTCACTCGACGGGCCTGACAATTTGTTCTTCCCAAATCCATCAGAGCTTCATTGAGTGCACGGTAATTCTTCGTACCTTTAAAAATTTTATCTTCTTCAAACAGCTCGTTTATTTTTTGTTGAAGTTTTACTCCCTTAGTTTCCTTGAGAGCAAAAAGTCGCGAAATAACTCTTTCAAGATTCGCATCTATTGCTAAAGCTTTTTGATTTTTACCAATAGCAATCAAAGCATTAGCAGTATAGGGTCCAATTCCAGGAATCGAAATAAGGGTTTTGTAATCGTCAGGAATCTCTGAGTTGAAATTTTCAGTAATGTGTTCAGCAATCTTTTTTAGATTCTTTGCTCTTCGATAGTAGCCAAGTCCTTTCCATGCGATCAGAAGTTCTTCCTCGGAAGCTTTTGCAAGATGTGAGAGACTTGGAAATTCCTCTAAGAATCTTTCAAAGTGGTTGAGTACAGTAGAAACAGTCGTCTGCTGTAACATGATTTCAGAAACGAGTGTTCGATAAAGAGTTCGCTCGGATCTCCAAGGTAGGTAATGAAATTCCTGCTTAGACCATTCAAGAAGTTTATCTAGATTCATAGGGCCGGATTGTTACGTTATTTGCACATTCTGACAAGTCCACTGACTTCATCCAGTAAGGAACGAGAAAATAAATCTCCCTTCTCCCCTTTGAGCTTGGCTTTTTTAAGAGATAAGAAATCTGCAAATTCTTTTGTATACTCGTTAATGTCCGTAATGATAATTAGATTTTTGGCTTCGCTTCTTTCTATCCAATCGATCATTCGATTTACTGAGTTAAGGCCGTTGTTAGTACAAAGGCTATCAAAGCTTCCTAATTGTTTAATGGATGTATCAAAAACCATTACATTGAGTTTTCTTCCAAATGAGCAGTTTGTATCAAGCCTCGTAATAAAACTTTTTCTGTAACATCCACCGTGCTCATCAGTGAAATCAAATTCTCTCATGGAACCAGAAGTATCTATCCAAACTTCAAGCTCATATTTAGATTTCTTCTCTGGAGCAGCTTTGCCACAAAAGATGTCAAACCCATTTTTTTTATCACACTCAATGAGGTCACGATCAAAACCACTAGGCGCTAATTCTCCTTCGGCTTTTGATTTCCCAAATGAAACTGCTTCCCACTCATTATCTGGACGATAGAGTCCATATTGTGGATCAAAACAATAATCTCCCATAGGTTCGCATTGCCGGCTCACTGTGGGTTTAGAAAAAACAAGAGGTTCTTTCATAGTTTCAATGAGGGCCGTTTTCTTATCTTGAGAAATAAACCACACCTCAATACTTTGAGGGGCGGCCAATAAGGGAAGACTTAGAATAACAAACCAAAAAAATACCATTAAAACTCAACATTTCGTTGTCTGAAGTACCTAAAGATGGCGTCTCCTAAATCAACGATGAGGTCTCTGTCATTTATATCCAGGTTTAAAAAGTCATTGAGATATGCTTTTTGTCTTGGTGACAAGGTTTCCATTTTTTCACGAATGGTGAGGTCTGTTCTTCTTTGTCCTGTCACATTCTCTCCAAAAGGCAATTGATGCTTTCTTCCACCTACACTAATTGTAGCGCTGGCCTTAGAAGTTGAATGATCATTGGGTGCATTCAACTCATCCTTGTAGAAAAGAACCAGCTTCTTTAATGTATCGGTAGATTCTTCTTCAACTCCATCAATAATTTCATGAAGAGGAATATCAAGAGCTGCAATTATCTTGGCCACCACCTGTTCATCTACAGTGCTCGTTTTAAGATTAAGAAAACGAGACATCGTTGAAATCCCGGTTTGGGTAAGTTCGGCCAAGTCTTTTTGAGTCGCCACTCCTCGAAGCTGCATATACTTACGAACGACTGCCAAAAAAATATCTAAAAAGTCTGGGGTAAATTGAATCATACGCCCCTCCTCTAATATCCTTATCGTATTGCAATGAAATTTCTTAATGCAATTTTAAACTTGACACGGATTGTCAATTGCTATAGAATTGCACTATGCAACAAGGCAAGAACGCCGGGAGCTTATATGAATACTCAAATCACTGAAATTATTTATAAAACCTCCCATATTCAAGGCCTTGTTATTCACAAGGAAGTTGTGACCTTTGAAGCACTCATAGGTCTGGCCATGACGGCCACTTTAGTTCAAAAAGCAACTTATCAGCAGGTTATCTTTTCAGATTGCAATTTCAATTGTTCAGAATTTCAAGGGGTTACTTTTGAAAACTGTGTTTTTGAGAATTGCACATTTGAATTTAGCCATTTTAGAAATTGCCAATTCAAAAACTGCAATTTCACCGATTGCAAATGGATTGCTTCCGGAATGCAGGGATCACTTTTTGAGGACTGTTTGCTAGATGGCCATTTAAAGAAGCAGTTATCGAGCAATAACAATTTAGAGCTCACTCAAGAAGAAAACCTCTTTGACCATCGTTTACTGGCCCTGGTGGCCTAAAGGAGTGAGGATGAACACTTCATTTTATATGATGACTATCGTAATGAACTTATTTGGCCTTGCCCTCTTTGTAACTGCTTTTGGAATTTGATGTCCCACAGAGAACCTACTTCTTATCTCCCCCCTCTAGGTAAAAGTAGGTTCTCCATTTCCTTGAAAGATATAATTTGAAAGTGTAGAACCTTTAATTATGTCTAAAACCTCCCACTCCATTCAATCCTTTAAAAGATTATTTAAATATTTTGGCAATCATAGAAAAGATTTCTATTTAGGAGCGCTTTTCTCATTTCTCAATAAAGCTTTCGATGTTGCTCCTGAAATTTTAATCGGGATAGCTATTGATGTAGTCGTGAGCCAAGAAAAATCTTTTCTTGCTCAATGGGGAGTTGAAGAACCTATTGAACAAATTTATATTCTCGCTTTGTTCACATTAATTATCTGGGCCTGTGAATCACTGTTTGAATATCTTTATAATTTAAAGTGGAGAGGGCTAGCTCAATCAATTCAGCATGAATTTAGAACGGAAGCTTATAATCATTTACAAAAATTAGATATGTCTTATTTTGAAGACAAGAGTACCGGGACCTTAGTTTCAACTCTCAATGATGATATCAATCAGCTGGAACGTTTTTTTAATGTAGGGATGAATAGTCTTGTTCAAGTCTTTACTGCAGTCTTACTCATAGGAATCGTCTTCTTTGTCTTGGCACCACATATCGCCATATTTTCTTTTCTTCCAATGCCTCTCATTCTTTGGGGTGCATTCTACTTTCAAAAGAAAGCGGCTCCACTTTATTTATCTGTTCGCGAGAAAGCAGGAATCATCGGAGCTCGACTTGCCAACAACATTGCAGGAATGGCCACAATCAGAAGTTTTAACTCTGAAGCATTAGAGCAAAACAAAGTTGCTGAAGACAGTTTAAATTATCTTCAGGCCAATAGAGAAGCCATTGCTGTTTCTTCGGCGTTTACGCCAATCATTCGAATGGCGATCTTGGCCGGTTTTCTTGCAACCTTCGTTCTCGGAGGAAGAATGGCCCTACAAGGAGACCTCAATGTTGGTTTCTATGGCGTTCTCGTTTTCTTAACTCAAAGGCTTCTCTGGCCTCTCACTGGTCTAGCTGAAACATTGGATCTTTTTGAACGGGCCATGGCGTCTGCTGATCGAGTGCTCGATCTCATCAAAACACCTGTTAAAATTGAACAAAGAAAAGAACCTAAGCTTTATCGTCATGAAGAAGGGCTCTCCTTTAAGGATCTTCGTTTCTCATATCAGGAAGGTTTTCCTATTCTTAACGGCGTCAATATTGAGGTTCCAGAAGGAAAAACCATCGCCATCGTAGGGCCAACTGGTTCCGGAAAAAGTACCATCACGAAACTTCTCTTAAAGTTTTACGAACTTGATTCAGGTGAGATTAAACTTGGTGGACAAAATATCAAAGACGCTGATCCTAAAGAGATCAGATCACAAATTGGTATTGTTAGTCAGGATGTTTATCTTTTTCCCGGAACTGTTTTTGAAAATATTGCTTATGCCAACCCCACTGCTTCAAGAGAAGAAGTTATAGCCGCAGCTAAGAAGGCCCATGCTTGGGAGTTTATTAAAACTCTCCCTCAAGGCCTTGATACTCTCATTGGTGAACGAGGACAAAAACTCTCTGGTGGACAAAGACAGCGCTTATCCATAGCTCGCATCCTTCTCAAGAACCCACCAGTTCTCATTCTAGATGAGGCGACATCTTCAGTAGATAATGAGACCGAGGCCCTCATACAAGCTTCACTAGCAGAGGCGACTAAAAATAGAACGACGATCGTTATCGCTCATCGCCTCTCAACGATTATTCACAGTGATAAAATTTATGTACTCGCTTCAGGAAGGGTTGTAGAAGAAGGCACCCATTCAGAACTCATTAAGCAAGCGAAGGTTTACTATGAGCTTTGGAATGCTCCCAAGTTTAATTAGTTCTCGATAACTTTGGTATTCTTAGGAATATCAAAGTTAAAGTTGATCACATCAATTGGACCGACTTTAATTTCTGAGAATTTATACTTCTGTTCTTTGTCATCACTCTTAACAAGAGTCATAGATTCAAACTCTGAGAAGCTCTTCACTTCTTTGGCATTACTTTTTGCTGTGAAGGTTACGCTTTTAATGCCTAAATTTGCTTGAACTTCTTTATGAAAGTTAATCGACAATTTATTACCAGAAAATGTGTGATTGAATTCTTTAGAGTTTTCAAGTGACTTCGTTAAAGAATCAAAGGTCTTTAGAAGAGGCCATGAACTTTTCTTTTCGATCGTAACCTGTCCCTTCTCCCCCTCAATAAAAGGAGGTTGATAGATCCACGTTCTCTTAGGATTCACCACCACTGTTGATGGCTCAGGTTCCAAAACCTCCAAACGCAGATGGGAAGGATAGCGATATTTAATCTCTCCATTACTTTTAATCTCTTTACCTGTTACGGCCGAGATAATTGTTTCTTCAAACTTAGCGCTAAACTCTGATGGAATGATTGTTTGAGAAAAGGCAGAAAAGCTTATGAGAAGGAGAATAAAATATTTCATAATCATCCGTTGATTAAAAAAGGGGGAAGCTTCCTCTTTCTGAAGTTACTTCTCCCCTGTCCACAAACCACTAATGGAGTTGCACAGAAACGGCTTTGGATACGCCTGGTTCCTGCATAGTCACCCCATAGAGGGTGTCATTGAGTTCCATGGTTTTCTTATTATGTGTAATCAAAATAAATTGTGATTCCGAACTCATCTCGCGAAGTAGTTCATTGAATCGCCCAACGTTCGCGTCATCAAGAGGGGCATCAACCTCATCCAGTAGACAGAACGGAGAAGGTTTAACGAGGAAGATAGAGAAGATCAAGGACACTGCCGTCATTGCTTTCTCTCCCCCTGACATTAATGTGATGGACTGCATTTTCTTGCCAGGCGGCTTAGCAATGATATCCACACCGCAGTCAATAGAGTCAAGATCTCCCGTCACTTCGAGCTTGGCTTCACCACCACCGAAGATGATTGGGAAAACTTTGGAGAAGCGCTCATTCACTTCAGTAAAGGCATCCTTAAATCTTTCTTTAGACTTCTCATCAATATGAGTAATGGCCGTTTGAAGATCGGTTAGGGATTTTTTCAATTCTTCTTCTTGAGTTTTTAAGAAGTCATAACGGATCTTTTGACGATCGTAGTCTTCAATGGCCTGCCAGTTAATTTCACCTAGGCGGTTAAAGTCAGACTTATATTCTTTGAGCTTCTCTTTAGTTTCTTTAATTTGACCAGGGAAGCGTTTCTCAAACTCATATTCAACTGCTTCAATTTCTTTTTGACCATCTTCTGTTTCCATAAAGAACATAGAAGAAAGATCTTTTAAACCTTCAATGCGATCATTTGTCAGCTCAAGGTATTTCATCAGTGTTGAGCGCAGATCAATTTTATAACGCTCAAAAATATCTTTAACTAAGAGTTCTTCTTCTTGGATGATGTTTGTCACTTTCATCTCAAGTTCAACATTCTCTTTTTCAATCTTATTGATACGAGAATTAATATCTTTGAGTTCAGTTTCTTTTTCCTGCATTGAAAGAAGAACTTGGGCAATCTGCTCTTTGAGAAGATTGAGGAAGTTCTCTTTATCTGCAAGAACTTCGGCTTGCTCACGATTTGAAGCTTCGACTTCAATGACTTCAGTTTGAGCGTTTTCGATCTCTTCCTCATACTGAGAAAGGAGTTCAAGATTTGTTTCTTTTTTCTCTGTATATCTATCAATCTGGGATTGAACATCCTCAATCTGAGAATGAAGAGATTTTAACTGCTGCTGATAAGACTGAGCTTTAACTTTTAAGCTCATCATTTCATCGCGTTCACCTTCGAAACTCATCTTAAGTTCTTGATAGCGATCTTCAAGGTCACTCACTTCACTAGCAAGTTCTGTCACCTTTTCTTGAAGAGTATCTTTTCTATTGAGAAGACTCTCATCGCTTTCTAGAAGATCTAGACGAAGACGAGAAGTTTCAGACTTTCTATTCTGAAGAATCGTTAAACGACTTGAGTTAGAATTTTGGTTAGCTTCTTTGGACTCAAGCGCAGCTTTGGTAGCAGCAAACAATGAGTTAACATCATTGAATTTTTTAAGAGCTTCATCGAGCTCTTCTCTTTTAGCAGAAAGAGCTTCTTCTTTGCCCGCTACCGCATTTTCAAGTTCATTCAACTCAATTTGCTTAGCCTCAAGAGTGATTCCCATTTCTTGAATGAGATTATTTCGTTGAACAATTCCTTCTGCTTCGGATGCTTCCTCGTTTCTTTGTCCGATAACAACTGAGTTACCTACTTTTTTAACGATGAATCTTCCGTCTTTGGCCACTAAACCTTTAAATTGAATCTCAGGATTGATTTTAGAAGCAAGAGCAGCATCAAGATTATCGACAACGAAGAAACCATTTAAAATCTTATTTAGTTTATCAGCGAAATCTGCATTATTGATACGAACGATATCACTAAGAGCGCGAAGACCTTGACACCCTTGAGTTTCAAGTCGACCGATTGATTCAGTAGAAATAATGGCATCCATTGGCCACATAAGATCTACAGTTGAATCAAAATCAGCTACTAGATTACTATAACCATCTTTTCCACAAGTAGCGATAACCGCATCAAGGGACTCTCCAATAAGTTCCTGAACAGCAACTGTGTACTCAGGATCACATTCAATTAGTTTCCCAAGGACTTCAATACTTCCATCACTGACTTTTTGAACAAGTTCAATGGCTCCGGCACGACGACCTTCAGCAGAGTTATTGATTTCAATAAGTGAATTTCTCTTAGATTCCAGTTGAATAACTTCTCTTGATAGCTCTCTGTTGCGAAGATCGAGTTCCTTTAGCTCAGAAGCATAAGTCTCTACTTCTTTTTTTAGAGTTGGAATGATTTCTTCGAGAGCTTCAACTTGGGCCTGATACTCTTTAACTTTTGAACGATCACGAACCAAATCATCAGTAAAGTTTGATGTGGATTTCTCTAAGACTTCAATCTCAGAAGTTAGGTCTTGAAGTAAGCGTGCGTACTCTTCAAGTTTAGAAGCATTTTTAAAAGCTTCATTATCTAGTGCTTGAAAGCTTTCTTTAGAAAGAGATAACTCTTTCTTTTTCTCATTAAGTTCTTCTTCAAGATCAAAAAGTTGCTCTTTAAGAAGCTCTACTTTTTCTTCAAGACTTGAGAAATCCATTTGTTCGTAATTATTTGACTCGAGGTCAGAGAGTTCCGCTTGTAGAGTTTCTAAGCGCTCACTTCTTTTTTCAATATCTACTGCCAATTCCTCATTTTCATGATTGGCCCGTTCGATATTTTTCTCTTTATCAATGAGTGATTTCTTTAAATGCTTAACACGTTCCTCTGATGCCGCAAGAATTTTTGAGTGCTCATTAAAGTCAGCTTGAGCAGCATCAATTCTCTCCATCATGTCATCTTTTTGAATTTTCTCATCTTCTAAAAGAAGTTCAATCTGGGACTTACGAAGAGTAAGGTTTTCATGCTCTTCAACACGAGCATTAAGCATATCGTGAGCATTGACGTAATCTTGGAGATAGTCATGCTCTCTATGAGATTCAGCAATGAGTTCGTACTTACGAACACGCTCTCTGAGAGTTCTAGCCCTTTCGGCTTTCTCAGCTTGTTTCTCTAAACTTTTTAAGTTTTTATAAATTTCGTCTTGGAGATCCTCTAGACGAATCAGGTTGGCTTGAGTTTGCTCAATCTTCTTGAGAGATTCTTTTTTACGAAGCTTGAACTTAGTAATTCCCGCAACCTCTTCAATCATCACACGGCGCTCTTCCGGCTTGGCCTGAACGAGACGGTTAATTTCACCTTGAGCAATAATTGAATAGGATTTTGCACCAGCACCAGTATCCATGAAAACCTCATGGATATCTTTTAAGCGAGCTGGTTCACCGTTAATGCGATATTCAGTTTCACCGTTACGATAAAGTTTACGAGTGAGTTGAATTTCAGATGGTCGAGATATTGTTCCACTAATGTTAATGTGCTTACCATTTACATTATCAAGAACAAGTGTCACTTCTGCAAAAGAAGCAGGTGAGTATTTAGAAGAACCGGCGAAAATAAGATCCTTCATGCTTGTTCCACGAAGATGCTTTGCCGACTGCTCACCCATTACCCAGAATAGAGCATCTACAATATTGGATTTACCGCAACCATTAGGTCCAACGATACCGGTAATACCTTCATCAAAATGAATGACTGTTTTATCTTTAAAAGATTTGAAACCTTGAATAATGAGTCTATTCAGCCTCATGTGCGAAACCTCTCGATTGTGTGTTTGTGTCACTAACCTTCAAGTTACTTCTGCCTCTTGCATCCGCGAGCCTGAATTATGTTAGTTGAGCAATCATCTTCCCTCAAAGCTCTATGGCCTGTCTAGAGATTTCCCGCTTACTTTGCCTTGCAAAGGTGTCATTGACTCGTCGCTAAAAACCTTGCCATCAAACTGAAATCTCACTCATAATTAATAAATGAAAATAATTTTTTTAATCGCCCTTTTTTCAATTAACTTTCAAGTATTTGCAGAGGAAAAAGCTTTTGAAAAGAACGGTGTCACTTACCGACTCTCACTTCATCATGAGCTTTGGGTTTCCTCCCACTGTTTACAAGAATGTCTGGCCCTCAAAAAACCTCAAGTGACTCCAGAAATATCTCATTCTTCCAATCCCGCAGCTGAGTTTTGCCACAAGGCCCAAGGAAACTATCAAGTTGTTACGGAGCAAAGTGGTTTACCTGAAAGCCTTTGTCTTTTCTCCGATGGCTCCTATATCAAGGCATGGGACTACTACCGCAAATTTAAACCAAATAAATAGGTCTTCTTCTCTGGCATCATCTCTGCAGGTCCTTGAGTTGGAGGTGTTATATGAAAGTGCTCAAGCTATTAATTCTTGGTTCTGTTCTTTGGGTAAATTGGAAAAATGCTCGAAGAATCTTCTATAACTACCACATTAGAAAAAATAAGGATACTTGGGCCGTCTAAGCTATAATAGTTCCTATGAGTGATCGACCTCTAAAGGAACTAAGAAAGAATCTTTCTGCGCATTTTTGTTTAGTACCTTTTACTACTATTATTCTTGAACCCGATGGCAAGGTGGGTATTTGTCGTAACAAGGGCGACAACTTCCCTATTGGTCACATTAAAGATCGTCCCTTTGATGACCTCTGGGACATTCGCAATAGTCCCAAAGCTCAACAATGGCGACAAGAGTTCTTAGATAATACTCCTGTCATTTGTCATCATGAAGTCAATTACAGAAAATGCCATCTTGAATATGGCTTTAATACTTTAGCAGATCATGCTGAACTTTCAGCCAAGCAACAGGGAAAAATTCTACGGCTAACGGCCAATCTCAATGGTCAATGCAATCTTCGCTGTCCCTTTTGCACTGTATGGCAATCTCCTAATGGGAATTATACGGAGGAGAACTTCTGGGCGCCGGCACGAATATCTCTTTTCCCCTATCTTAAAGAGATCGACATGCTAGGAGGGGAACCCTTTATTCAAGCCGACACTTTTAAGCTTATCAAAGAAGTGAGTAATCTTAATCCCGATTGCCAGTGGTTTTTTACAACTAATATGGCCTGGTCCTTAAGCTCTAAGGTAGAGGAACTTCTCAATCTAATTGATGTTAAAATTCTTACGGTTTCAATAGATTCATTAGTACCCGAAACCTACGGTATCCTGAGACCACCGGCCAAGCTTCCTATCATTCTTAGAAATCTAGAAAAAATTGTGAACTATAATGAGACAAGAAAGAAACCTTTTAAAATCGCCATCAACAGTCTTTTTCAGAAACTAAATTGGCAAGAGCTACCAGAGGTTGTGAGATTCACAATCAAGAATAACTTTGCATTGAATCCTATACTTCTGAGAGTTCCTGCTTCATCTTCTCTTCTGGACTATTCTGAGAGCGAAAAAAAGAAGATACTTGATTATTATTTTGAAAAGATAGATTCAAAGGATTTGAAACTCATCACCCCTGTGATCATTCCACTTATCGAAGAGCTCCAGCCTATTGATAAAGCTTATTACTATCAAATACTTAGAAATTATTGAACAAGTTTTCCATCTCGATAAATCATTTCAATCTTTAAAAGATTCATTAAGTCGAGGGCCGGAGATTTTTTGTATACATTAAAGTGGGCCAAATACCCTGGGGCGAGCTTACCGACCCGATAGACATTCTGAGTGTGAGCACTGTTAAAAGTGGCAAGTTTGAGCACTTCATTATTCGTTAAACCACATTTTTTAAGACCTATTAAAATCTCAATAAGATTTTCACCGAAGTGCTCGTTAGGAAAATCAAAGTAGTGATCCGAACCAAAGGCAATAGGAATTCCTAAACGATGGGCCTTTCTGATATTAGAACAGTTGTGTTTAAAATCTTTTGCGGAATCTTCGTGGAAATAAGTTTTCCTTTTAGGGTTTAGAAAAAGTGTTTGATAGTTTGTTGGAACAAGAATCATTGAGGTTGATGCAAGTTTTAACAATTGATCCTCAGTCATAAAAGAGCCATGCTCTAATGTATCTGCACCACTTGCAAGAGCAAGTTCAATTCCTTTTTCGAGGATTGCATGAACAGCGACTAATTTATTCTGTTGATGTGCTATAGTCGTGGATGTTTTTAAGTCTTCTAGTTTTGCAAATTGATGATTCGGTTCTTCATCGGCAAATAGTTTGACGATCGGATAAGGATGCTTTGCAAGTCCATCTGATAACTTTCGATACTCAATCGAAAGCTCCTTTGGTGAATTTGGCGGCAGTTGTCCCAACTGAGGCGCGAAGCCAGCTCCCGAAGAAACAACGAGGATATCTTTTATAGAAGAAATATCATCCTCTCCCACCTGTCCTTGGTTTCCCAAGTCTCGGGCCAAAATAAACCCCGCTTCCTTCATTTGTCGGGCACGTTTAAAGGCCAGTGCCATTTTTACATCTTTATCTTTATTGACCCACTTCTTAAGCCCCACAGAGAAGTCATAAGAAAAAGTTTCATCATTTAGAAAAAGGTGAGTGTGGGAATCAATCAGTCCTGGAATAACCCACTGTCCAGACAAGTCTATTACTGAAAGATCAGAGTCAAATTCTCGCGGATTCATTTCCACAATGATCCCATCTTTAACGACAAGAACTTGATCTTTGATCCACCTTGCATTTTGAGAATCAAATAAATAACCAACTTTAAAAACCTGGGCCTTAAGATTAAAGCTAAAAGATAAAATAAAAAGAATTAAGAGTTTCATATTGTTTTAAAGTAAGCGATTGTTTTAGCGATTCCTTCTTCTAAAGAAACTTTGGGCTCCCAGGAAAGAAGTTCTTTCGCCCTAGTAATATCCGGACATCGCCTCACGGGATCATCAGCAGGAAGACTTTCATGAATAATTTCAGAGATTGAGCCTGTCATTTTTTTAATCAGATGAGCAAGGTCTTTCATTGAAACCTCTTGTGGATTTCCTAGATTAACAGGGGAAACATCCACACTTGATTCCATTAATTGAACAAGTCCCTGGACTAAATCATCGATATAGCAAAATGATCGAGTCTGAAGTCCTTCTCCATAAAGAGTCATTGACTCTCCAGAGAGGGCCTGATTGATAAAGTTACTGACCACTCTTCCGTCATCTTTTCTCATATGGGGACCATAGGTATTAAAAATTCTGGCGATTTTAACATCAAGTCGAAAGCTTCGATAATAATCACTGCACAAGGTCTCAGCACTTCTTTTTCCCTCATCATAACAAGAGCGAAGACCAATAGGATTTACTCTTCCCCAGTATGTTTCTGTTTGAGGATGGACTTCTGGATCACCATAGACTTCGCTAGTAGAAGCTTGCAGGACCCTCACTTTTTTCTTGTGAGCGAAATCTAAAATATTGGCCATACCAACAACATTAGTCTTAATCGTCTCAATTGGATTACTTTGATAATCTCGAGGAGAAGCAGGACAGGCCAGATTGTAGATTTCATCTACATCTAGATCAGGAAGACCTTGAGTAATATCACCCTCGATGAAAGAAAACTTTTCATTGCTCTTTAACTTATCGACTAGAATTCTCTGACCAGAAATTAAGTTATCCAAACAAATGACATGGTGATGTTTATCAAGGAGATAATGACACAAGTGTGAGCCGATAAAACCGGCCCCACCTGTAATAAGAATTTTTTTACTTTTCAGAGAGTTTCTTCTCCAGCTGAGCAACTCTTTTTTCTAGGTGCTTAATAGTCTCAAGTAGAGGAACGACCATCATGGAGTAATTAACATATCTGTAACCTTCAGCATCGCGAGCAACACATTCAGGGAATACTTTTTCTACTTCATCGGCCATCAATCCAATTTGAGTACCGGCCGCTAATTTCTTATCTTTAAAATCATCGAGCTTGTAATCAAACTTATAAGCATTTAAAGCAAGAGTTGTTTGCGCCACATGATGAGTATCCATTGGCTCTACGTTCGTTTTAAAAAGTGGATCTGAACCTGCAAAGACATCTAAGTAAATGCTGTCGTTAAGCACTTCCTGTTCAATCTGGGCGAGATCAAAAATTTGAATTCCGCCAAAATCATAGGGCTTCTTATCTTTTTCCTGGCTCATTATTTCTTCCTTTTAAAACAATTATATCTATTTTAAGGTCCATAAGCGTTTTTATCAAATTATTATCCTAAACTTTTGATAAATTTGATAACTTTCTCAAACTCAGCGGGCTCGTAACTAACAGGAATCTTAAGGATCGAACTTAAATAGAGACGCTGTTCCATCATTTCTAGCTCAAAGCGTTTTTTCGCGAGCTTATCAGGATAGACTAGCTCCAACCACTGCCAAAAACAATGGACAGGTTTACCGTAGAGAGGAAGGCCTGCCATATTTTGGGCGAGCATCTCATTGACCACCTCTGCTACTTTCTGAGGGCTTTCTAACTTTACTAAAAGTTGACATGAGTTTTGATGAGAATCTTGATGGGCCCGAATCCATGCAAGTTCAGGAGCAGCATCCATCAACGCCTGACGATGCATTCGAAGCTTGTTCACTATTTGCGGTAAACGCTCAAGCTGAACATTTAAGAAGACACCACTTATATCAGAAACTCTCATAGAGTGCCCAACTTCATAGTCCACATCACTAAGATAATTATTATAAGTTCTT
>Ga0079224_100001078_pt1 | contig 30043 bp, 30 predicted proteins | sample Stecom2015_FD_80414 | JGI IMG/M metagenome (GOLD analysis project Ga0079224, IMG submission 80414) | Agricultural soil microbial communities from Utah to study Nitrogen management - Steer compost 2015 | ecosystem: Environmental > Terrestrial > Soil > Agricultural land | place: USA: Utah... | reverse complement strand
GGCTCGACCGCCGCGACCGCGCCCCGCATCGAGTCAGGGAAGATCCGCGCGATCCAGCGCTGCAGATCCAGATCCAGGTGCAGCCGCAAGTCGTTGCCGGGGATCGGCGCGACCCGCTGCTCGGGCCGGAACTCGCCCACGATCCGGCCGTACGCGTCGACCTCCACGTAACGGACGCCCTGCTTGCCACTCAGGAGCGACTCGTACTGCCGTTCCAGCCCCGCCTTGCCGATCAACTGGCCGGGCGCATACCCTTCGAACTCCGGCATCGCGAGCTCCGACTCGCTGATCTCGCTCACGTAGCCGACGAGGTGCGCGACCGCCTCGCCCGCCGGATAGCGCCGTTTCGGGCTCATCTCGATGTAGACGCCGCCGAGGATCGGACGCCGCTCCTCGATCGCCGAGACCTGCTCGAAGGTCAGATCGCTCGCGACCAGGAGCGGCTGGCCGGGCAGCTTGTCGTGCCGGCGCAGCAGAGACTCGATCGATGAGGGCGTCAGATCCAGGATCGGCGCCAGCCGTTCCAGCTTCGCGCGGACCGAGTCCCGCGGCGCCGGAAGGATCGACAACGTGTAGCCAGGCACGTTCTCCGCCACGATCTCGCCGTTGCGGTCGTAGATCGTGCCGCGCGGCGCCGGGACCGGGAGCGGACGGAGACGGTTGCGGTCCGATTGGAGCGCGTATGCACTCGTCCTCAGGACTTGCGTCTGGAAGAACGCGAACGCCAGCACGCCCAGCCCGAGGACGAGTACGATGTACGCACCCTGCGCCCGCCGTCGACGCGAATGGAGGTGGAAGAGACGCATTCCTCTATGGCGACTTCGTGGACACGTGCAACCTCGCACGGCCGGACAGCCGGCCCCTCAACGCTCGCCGGTCACCAGACGGTAGAGGAGGAGCGCGACCACGCCCGCGGCCGCGGCGTAGAGCGATGCCAGCGGCGCCTCGATGAGGAGTCGGGACGTCGCCGTCTCCCATCTCCCCCCGGAGGCGGCCACGACATGGTACACCGCATCGTGCAGCCACTTTCCGATGAAGAGATAGGCGCCCACGAATCCGAGGCTATCGCCGATGAACAGGTCCCGGGACCGGGAGCCCAGGAAGCCGACAAGGGTCAGGGCGACGGTGTCCGCGCCGAACGCGACGAGCGAGAGCGAGTCCCGGAGCAAGCCGAGCCCGAAGCCGAGGATCGCGGCTGCGCTCCCGCCGAGACGCCTGGCGGCGAGGAGGACCGCGACCGTCAGCAGGTCGGGCACCGCATCGCCGAGCCCGAGGACCAGGTGGAGACCGAAATAGATGACGACGAGCAGGGCGATGAGCACCCCGTAGGACCAGCCCCGTGCCACCGTCATGGCTGCTCGGCGCCTCCCGACCCGGCCGCCGGGCCCACGCTTCCGGCGCCCTCCTCGTCCACGCTGTCCGGCGGCGCCGCCGTCGGCCAGAGACTCGTCAGGTCGCCCTCGCCGCCCTCGTCCACCCGCACGCCGACCAGGACGTGGGTCGCGGCTTCGGGGCGCACCGCGGGCCGCAGCAGATAGCTCTTCCGCCAGCCGGTGTCCGCCTCCTCGATCCCGATGACCGTCCCGATCGGGATGCCCCTCGGGTAGATCCCGCCCGTCCCCGAAGTCACGATCCGGGTCCCCGGTTGGATGTCGCTGTGGAACGCCGCGCCCGTGAGCACGAGCAGGTCTTCCTCCCGGAACTCGCCGCGGCGAGGCTCGACCAGGCCGTAGACCGAGCCGTCCATCGTCATCGCGCTGACCCGGAACTCCGGATGCGTCCAGTCGATCGCCTGGGACGATCGTTCGTCGACCTCCCAGACGACGCCCACGAGCCCGTCCGTCGACAGGACCGGGCTCCCGATCCGGACGCCATCGGCCGAACCGATGTCGAGGAGGAAGGTGCTCTCCGCGCCCGCGATCCCGAGGCGCAGCACCTCCGCCGCGCGGAAGCTCGCCTCCGCACGCGAACGGAGGCCCAGCAAGGCCCGGAGCCGCCGGTTCTCCTCCGCCAGCGTCATCTGCGCCGCGGCGACCGCGGCCAGCGAGTCGTGCTTCGCCCGGAGCTCGGCCACATCCAGGCTCCAGCTCCTGCGTTCCGCGACCTGCCGCTGCACCGTCAGGAACGGCCGCAACGCGGTCCCCCGGACCACGCGCCGGAGCGGCGCCTGATAGGCGCCGGGGAGCATAAACAGAACGAGGGCGAGCAGCAGGAGGCCTGCCACGATCGCTACCTCGCGCCGCCTTCCCTTCCGCCTACCCTCGAAGTAGTCCACCGCCTATTGCGTCAGAACGCTTCGGAACCGTGAAAAATCATCCAGGATCCGACCCACGCCACGGACGACGCACGTCAACGGCTCTTCGTCGACGTGGATGGGGAGGTTCGTCTCGTGGGCCAGGAGCTCGTCGAGCGCCCGGATCAAGGCGCCACCGCCGGTCATGACGATCCCGCGGTCGACGATGTCCGAGGCCAGCTCCGGCGGCGTGATCTCCAGAGCGCGACGGACCGCGTCCACGATCTGCTGGATCGGTTCCTGGATGCACTCGCGGACCTCCTGCGAGTGCACCCTCACCGTCTTCGGGATCCCGCTCACGAGGTCCCGTCCCTTGACCTCCATCTCCCGCTCCTCGCCGGTGTTGAAGGCCGATCCGATCTGGATCTTGATCGCCTCCGCCGTCGGCTCACCGATCAGGAGATTGTAGTTCTTCCGCAGGAACGAGACGATCGCCGCGTCGATCTCGTCGCCGCCCGCCCGGATCGACGTGTCCGAGACGATCCCGCTCAGCGCGATCACCGCGATCTCCGTGGTGCCGCCCCCGATGTCGATCACCATGTTCCCCGTCGGCGTGTCGACCGGCAGCCCCACCCCGATCGCCGCGGCCATCGGCTCGGCCACCATGTACACCTCCTTGGCGCCCGCCGCCGTCGCACTCGATCGCACCGCCCGCCGCTCCAGCTCCGTGATCCCCGACGGGACCCCGACGACGACCCGCGGCTTGATGCGGAAGATCCGCTTCGAGATGACCTGACGCAAGAAATGGCGCAGCATGATCTCGGTCACGTCGACATCCGCGATCACGCCGTCCTTGATCGGGCGCACGGCGATGATCCCCTCGGGCGTACGGCCCAGCATCCGTTTCGCCTCGAGGCCGATCCCCTTGACACGGTTCGTCCCGCGTTCGACCGCCACGACGGACGGCTCGTTCAGGACGATGCCTTCGCCCTTGAGGTAGACGAGCGTGTTCGCCGTCCCGAGATCGACGGCAATGTCGTTGACCGGGAGGAGCCCCCCGGAACTGAGCCACTTTCGCAGCGCCATAGCTCACCGTGGCCCCCGCATCGGGGCCCGACAGGGATCCAGCGGGTCCGCCCACGCCGGCCGTGGAAGCATGTCACCCGCATGAGAAGAAACTCAAGCTAACTGTGCTTCAAACCCGGTGCAAGTCGCGTTCGGGTCATAGTATCGGCCTGCTCGCCGACGCCCTCCTCCACGGTCCGCACTCAGTGCCGTCCGGTGCTTCCGAACCCCCCCACGCCCCGGCCTTCGTCGGCGGGGAGGCGGTCGACCGGCTCCCAGGCGATCCGGTAGATGCGGGCGACCAGGAGCTGCGCGATCCGCTCGCCGTGCTCGATCTCCTGCGGCTCGGCATCGAAGTTGATTAGCGGCACGCACACCTCGCCGCGGTAGTCGCTGTCGATCGTGCCGGGCGAGTTCGGCATCCCGAGTCCGCGCCGGAGCGCGAGCCCGGACCGCGGCCGGACCTGCGCCTCCGTGCCCGGCGGGAGCGCGACCGCGATCCCGGTCGGCACCAGCACCCGTCCGAGCGGTGGGACGACGAGCGTCGGGCCCGCGTTCCTCAGATCGACCGCGGCGGAGCCGGACGTCGCGTAGCCCGGCAGCTCCCACTCAGGCGGGTAGTGCGCCAGACGCTGGATCAGGACCCGGATCTCTTCCATCAGGATCGGCACGCGGGAGCGGGCGCTGGAGGCGAGGCCCATCCGGGGCCTCGCCCCTCTGCCCCCTGCTAGAGCACGTCCTCGACCGAGGTGTACGGGAGACCGAACGTCTCCGCGACCATCGGGTACGTGACCGTGCCGTTCACCATGCTGAGCCCGAGCGCCAGGACCGGATCCCGGCGGCACGCCTCCCGCCACCCCAGGTCGGCGATCCGGGAGACGTACGGGAAGGTCGCGTTCGTGAGGGCGAGCGTCGACGTGCGCGGCACCGCGCCCGGCATGTTCGCCACGCCGTAGTGGACGATGCCATCGACCTCGTAGATCGGGTCCTCGTGCGTCGTCGGACGGATCGTCTCGACGCAGCCGCCCTGGTCGACCGCGACGTCCACAATCACCGCGCCGGGCTTCATGTACTTCAGGTCCTCGCGCCGGACCAGCTTCGGCGCCCTGGCGCCGGGGACCAGGACCGCCCCGACGAGGAGGTCGGCACGCTCGAGCTGCTCCCGGATGTTGTACCGATTCGAATAGAGGAGCGTCACGTTCGCGGGCATGACGTCCTCCAGGTAACGGAGCCGGTCCAGCGAGATGTCCATCAGGACCACCCGCGCGCCGAGCCCGGCCGCCATCTTCGCCGCGTTCGAGCCGACCGTGCCGCCGCCCAGGATGACGACGGTCGCCGGCTCGACGCCCGGCACGCCCGCCATCAGGACACCGCGCCCGCCGAAGTAGTTCTCGAGGTACTTCGCGCCCTGCTGGATCGACATCCGCCCGGCGACCTCGCTCATCGGCGTCAGGAGCGGGAGCTCGCCCGACGGGAGCTGAACCGTCTCGTACGCGATCGCGACCGCGCCCGAGTCCAGGACCGCACGCGACAGCGCCTCCGACGCCGCGAAGTGGAAGAAGGTGAAGATGATCTGGCCCTCGCGCATCAGCGGCCACTCGGATTCGATCGGCTCCTTCACCTTCACGATCATGTCCGCACGGCTCCAGACCTCGGCCGCGCTGTCCACGATCGTGGCGCCCGTCGCCTCGTACGCCGCATCATCGAACCCGCTGCCGAGCCCGGCGCCGCGCTCGACAAGAACCGAATGCCCGGCCTGGACCAACGCCTCCGAGCCCGCCGGCACCAGCGCGATCCGATTCTCGTTGGTCTTGATCTCCTTCGGCACTCCGATGATCATCTCGACTCGCTCGATAAGAGGGAACTCACCGATCGGGACCCAGCCTCAGCGCGAGCTGACGGCCCGGATCGAAGTACTCGGCGGCGACCCCGGCCACCTCGTCGAGGGTCACCGCGTCCACACGCGCCGCCAGCTCGTCCAGCGTCAGGAACGGCTCGTCGAAAAGCGCGAAGCCCGCGAGCCGCTGGAGCCGCGCGCCGCTCGATTCCAACGACAGGAGGAGCTGACCCTTCACCTGCCCCTTCGCATCCTCGAGCTCTGCCGCACTCAACCCATCACGGGCGACGAGCGCGAGCTCCTCCCGCAGCACGGATTCCGCGTGGTCCGCCCATTCGGGACGTGTGCCGACGTAGACGCCCGCGACACCCGCTTCGGCGCAGAAGGATTGGAACGAGAAGACCGTGTACGCAAGACCCAACTCTTCGCGCACCCTCTGGAAGAGCCGCGAGCTCATCGCCCCGCCGAGCGCGTTCGACAGCAAGACGAGAGCATAGCGCCGGGGGTCACGATGACCGAAGATCCCGGTGCCCAGCACGAGGTGGGTCTGCGCCGTCGGACGGGTCACGTGCAGCGTGTCCCCCACCAGGGTCCGGGGGGGCCCGGGCAGCGGCGAAGGACGACCGCCGTCGGCCACCCCGACGAACGCGGCCTCGACCCAGTCGACCAGTGTCTCGTGACGGATGTTGCCGACGGCCGCGACGATCAGGTTGGCACGGCCGTACCCCCGCCGGTGGACTCGCCTGAGATCCTCGGCGCCCAGCCGCGCGACCGTCTCGCGCCGGCCGAGGATCGGCGTGCCGTACGGGTGGTCGCCCCAGAGCGCTTCGGCGTGCAGGTCGAAGATCAGGTCGTCCGGCGTGTCCTCGACTGTCGAGATCTCCTCGAGCACGACCTCGCGCTCGAGCGCGAGGTCCTCCTCCCGGAGGAGCGGCGAGGAGACCATGTCGGCAAGCACATCGAGAGCGAGTTCGCCGTGCTCGGCCAGGACCCTCGCCTGATAGCTCGTGTGTTCCCGGCTCGTGTAGGCGTCGAGCGCGCCGCCGTAGCGCTCGAGGGAGAGCGCGATCTCCCGCGCGCTCCGCCGACGGGTCCCCTTGAAGACCATGTGCTCGACGAGATGGCTCGCGCCGAGCTCCGACGGCGCCTCGTGCGCCGAGCCGCTACGGACCCAGACGCCGACCGAGACGGAGCGGAGCTCGGGGAGCTCCTCGCTGAGCACCAGGAGCCCGCCATCGAGCTCCGTACAGGCGAACCGGTCCGCGCTCACTCCGCCAGAGCGGCTTTGCGCGAGAGGCGGATCCGCCCCTTCTCATCGATCGAGAGGAGCTTGACCCGCGTCGTGTCACCCTTCTTCAGGACGTCCTCGGTCCGCTCCGTCCGCCCTTCCTGGAGCTCCGAGATGTGACAGAGCCCCTCGACGCCGGGGAGGATCTCGACGAAGGCGCCGAACGACGTCGTGCTCTTCACGACGCCCTCGTAGATCCGCCCGACCTCGGGCTCCTGGACGATCCCCAGGATGATCTCCCGGGCCCGCTCGCCGCCCTCCGCGGAGACGCTCGCAATGGTGACGAGCCCCGTGTCCTCGACGTTGATCTCGGCGCCCGTCTCCTCCTGGATCGAACGGATCGTCTTCCCCTTGGGCCCGATCACCTCGCCGATCTTGTCCGGATTGATCTGGAGCGTGATGATCCGGGGCGCGTAGCGCGAGAGGTCCGAGCGCGCGGAGGGCAGCACCTGATCCATGACGTCCAGGATGTAGAGCCTCGCCTCACGGGCCTGCTCCAACGCCTGGCGCAGGAGCTCGATCGTGAGCCCCTCGACCTTGATGTCCATCTGGATCGAGGTCACGCCCTGACGCGTGCCCGCGACCTTGAAGTCCATGTCGCCGAGCGCGTCTTCCAGCCCGAGGATGTCGGTCAGGATCGCGACCTGGTCGCCTTCCTTGATCAGCCCCATGGCGACCCCGGCGCAGGAGGCGCGGATCGGCACGCCCGCGTCCATGAGCGCGAGAGACGCACCGCAGACCGAGGCCATCGAGGAGGAGCCGTTCGACTCCAGGATGTCCGAGACCACACGGATCGTGTACGGGAAGTCCTCGTACGCCGGGAGGAGCGGCTGGATCGCCCGCTCGGCCAGCGCGCCGTGCCCGATCTCCCGCCTCGACGTCCCCCGGACCGGCTTCGCCTCGCCCGTCGAGAACGGCGGGAAGTTGTAATGCAGCATGAACGACTTCGACGTCTCCTGCGGGACATCGATCGTGTCGATCCGCTGCTCGTCCTGAACGGTCCCGAGCGTCGCGACCGCGAGCGCCTGCGTCTGCCCGCGCGTGAAGAGCGCAGAGCCGTGCGTGCGGGGCAGCACCCCGACCTCGCACGTGATCGGCCGGATCTCGGTCGGGCCGCGGCCGTCGACCCGTTCGCCCTTCTCCAGGATCTGACGGCGCATGATCCGCCGCTCGACCTCGGAGAGCGCGGCGCCGATCGCCCGCTCCTCCTCGGGGAACTCCTCGAGCAGCGCCGCGAGCACGTCCTCCCGGACCGTGGCCAGCGCCTGCGTGCGCTCCGCCTTGTCGTGCAGGTTCAACGCCTCGGTGACACGGGACTCGGCGACTTCCACGACCCGGTCCAGGATCTCCGGCGGCGTCTCCATCGAGACCCACTCGACCTTCGGCGCCGAGATCCCCTCCAGGAATTCGCGCTGGAGCGCGACGAGCTCGCGGATCCCGCGGTGTGCTACGACCAGCGCCTCCGCGATATCCTCCTCCGGGACCTCGACCGCGCCGCCCTCAACCATCGTGATCGCACTGTCGGTGCCCGCGACCACGATGTCCAGATCGCTGAACTGCAGCTGCTGGAACGTCGGGTTCAGCACCCACTGCCCCTCGATCCGGCCGATCCGGACCGCAGCCAGCGGCTCCGCGAACGGGATCTTCGACTGGTTCAACGCGACGGACGCGCCGAGCAGCCCGAGGACGTCTGCATCGTTCTCCTGGTCCGCGGACAGGACGGTCACGAAGATCTGGACCTCGTACATGAACCCGTCCGGGAAGAGCGGGCGGATGGGGCGGTCGATCTGGCGGGCCGCGAGGATCTCCTTCTCGCTCGGCCGGCCCTCGCGCTTGATGAAGCCGCCCGGGATCTTCCCCGCAGCGTACGTACGCTCGCGATACTCGACCGTCAGCGGGAAGAACGGCAGCGCCGTCGGCGTGTTCTGCATCGTCGCCGTACACAGGACCACCGTCTCGCCGTACTGGACGACGCACGCGCCGTGCGCCTGCCTGGCCATGCGACCGGTCTCCAGGATCAGACGACGGCCGGCGAACTCTCGCTCGATTCTACGCATTTCCGATTGTCACCCTTCCTGACGCATCACCCCGCCACCCCCGGGACGGACACACCCTAGCGCCGGAGCCCGAGCTCCTCGATCAGCGCGCGGTACCGCGCGACATCCGTCCGCCTGAGGTAGTCCAGCAGGCGGCGGCGCTTGCCGACCAGGAGCATCAGGCCCCGCCGGCTGTGGTGGTCCTTCTTGTGGACGCGGAAATGGTCGGTGAGTTGGTTGATTCGCGCCGTCAGGAGTGCAATCTGCACCGGCACGCTCCCGCGATCCGCGGGGTGAAGCTGGTATTTCCGGATGATGGCTTCTTTGTCGATCGCCATGGCTCTGTGCCTCCACGAGAGTCTAAGCTGGTCGGGAAGCGTTACGCTTCTGTTTTTGGCCAACCTCGCAAGTTAATCAACCCATCCGTTCCTTGCAACCACCGCCACCGGATCCGAGGATCCGTCGGGCGGCATCGATGTCCTCCCGCATGGCGCGCACCAGCGCGTCAGGGGAGTCGAAGGCGAGGACGTCCCGGATCCGGTCGCAGAAGGCGACCGTGACGGTCTCGCCGTACAGCTCGGCGTCGAAGTCGAGGATGTGCACCTCGATCGAGGGCGGCAGGCCGGGGAAGGTCGGGCGTGGCCCGACGTGGAGCACGCCGTCGTGGGTCTGGTCGCGCGCCGTCGCCCGGACCGCGTAGATCCCGGATCGGGGTACGAGCTTCTCGGGGTCCGGCAGCGCGATGTTCGCGGTCGGCACGCCGAGCGCCCGGCCCTGGCCGGCGCCGCGCACGACGGTCCCGGTCACCGCGTAGGCGCGGCCGAGCCCCTTCGCTGCGGCGACGACGTCGCCGTCCTCCAGCGCGCGCCGGATCCGACTCGACGAGATCGGAGCGTCGTCGACGGTCAGCGCCTGAACGACGACCACATCGAAACCGAGCTCCTCGCCGAGTTCGCGGAGCGCGCCGACGTCGCCGCTCCGACCGCGGCCGAAGCCGTGGTCGTAGCCGATGACGAGCTCCTTCATCCCGTACCGTTCGATCAGGATCTCCTCGACGAACTGTCTCGGCGGGTAGGCGGCCAGCTCCGACGTGAACGGGAGCGTGATGACCCGGTCGGCCCCGGCGGCGAGGAGGAGCCGTTCCTTCTCGGGGCCGGTCGTCAACAGCCGCGGCGCGGCCTCGGGCCGGACGACCCGGAGCGGGTGGGGATCGAAGGTGATGACCACGCTCTGGAGGCGCCGCCGCTCGGCCTCGCGGACCAGGGTCTCGATCACCGCGAGGTGGCCGCGGTGCACGCCGTCGAAGGTCCCCGTCGTGATGACCGTGCCCGCGGATGCGTCCCGTGCGGACGGTCGGTTCCGATGAACGGCCTCACGCATCGTGGAACACCTTTCGCGGACGGACCCGGCCGCGGTCGACCTCGCCGATGGCGGCCAGGGCGCCGCGGTGCACGATGGCGACCGGCGCGCGCGGGGGTGGCGCCTCGCCGTGCACGGCGATGGCCCCGCCGTGGCGCAGGCGGCCGAGCGCCTCGCCATCGACCTCGAGTCGAGGGAGATGGGCGACGGCCGCCAGCGGCTCCAGCCACGCGGCCCGGACCGCATCCGGGTCATCGAGTTTGGCGACGGGCACCGCCGCATCCACGTCGTGCTGGCCGATCTTCATACGGCGCAGCCGTGTGAGGTGCCCGCCGACGCCGAGCGCCTCGCCCACATCGCGGCCGATCGCCCGCACGTACGTGCCGCTCGAGCATTCGACCTCGAAGTCGATGTCGGGGAGTTCGATCCGGAGGACGTCGAGCCGTGAGATCTCGACCTCGACGGGTGCGAGTTCGACGGTCTCGCCCCGGCGCGCGCGGTCGTAGGCCCGCTCCCCGCGGACCCGCTTCGCCGAGAATGCCGGCGGGAGCTGCCGGATCCGCCCGAGCTGGCCGGCGAAGGCGGCGAGGATCGTCTCCTCGTCGAGATCGCGCCATCCCTCGGAGCGGCCGATCACCTCGCCCGTCGGATCCGCCGTGTCCGTGACGGTCCCGAGGCGGACCGTCGCAACGTACGTCTTCGGCAGGCCGACCAGGTACTCGGCCAGGCGAGTCGCACGCCCGACACAGAGGAGGAGCAGCCCGGAGGCGAAGGGGTCGAGGGTGCCGGTATGGCCGATACGGCGCGTGCCGAGCGCCCGCCGTGCAAGGGCGACGACGTCGTGCGAAGTCGGGCCTTCCGGTTTGTCCACGGGGAGGACGCCCGAACGATCAGCGCTCATCCAGCCCGTCCACGTCCTCGTCGCCCCCGGCGGCGTAACCCGACTCCTCGCCCATCGCCTCCTTCAGCAACCGTTCGATCCGCATGGCGTGGTCGAGGCTCCGGTCGAGTTCGAAGTGGAGCTCCGGCACCCGACGGATGTGGAGCTCGCGCCCGAGTTCGCCTCGGATGTAGGGGCTCGCGGCGCGGAGCCCCTCCAGCACTTCCGATCGGGCCGCGTCGTCACCCGAGATGATGACGTAGACCCTGGCGAAGGTCAGATCCGGAGACGTCTCCACGGCGGTCACCGTCGCCCCGGTCACACGGGGGTCCTTCACTCCGTGACGCAGGATATGCGTCACCTCACGCTTGAGCTGCTCGTTCAGCCGTTCGACGCGCCGGCTGGCCATGGCACCCCACCCTGATCCACACTCGTTCAACTGCTTGCCTCCGCCCCCTGCCTCGAGCGGCGACGGGTCGGCCGATGACGGCCGTACGCACCGACTGCGCCCCGGCCCGGGAGGGCCGTGCAAAGCGCGAAACGCGACGGGCCCGGTGTCGGGCCGGCCGCGTTCCTCAAAAGAAGGTGCGTCGACTGTCGATGATCCTGGTCCGGCCTTCGCCCTCGACCAGGCGGTCCGCGCTCTCGAGCACCGATTCGGCGTGCGCGCGCCCGCTCGCGACCACGCACGCCGTCAGCTCGGCGCGTTGCCAGCGGTCGTGGTGCCCGGTCTCGGCGACCGATACGTTGAACCGGTTGTGCAGCCGGTCCCTCAGGCTCCGCACCACGCTCCGCTTCTCCTTCAGCGACTGGCAGCCGAAGACCTCCAGCTCCCAGGTGATCACCCCGATCACCACGTCCCGGCGCCCCTTCCGCGGGTGGCCGCGCGGCCGGCTACGCGCCCTCGCCGCTGCCGGCGGCGCTCGCCAGCGTGCGGGAGACCTCCTCGACCCGATACGACTCGATCAGGTCCCCGACCTTGATGTCGTTGTAGCCCGCGATGTTGAGCCCGCACTCGAAGCCTTCCCGGACTTCGCGGACATCGTCCTTGAACCGCTTCAGGCTGCCCAGCTCGCCCTCGTAGATCTGCACGCCGTCGCGCACGACCCGCACGCGGCCCCGACGGTCGATGACGCCCTCGGTGACGTAGCACCCCGCCACGGTCCCGACCCGGGGCACGCGGAAGAGCTGCCGGACCTCGGCCACGCCGAGGAGCACCTCGCGCTCCTCCGGCTCGAGCATCCCTTCCATCGCGGCCTTCACATCCTCGATCGCCTCGTAGATGATGTTGTAGAGGCGGATGTCGACGCCCTCCCGCTCGGCGGTCGCACGCGCCTCCGCCGTCGGCCGCACGTGGAAGCCGATGATGATCGCGCCCGCCGTCGCCGCGAGGAGGACGTCCGACTCGTTGATCGCGCCGACCCCGCGGTGCACGACCTCGACGGCGATCTCCGGCGTCGAGAGCTGGAGCAGCGAGTCCGACAGCGCCTGGACCGACCCGTCCACGTCACCCTTGATGATGACGTTGAGGTGCGCCGTCTCGCCCTCCGCGAGGAGCTTGCTGAGATCCGTCAGCTTCACGCCGCGGCTCTTGATCCGGAGCTGCTTCTCGCGCTCCAGACGCTGGCGCGTCTGCGCGATCGCGGAGGCCCGCTCCGCGTCCATCACGATGAGCGAGTCACCGGCCTGGGGGACGCCCGAGATCCCGAGGACCTGGACCGGCGTCGCCGGACCCGCGGACTCGACCTGGTTGCCACGCTCGTCGAGGAGCGCGCGGACACGGCCGTCGTGATGGCCGCAGACGAACGCGTCCCCCACCCGGAGCGTCCCGTTCGTGACGAGCACCGTCGCGACCGGCCCCTTCCCGACGTCGAGCTGGGCCTCGATCACCGTGCCCTGCGCCGGCCGGTTCGGGTTCGCCTTCAGCTCCAGGAGCTCGGCCTGCAGCAGGATCTTCTCGAGCAGGTCGTCCATCCCCTGACCGCGCTTGGCGCTGACCTCGGCCGCGAGCACGTCGCCGCCGAACTCTTCGACCATGACCCCGTGCTGGAGCAACTCCTGCTTCACCTTCGCGGGGTTCGCGGTCGGCAGGTCGACCTTGTTGATCGCGACGACGATCGGCACGCCCGCGTTCTTCGCGTGGCTGATCGCCTCGACCGTCTGCGGCATGACTGAGTCGTCCGCGGCCACGACCAGCACCACGATGTCGGTGACCTCGGCGCCGCGGGCGCGCATCGCGGCGAACGCGGCGTGACCCGGCGTGTCCAGGAACGTCAAGGAGCGGCCCTCCTCGAGCTTGACCTGATAGGCGCCGATGTGCTGGGTGATCCCGCCGGACTCGCCGGCGATCACGTTCGTCTTGCGGATGTAGTCGAGGAGCGACGTCTTCCCGTGGTCGACGTGGCCCATCACCGCGATGACCGGCGGACGGGTCACAAGATCCTCCGGGCGCTCCTCGACGTCGTACTCGGCCGCGAGCTCCGCGCCGTACTCCTCCTCGCGGACCGCCTTAAAGCCGAACTCGTCGAGGAGCAGCTCGATCTGGTCGAAGTCCAGCCGCTGGTTGATCGTGACAAGGAGACCGAGGTTCTTGAACGCGCTCGAGATGATCTCCGTCGCGCTGCGATCGATCAGCTCGGCCAGCTCGGCCACGGTCAGGAACTCGTTGACCCGGACGATCTGCGATTCCTCCGCGCGACGACGCTCCTGCTCCGCCTCACGCTCCAGACGGCCGACCGGCTCCTCGCGGCGGTGGCCGCGCCTCCGCCCCCCGCCCTTCACCCCGGCCATGACCCGCTGGACGTTCTCCTGCACCGCGGCCTGGTCGACGCGCCGCTGCCTCTTCCGACGCTTCTCCCGCTTACGCCGGCCGTCCGCCGTGAAGCCCTCGGCCTGGATCCGGACCTGCCCGCCCGGACCGGCGCTCGCCGCCGGCGCGGCAGGGCGAGGCGGGAGCGCGATCCCCTCCGTGACCCGGCGCGGACGCCGCGGCTGCGCCGGCTGCGGCTCAGGGGCCGCCGCGGGCGCCTCCGGCTCCTCACGCGCAGCCGGCGCGGCCGGTTCCGGCTGAGTCGGAGCCGCCTGCTCCGGCTCCGGTCGCACCGGCCGCGGGCGAACCGGCTTCGGAGCGGCACGCTCCGGCGCCGCCGCCTCGGCCGCAGGTGCCGCCTCAGCGGCCTCGGCCGCAGGCTCCGCCGCCGCCTCGGCCTCCGGCGCCCCGGCAGCGGCGGCTTCGACCGCCTCGGCCGCCGCCTCGGCCGCCTCGGCCTCGCGCTCGGCCTCGACCGTCTCGACCGCTTCAGCCGCTTCGACCGTCTCAACCGCTTCGACGCCCTCGGGAGCGCCGCTCTGCACCACGACGGTGGTGCCGGTCGGCTCCTCGCCACCCGTCGTCACCAGCTCCGCGCCACGCGCAGCGGCCTCCTCCGCCGCCTCGGCCGCGAGCTTCTCCGCCGCATCCGCCGTGGGTGAAGCCGACGAGTCCGCCGCCGTCACCTCGACCGGCTCGGCCGCCTCGACCGGCTCTTCACGGCGACGCCGACGACGGCGTCGAGGGCCCGACTGCGCGTCCTCCATGACGGCCTCGATGACCTCATCCGGACTCTCGTGACCCTGCCGGCGCTCGCGCTCGAAGCGCGCCCGCAACCGGGCCACGACAGCGTCATCCACGGGCGATGCCTCGCTACGCGCGAAGACACCCATCTCCCGCAGGAGCTGGAGGAGGATCTCGGCCGAAACGCCAAACTCTCTCGCAACTTCGTAGACGCGCATATCCTCTCGCACCACCTCTCGAAAAATTACTCTGCCCGCTCGGATCCGCCCAGCAGTTCGCGCAGGCGTGACGCCAGTCTGGGATCCGTCACGCCAACCGCACTCAACGGCGATCGTCCCACCGCCAGGCCGAGCTCATCCCGGCTCGCAACGACGACGTACGGGATCAGTCGCGCCCGCAGCAGCGGGATCAGTTTGTCCATCGCATTGGCCGCCGCATCGGCGGCGACCAGCACGAAGTGGAGCCCTCGGCCCCTTGCCGCCAGACGGACCCGTTCGGTGCCGGGGATGATGGCGCCCGCCCTCGCCGCCAGGCCGAGTAGACGGAGCGCCGCCTCAGGCGTCCCGCCCCTCGGCATCCTCCTGCTCCCCGGCCTTCGGGATCGGCAACCCCAGGATCTCTGCGGCAACCTCCTTCGCTTCGGCGAGCTCCGCCTCCGACGGATCCGTCTCCGACGCCTCCGAGCCCGCCCCGTCCTCCTCGGTCAGCTCGTCGATGATGCGCAGCACCTCGTCGGCCGCGCTCGGCGTCATCCCCGGGATACGGACCAGATCCTCGCGCTCGAGGTCGATGATGTCGAGGAACGTATTATATCCCGCGGCGCTGAGCGCAGCCACCGTCGCCAGGGGCAGATCCAGTTCGCGCAGCGGGAAGTCCGCAGACTCGAACTCGGACTCGCCCCCGCCGAAGAGCGCCTCTTCCGCGCCCCGCTCCAGCCACTCCCGGCTCCCGTACAGGTCGATCTGCCAGCCGATGAGCTGGCTCGCCAGCCGCACGTTCTGCCCGTTCCGGCCGATCGCCAGAGAGAGCTGGTCCTCGTCGACGATCGCGGTGATGACTCGCCGCGTCGGGTCGCTCAGGACCTTGGCCACACGGGCCGGCGCCAGCGCCCGCCGCGCGAAGATCTCCGGGTCCGGGTGCCACGGGACGATGTCGATCCGCTCGCCCCCCAACTCGCTCACGACCGCCTGGACCCGGGCGCCCTTCAGCCCGACGCACGCGCCGACCGGGTCGATCGACTCGTCGCGCGACGTGACGGCCAGCTTGGTCCGGCCGCCGACCTCCCGCGCGATCCCCTTGATCTCCACGATCCCCTGGTAGATCTCCGGGACCTCGAGCTTGAAGAGCGCGGCCACGAACATCGGGTCGGCGCGCGACAGGATCAGCCGCGGCCCTCTGGGGGTCTCCTCGACCCGCTTCAGGACCGCGCGGATCGGCTCGCCCTGGCGGAACCGCTCCCGCGGGTTCTGCTCCTTCCACGGGATGATCGCGTCCGCTTCCCGCGCCTTGTTCAGCATGACCGAGATCTTGCCGCGCTCGACCTGCTGGACCTCGCCGCTCAGCAGCTCGCCGATGCGGTCCGCGAACTCCTCGCGGATCCGGTTCCGCTCGCCTTCCCGTACCCGCTGGATGATCCGCTGTTTCGCGGCCATCACGGCGTTCCGGCCGAACTCGGAGAACTCGATCGGCGTCTCCTGGATGTCCCCGATCTCGTACTCCGGGTCATCCCACCGGGCCTCTTCGAGCGAGACCTCGCGCGCAGGATCCTCGACCTCGGCGACGACCTCCTTCAGCACCGTGATCTGGATGTCGCCGGACGCCTCATCGATCCGGATCTCCGCCTCGACCGTGGGGCCGAAGCGCCGGGCCAATGCTGCCATGATGCCGTCGCGGATCAGATCGTGCAGCTCTTCCCGCGACAGGTTCTTGTTCGCGATCATATCGCGAAACGCCGCCAGCACCTGCGTCGTGTTCGCCATAACCCTTCCTGCTGGATCCCACCAACGGGCGATCGGGACGTCGGCCCTACCGCCAGCGGAACACCAGATGCGCCCGATCGATCTCGCGGCGCGGTATCTCGATCACTTCCCCATCGTTCAAACGGAGCCGGACCCGCTCGTCGTCCGATTCCCCGACGAGCCCGAGGAGCTCGCCCTCCAGGCGCCGGCTGCGGCCGGCCAGGACGGCGCGTCCCCGGACCGCGATCTCGTGGCCGGCGAAGCGCTCGAAATCGCGCCTCCGCAACAGGGGCCGCTCGACGCCGGGCGACGAGACCTCCAGGACGTAGCGTTCCCCGAGTTCGGGACGACCGTCCAGGTACGGCTCCAGCTCGCGCGTCACTCTGGCGCAATCCTCCACGGTGACGCCCTTGCCCGGCTCCGAGTCTTCCCGATCGATCCGCAGCCGGAGGATCGGCCGGGCGCGTGTGCCGGTCCGCTCCAACTCCACGAATTCGAAGCCCAGCGCCTCGACGCGGCGTTCCAATTCGCGCTCGAGATCGTCCTCAGCCATGCCCGCGCACTGTAATAAAAAAGTGGGGGTACATCCCCCCACTTCTCGCCCGGGCCGCCGCCCGGAGGCCCGGCTCCAACTGCAGTCAATATAACCGGCTAGCGCCTGGAAAGCAAGCCCCTTGCCGCCGTGCCGGGGGCGGCGCTCGCTACCCCTCGTCTTCTTCTGGCCGGGGTTCGTAGCCGTCGCAGCGCACGACGGGGAGTCTCGGGTAGCGAGGGAACGCCGGGTCCGTGGCCGACCGTTTGCACAGGCGGAAGATCGAGCCCCTGCGATTGCGGATCACGCGCACGTGTCGGCAGACGTCGCAGAGGCCGGCGGAGGACGGAGGGTGCGCCATGCCGCTTTCGGCTACTGCCCGGACCGGTCGCCCCGGACCGCGAGGAACCCGAACTGCCGGCCCGTGTGCCCTGCCCTGTGGGAGAAGAAGGGCGAGCCCTGGCATCGTGTGCAGTGGGCGGAGATCGTGATCCGTTCCGGCGCGACCCCCGCGCCGATGAGTCGCCGGGCGGCGACGGCGCGGAGGTCCACCGGCCGCGGCCCGTCCGGCCGCTCGAGCCCGAGCGCCTCGTGGACCTCCGGCCCGACCTCGTAGCAGCGCCCGCAGATCGCGGGACCCAGATGGACGAGGATGGAGCCGGCGTCCTTCGCGCCGAGGGCGAGGGCCGTGCGGAGCCCGGACTCCAGGACCCCCGCGACGACGCCGCGCCACCCGGCGTGCAGGGCGGCGATGATCCGGCTCCCGGGGTCGACCACGAAGACGGGGATGCAATCGGCGACGGAGACGGTCAGGAGCGCGCCCTCGACGCGCGTCGCGTGGCCGTCGGCCTCATCCGCGAGGACGAGGCCCGAGGCGACGATCTCGTGGGTGATGACCCTGGCGCCGTGGACCTGCGGCGCGTGGACCGCGGCTCGGGCGGCGGCCGCTTCCCGGAGCAGACGCCAACGGGCGAGAGCGTCTCCAACAGGCGTCCGGCCGAAGAGTCCCAGGTCGAACGGCTCCGGCGAGTCGCCCCTCGCCGTCGTGCCCTGGACCAGCCAGGGGAAGCGCTCGAGCCACTCCGGGTGCCCGTAGGCGGGGACGCCGTACGGGAGCGGCTCGTCCCGCACGATCCGGACCCGGTCGAGATCGCTAGTCGTCCTCGACGGGGATCGTGCGGGCTGCGCCACGGCCATCGAGTTCGGAGAGGCGGCGTTCCAGCTCGTCGACGCGGGTCCGGAGCGCATCGAACTCCCGGCGGGGCACGAAATCCAGCCGTTCGCGCGTCTCCCCGACCGCCTCCTTCGCCCGTTCGACCGTGCTCCGTACCGCCTGCTTTGCGCGCTCCGGCGAGAGGTCGCCACGCTCGCGCATCTCCTCGATCGTCTCCTCGATCGCGTCGCGGAACGCGGCGAGGATCCCCGTCGTCGCCCGGATCCACTCCCGGGTCGCCTCCCTGGCTCGCTGCCGGTCGTCCGTCATGGTCGTCCCTTCTCGTTCAGGGTTCCCTCGAGTCGTAGCGGGTGATCCGCGCGCCGAGGCGCCGGAGACGCTCGTCGATCCGCTCGTAGCCCCGCTCGATCTGGCCGACGTTGTAGATCTGACTCTCGCCCTCGGCGCCGAGCGCTGCGATCAGGAGCGCCATCCCGGCACGGATGTCGGGGCTCTCGACGACCCCGGCGTGGAGTCTGGAGGGCCCGACGACGACCGCACGGTGCGGATCGCACAGCACGATCCGGGCGCCCATACCGATGATCTTGTCCGCAAAGAACATGCGGGACTCGAACATCTTCTCGTGGATCAGGATCGTGCCGCGGCACTGCGTCGCGACGACGAGCGCGATCGAGGTGAGGTCCGCCGGGAACGCGGGCCAGGGGCCGTCGTCGATCTTCGGGATGTGGCCGCCGAGGTCCATCCGGATCTCCCGGTCCTGATCCGCGGGCACGAAGAGGTCGCGGCCGCGCGGTTCGCATCGGATCCCGAGCCGCTCGAAGGCGAGGAGCGTGGAGTCCAGGTGTTCGATGGCTGCGTCCTCGATCGTGATCTCGCCGCGCGTCACCGCGGCCAGGCCGATGAACGATCCGACCTCGATGTGGTCGGTCCCGATCCGGAACTCGCCGCCGTGGAGCCGCTCGACGCCCTCGATCTCGAGGACGTGCGTGCCGATCCCGGAGATCCGCGCGCCGAGCGCGTTCAGCATGTGGCAGAGATCCTGGACGTGCGGCTCGGCCGCGGCGTTCCGGAGCCGGGTCGTCCCCTTCGCGAGCACGGCGGCCATGATTGCGTTCTCGGTCGCGGTCACGCTCGGCTCGTCAAGGAAGATGTCCGCGCCTCTGAGGCCGTCCGTCTCGAGATGGTAGCCGCCGACCGTCTCGACCCTGGCGCCGAGCCGGGAGAGTGCGAGGAAGTGGGTATCGACCCGCCGGCGCCCGATCACGTCGCCGCCGGGGAGCGGGAGGAGCATCTTCCCGACCCGGGCGAGCATCGGTCCGGCGAGCAGGATCGAGGCGCGGATCCTCGCGGCCAACGCGGGGTCCACGTCGGAGGCGTAGACCTCGCGCGCGTGGACCCGGATCCGGTTCGGTCCCAGCCATTCGCTCTCGACGCCGAGGGAGCCGAGGAGCTCCAGAAGCGTCCGCACATCCCGGATGTCCGGGATGTTGTCGAGGATGACCGGCTCATCGGTCAGGAGCGTCGCGGCGATGACAGGCAGCGCGGCATTCTTGTTCCCGGCCGGACGGATCGTGCCCCGGAGCGGGTGGCCGCCTTCGACTACGAATTTCGGCATGATCCCACCTTCTGGAGCGCCGGCGACACTGCACCCGGCCGCCGACGCACGTACGTCCCCCGGGGGAAGTTACCGGCGCACCCGGGGCACCGTCAATTCAGCCATTCAACTGACGTGGATCCGGACCCGGAGCGGCTCGCCCTCCACGTCGAGCACGTTGACCATCGTCCGTTCCCCGAGGCGGTTGCACTGGAGCGAGACGCGGCTGCGCCCCACCCTCATGCGCAGGAGATCGAGGAACCGGAGCCGCCGGGGGAGGAACGGTTCGATGAGTTCGAGCGTGCCGTCGGTCGCGTTGGGCTCGACCCCGAGCAGGCCCTGGAGCATGAGGAAGAGGGCGCCCGTGGCCCAGGCCTGGGGCGAGCACGAGACCGGGTAGGCGACCGGCGCATCCGTTTCGCCCCGCCAGATCCCGCAGAACAGCTCGGGGAGCCGGTGGTAGCGGAAGTGGAGCGCGGCATCGAAGAGCGCGTCCAGCACCTCGGCCGCCTCGTGGCGGAGCCCGTAGCGCGCCAGTCCGCACGCGATGATCGCGTTGTCGTGCGGCCAGATCGTGCCGTTGTGGTACGAGAGTGGGTTGTAAATCGGCTGATGACGCGCCAGGGTCCGGATCCCCCACCCGGAGAACATCTCGTCGCCGAGCAGGACCTCGGCCATCCGTCGGGCCTGCGCCAGCGTCGGGATCCCGGACCAGAGGAGGTGGCCGGGGTTCGACGTGATCGTCGGGAGCGGCCGTTTCTGGCGGTCCAGCGCGAGGGCGAAGTACCCCACGTCATCGATCCAGAACGCCTCGGAAATCCGTTGCCGGAGCAGCGCGGCCTCGCTCCGGAGCCGGTCTGCGCGTGCGTAGTCGCCCAGCGCGTCGTAGACCTCGGCCATCAGCCGCTTCCCGTGGTAGACGTAGCCCTGGGCCTCGACCAGCGCGATCGGCGGTTCGGGGAGCCTGCCGTCGGGGTACGACACGCCGTCGCCCGAGTCCTTCCACCCCTGGTTGACCAGCCCGTGCGGCGTGCGGACGGCGTACTCGATGAAGCCGTCGCCGTCCATGTCACCGAAGTGGTCGATCCAGTGGAGCGCGCGTTCGGCGTGCGGCAGCAGCTCCCGTGCGAAGGTGAGATCGCCGGTCCACCGGACCGTCTCACCGAAGAGGACGAGGAAGAGCGGCGTGCTGTCCACGCTGCCGTAGTACGGGAGGTGAGGGATCTCCATGCACGACGCCATCTCGCCCCGGCGCAGCTCGTGCAGGATCCGGCCGGGCTCTTCCTCAGTCCAGTCGTTGACCGCCTGGCCCTGGTACCGGGCCATGAACCGAAGCGTGTCGACCGCGACCGCCGGATCGACCATGAGCATCTGGAGCCCCGTGATGAGCGCGTCACGGCCGAAGGGCGCGGTGAACCACGGGATCCCGGCGGAGATCGTCGTCTCGCCCTCCCATTCGATCATGAGGGCGCGCAGATCCGTGATCGATTGCCTGAGCGTCGTGTTGAAGAACTCATCGTCGCTCCGGACCTCGCTCGCCTCGGTGTGCCACCGGTCGTACGCCGCGCGGATCGCGCCGAACCTCTCACCGAACCCGACACGCTCCGGGGCGCGGACCGGCCCCTCACCGAGGATCGGGGTGATGTAGATCTCGAGCTCCGCGGATTCTTTCGGGTGCAGGTCGAAGACCCACCGCACGCGGTGGCCGTCGATCTCCGTCGGCCGCCGCGCGAAGTGGAAGTGCGTGCGGCGGAGCAGGCCATCGCGCCCCCGATATGCCCAGACGACGTCCCGTTCGCCGACCTGCGGCAGGTAGTAGCGTCCGCGCTTCGGCCGCGTCGCGCCGCGGACCTCGAAGATGTCGGCGAAGTCGACCGCAAAGGTGATCTCGATCCAGAACTCGACCTCGCGGCCCAGGAAATTCGTCAGGATCATCCGATCTATCATCACGTCATCGAGGAGCTGCTCCCGACGGATGTGCAGGAAGTTCTTCGGCTCGGAGAAGAGGCCGCCGAACTCTCGATCGGTGATCGTCAGGTCGATCTGCGACGCGAAGACGCGGGCCGCCTGCGAGCTCAGCACGTCGGGCCGGCCGCCGGCCGTCCTCACGTCGTACGCGCTCAGGAAGCGCGTGTCCTCGTGGAAGAGCCCGAGCTCGCACGCGCCCGGCGGCGCGACGTTCCCGGCCGCGTCGGTCAGGAGGAAGAGCCCTCCCTCCTTGAGGACGAGCTCGGTGTTCGCCAGCGTCTGCGACTCGCAGCCGATCTCCTCGTATCCGAGGAGCTCTCTGGCCGGGACCGGAACCAGCTCCTCCGGCGCGAAAAAAATGCTTCCCATGGCTCCCGCGGCCCTCGGTGTCGTTCGCGCCGTCGCTCAGGAGGCCGGCGGCAGCGCCTTGCCAAGCAGCCCGGCCACGCCGTCTGCGACCAGCTCCGCTGCGCTGCCGTTCGGGGACGCGGGGACCGGGCACCGGGCCATCCTGGTCTCGACCCTGTCACGTCGACGGGGGAGAGCGCCCGGCCGACGCGTCGGCCGACCGTCCTCGCAGGCCGGTGCGGCGCAAGAGGCGTTCCAGCCGACCCCATCCGGGCGTGAACACAGCTTGACACCCCCAGAGCGCAGCCTCTAAGATGGACCGGCCGGCCCCGGGCCGGATCACCGTTTCCGCGAGTGGTCACGAGACCGCGACAGCGACCGACCACAGCCTCGCCGGACTGGACGAGCCGGCCACGTGCAAGGGGCGTAGATGCATCTCCTGATCGCCGTCATCAACGAGAGCGAGAAGCTCGACGAGATCCTCTCGGGCTTCCTCGAGCTCGGGATCACGGGCGCGACCATCATCAACAGCGAGGGGATGGGCCGCGTCGTGACCCACGAGATCCCGATCTTCGCGGGGCTCCAGACGCTCATCGCGCGGTCGCGCCCTCAGAACCAGACCATCTTCAGCGTCATCAAGGAGGATGAAAAGGTCGAGGGCGCGATCTCGCTCCTCCAGGAGATCTGCGGCGGGCTGGACGACCCCGGCGCCGGGATCGTGTTCACCGTGCCGGTCACGCGCGTCGTCGGGCTGGCCCCGGAACTCGGGACCGAGGAGGGCTGAGCCGTGGCTCCGCACCGAGGAGATCGATGATCGGCCGACGTTTCCGCCTCGCGATCCACCAGTTCGCGCCCGCCCTCCTCGACCCCGCGGCGAACGCCTCGCGGATCGCGGAGTCCGCGACCGGATCGGGAGCCGACCTGGTGCTCACGCCCGAGCTCGCCCTGACCGGGTACGACGTGGGTGATGCGGCGACGTCCCTCGGCATTCGACTCGAGGTCCCGGGCACGGTCCTGGATGACTTCGAGCGGGCGCCCGACACCGTGCTCGGGCTGATCGAACTCGGCGATGACGGGATCCCCTACAACGCCGCCGTCCTGCTCCGCGAAGGCCGCGTCGTCTTCCGCCACCGGAAGCTCTACCTCCCCACGTACGGCATGTTCTACGAGGGCCGCTTCTTCGGGCGCGGTTCGCGCATCGACGCCTTCGAACTCGGCGGCGGCTGGAGGGCGGGCATCCTGATCTGCGAGGATTTCTGGCACCCCGGGCTCGCGTACCTCCTCGCCGCGCGGGAGATCCACATCCTCCTCGTCCAGGCCGCTCCGGCGGGCCGCGGCGTCTGGGAGGGCGGCGAGAGCGGCGCCCGGTTCGCCACCAATGACGCGTGGGAACGGATCGCGCGGACGACGGCGCAACTCTACGGGATCTACGTCGCGCTCGCGAACCGTGTCGGCACCGAGGGCGGCGTCGTCTTCGGCGGCTCCTCGCTCCTCGTCGGGCCCACGGGCGATGTGCTCGCCAGGGCCCCGGACGACGAGGAGACCGTGATCACGGCGACCGTTTCGCTCGACGAAGTCGAGCGCGCGCGGCGCCCCTTCGCCCACCTCAGGGATGAGGACCCCTGGTTCATGGTCCGGGAGCTGACCCGATGCCTGGAGACGGCGTCGTGAACGACCGGCGGCGCGAGCGGATCGCGAGCGTCATCGGCGAAGTCCTCCGCCAGGCGGTCCGGGATGCCGGCGCAGCGGGGATCCTGGTCCTGGACGACGGCTCGCCCGAAGCTCGCCTGGTCCTGGAATGGTCCGTCGCGGCGCTCGGCGAGTCCGCCGTCCGCCGGGCCGGCATGCCGACCGCAGCACAGGTGGGCGCCGCCCTCCCGGCCCTCGCCCCCGACGCGCCCGGGGCTGCGCTGGAGGAGCTGCACCGCTGCCGCGCACGGCTCATCGCGCGCGAACACGACCTGCTCCTCGCGCACCCGGCCAACAAGACGGCGCTCCTCCTCGGAGGCACGATCCCGCCGGAGCCGCTCCTGCCGCTGGGCGACCTCTACGCCAGCCAGGTCGAGGCGCTCGCCGGAGCCTGCACGCTCCCGTCGAGCGTCGAGGCGATCGTCGAGATCGCGGGCGGGATCGGGCCGGTCGACGCCGCGCTCCAGGCGCTCCTCGAGGAGCGCCGCACGATGGAGGACGCCCTCGCCCACCTCGACGACCGGGCCGGCGCCGCCGTGCGCGACGCGCTCGCGGCCGGACGCTTCGCTCGACGGCGCGTCGGACTCGTCCCGAAGCTCGGCACGCGCACCCTCGGGATCGACCTCTTCGCATGAGGACGGGAGGAGGATAGCCGTGGCCCTCATCGCGATCCTCGCCCGGATCCAGGCACAGGCCGACATCGCTGGCCGGCTCGAGTGGATCGCGTGGGCCCAGACCGCCACGGCCGTCGGCACCATCGTGATCACGCTCCTCGTCCTCGCCGTCGCCGTCGCAGCGGTGGCCGTGCTCCGGGCCGCGAACCGGGTGCTCCGAACCCTCGAGGAGCAGGCAGAACGGCTCGCGCCCCACGCCCAGCCGCTCCTCGAACGGGCCGAACGCGTCGCCGAGGACGCGGCCGAGATCTCCCACGCGATCCGCCGGAACGTCGAGAACGTCCAGGAGACGGTGGACGATCTCCAGGAGCGCCTCCGCGCGACGCTGGACGGCGCCGAGGCCCGCGTCCGCCACCTCGCGTCCGTGCTCGACGCCGTGCAGGGCGAGGTCGAAGAGCTCCTCATCGAGGCGGCCGCAACGGCTCGCGGCCTGCATGTCGCGGCCCGGACCCTGGGCGGCTCCGGCCGGGCGCGCTCCATGCAACCTCTCGACGATTCGGCGGTACTCCATGACGATGGAGGCGGCGATGCATAGCCCGACCGAGCCCGGCGCGCTGGAGGGATTCAAGCCACAGCGGGACACAATCGACTTCGCGATCGCTTTCACCATCGGCGCGGTCGCGGGCGCGGTCGCGACACTGCTCCTGCGCCCCAGGCCGGCGACGCGCGTCGAACGGATCCGCAAGGAGCTGGAGCCGTACCGCAAACGTGTGCGAAAGGATGCTCGACGGGCGAGGAAGGGATTCGGCGAGGGCGCGGCGGCGGCCGCGGACCTCGGCGGCGCGCTCCGGGATGCCGGGCGCGAGGTGGTCGCCGAGCTGCGCCGCGAGATGAAAGAGATGGTGGCCGCCGCGCGGGGCGAGATCGCCCGCACCATCGAGGAAGGCCTCGACGACGCGCGGAGAGCGCTACGCAAGGGCGCGCGCCGCTGGCCGATGGGATAGAGATTGACGACGAGTTCGGCGATGATGCGAGCCGGAATACCAGCTATCGGCGTGGTGGCGCTGCTCCTCCTCACCCCGAACGAGGCGTGGGCGTTCGGGCCGGCCACGCACGCGTTCCTGAGCGAACAACTCCTGAACAACCTGTGGATCCTGCCCGCGACGGCCGCGGACCTGCTCCGCTCCTTCCCGCAGAGTTTTCTCTACGGCTCGCTCGCCGCGGACATCTCGCTCGCGAAGAAGTACGTGCCGGTCGGCCGGCACTGCCACTACTGGCACGTCGGCGAAGAGATCTACGCGGAGGCGGACAACGACAGGCTCCGCGCCGTCGCGCTCGGATACCTGAGCCACCTCGCGGCGGACACGATCGCCCACAACTTCTTCGTTCCGCGACGACTCCTCCTGACCCGCTCGACCAAGGCGCTGGGCCATTCGTACTGGGAGCACCGTCTGGACGCGCACCTCGGGAGCCGGTACGCGGCGCTCGCCCGATCGGTCGTCATGGATTATGACCACACCGAGGCGGACGCGCTCTTCGACCGGGTGCTGAGCGGCACGATCTTCTCGTTCGAGACGAACCGCCGCATCTTCCGAGGCATGATCCAGGCCCAGGACGACGAACGCTGGAAGTCCGTCTTCGATCAGGTCGTGCAGCGTTCACGCTGGGACCTCTCGGCGGATGAGGCCGAACTCTACCTCGCACGCGCGTTCGACTCCGTCGCGGATTACCTGATCCGCCGAAAGGCGTCGCTCCCCGCAGCGCTGGACCCGACCGGCGAAGTCAACCTGAACCTTGCCAAGCGGCTGCGGCGGATGGCGTTCCGTGAAGGCGTCTGGCGCCAGCCCGGCCGGCTCGCCGAGCTCGTGGACGAATACTTCCCGCTCCCGACGACGCCGACCGAGTACTGGAACCGACGGATGCTCCCGTCCCAGGCCGCCGCGAGCTGATCGACCCTCGCGGTGGCCCGGGCGCTCGCTCAGCCGCCGAGCTTCCGACACAGGACCTCCGTGGCCTGGCGCGGGTCCGCCTTGCCCTGCGATCGGCGCATGACCTGACCCATGAAGAAGCCGAGGAGCCGTTCCTCGCCGGCGCGGTACCGCTCCGCCTCCCCCGGGTGGGCCGCGATCACCTCCTCGGCCCAGCGCTCGATCTGATCGAGGTCCCGGACCTGCGTGAGCCCCTCCTCCTCGACGATGGCCGCGGCGGTGCGGCCGGTCTCCGCCATCTTCGTGAAGACCGTCCGCGCGAGCGAGGTCGAGACCGTGCCCTCGCGGACGAGGCGGAGGAGGCCCGCCAATTCGGCCGGCGGGATCGGGAACTCCGTGATCGCGCACTGGCGCTGGTTCAGCCAGGCGAGGACCTCCGTCATGACCCAGTTGCTCGCCGCCTTCGGATCCTCCGAGGCGGCCGCGACGGCCTCGAAGTAGTCGGCCACCTCACGCGTCGCGGTCAGGACCTGGACATCGTAGACCGGGAGCCCGTACTGCTCCAGGAACCTGCGCTCCTTCTCGGCAGGGAGCTCGGGCAGCTCGCCGCGGATCCTCTCGACCTCGGCGGTGTCCAGCACGAGCGGCGGCAGGTCCGGCTCCGGGAAGTACCGGTAATCGTGGCTCTCCTCCTTCGAACGCATCGGCCTCGCCTCGCCCCGGTCCGCATCCCAGAGGAGCGTCTCGGGCTCGACCCTGCCGCCGGACTCGAGGAGCGCGACCTGGCGCTCGATCTCGAAGTTCAGCGCACGCTCCACGTTCGAGAAGGAGTTCATGTTCTTCACCTCGGTCTTGGTACCGAGGCGCTCGCTCCCGGCGGGGCGGACGGAGACGTTCGCATCGACGCGGAGGCTTCCCTTCTCCATGTCGCAGTCGCTGACGTCGAGGTATTCGAGGACCTGCTTGAGACGAGTCAGGAACGCCCTCGCCTCGGCCGGGGACGCGAGATCCGGCTCGGTCACGATCTCGATCAGCGCGACGCCGGCCCGGTTCAGGTCCACCGCCGTCCTGCCCGGGAACCGATCGTGGATCGACTTGCCCGCGTCCTCTTCCAGGTGGATCCGACGGACCCGCACGCGCCTCGACGCGTCGCGCGCGCCGCCAGCGGCCGCGTCCGCGGAACCGTTCCCGGACGGGACGTCGAGCCACCCGCCGGTGGCGAGGGGGTGGTCGTACTGCGTGATCTGGTAGCCCTTCGGCAGGTCGGGGTAGAAGTAGTTCTTCCGGGCGAAGATGCTCGTCCGATGGATGGAGCAGTTGAGGCCGAGCGCCGCGCGGACGCCCAGCTCGACGGCGCGGCGATTGATCACCGGCAGCGCGCCCGGCAGCCCGAGGCAGACCGGACACACGTTCGTGTTCGGCGGCGCGCCGAACTCGGCCGAGTCGCCGCAGAACATCTTGCTCCCGGCCTTGAGCTGGACGTGGATCTCCAGCCCGATCACAGGTTCGTACCGCATCCTCGCCTCCCTATCCCTTCAGCGCTCGTTCGAGTGCAGCCGCGGCGCGCACCAGCCCCGCCTCATCCCAGCGGTCCGCGAGGAACTGCCCCCCGACCGGCAAGCCATCGATCCATCCGATCGGGACCGAGATCCCCGGGATCGCGGCGAGGTTCGCCGTCACCGTGAAGATGTCGGCCAGGTAGATCTGATAGATGTCCTCGACCGGCTCGCCCAACCGTGGCGCGGTCGTCGGCGTCGTCGGCGTGAAGAGCACGTCCACGCCGGAGTCGAAGACGCGGCGGAAATCCTGTGCGATCAGCGCCCGGACCCTCTGGGCCCGCCCGTAATACTCGTCGTAGTGGCCGGCCGCGAGGGCGAACGTGCCCAGCATGATCCGCCGCTTGACCTCCGCGCCGAACCCGAGCTCGCGCGTCAGCTCGTAGACGTCCAGGGTCGACTCCGCGTCCGGCGCCCTCAGCCCGTACCGCACGCCGTCGAAACGCGCGAGATTGCTCGACGCCTCGGCGGGCGCGATCAGGTAGTAGGTCGGGATCGCGTACCGGGTGTGCGGCAGCGAAACCTCCCGGATCTCGGCGCCGGCGGCGCGCAGCCGTTCGATCGACTCGCGGCAGAGCGCCGCGATCTCCGCATCGAGCTCGGGCGGGAAGTACTCTTCCGGCACCCCCACGACGAGCCCCTCGGCTCCCCGGTCGAGCGCTTCGTCCAGTCGGGGCATTGGCCGATCGGCCGCGGTCGAGTCGTACGGATCGGGGCCGCTGATCACCTCGAGCAGGTGCGCCGCGTCCGCGACCGTGCGGCTGAGGATCCCGATCTGGTCGAGCGATGATGCGAAGGCGACCAGGCCGTAGCGGCTGATCCGGCCGTAGGATGGCTTCAGCCCGACGATCCCGCAGTACGATGCCGGCTGGCGCACCGACCCCCCCGTCTCCGAGCCGAGCGCCGCAGGCACCATCCCGGCGGCGACGGCGGCGGCGGAGCCGCCCGACGAGCCGCCGGCGACGCGCGTGGGGTCGCACGGGTTCTTCGTCGCACCGAAAGCCGAGTTCTCCGTGGTCGAGCCCATCGCGAACTCGTCGAGGTTCGTCTTCCCGACAATGATCGCGCCCGCTTCGCGCAGCCGCCGAACCGCGGTCGCCTCGTACGGCGACCGGAAGCCCTCGAGGATCCGGGACCCACACGTCGTGGGGAAATCCAGCGTGCAGATGTTGTCCTTGATCGCGATGGGCACGCCCGCCAGAGGCCCGGGGTCCTTCCCCTCGACCACCGCCCGGTCGACGGCCTCCGCGAGCTCCTCCGCGCGGGCGACGTCGTAGCTCACGAACGCGTTCACCCCATCGGGTCCGAAATCACGCCGTCGGATCGCGTTCAGCGACGCACGCACGGTCTCGAGCGCCGAGGTCCGGCCGCTCCGGACCCGATCGGCGACCTCCTTCAACGACAGCGCCTCCACACTCACGCCCCTCCTCCCCCCAACGCCTCGGGCGACGGCCGGCCGGCCGACCCCGCGCGCGCCTTGTCTTCGAACGAGTCCTCCAGCTCCACGGTGTCGAGCGCCGCCAGGCGGGGCACGGTGAAGAAGCCATCCTCCCACTCGGGCGCGAACGACGCGATCGGCGATTGGAGGGCATCCGGCTTCTGTTCCTGCGGCCGGAGTGGCGCCACGCCTTCCGTCGCGTCGCCCACCCCCGCGATGCCCTCCACGTCGACCGCACGCAGCTCCTCCATGTGGGAGAGGATCGCATCGAGCTGTACCGTGAAGCGCTCGACCTCCTCCGGAGTGAGCCGAAGTCTCGCCATTTTCGCTACTTCCAGGACCTGCTCCTTCGTTATCGCCATACCCCGTATCCGACGTTAGAGCTCTTTCTGTAGATTCGCGTACCGCAGCACAACGCGCTTGACACCGAGCTCTTCGAACTCGATCGTCGCCCGCACGTCGCGGCCGAAGCCCGAGAGCTCCCGGATCACGCCCCGGCCGAACTGTGGGTGCCGAACCGTCTCCCCCTTGATGAAACGCGGCTCGCTCTGGGCATCGCTGAAGTCGATGACGAGCCCGCCGCTGCCGGGGGCGACGCCGGCGTCGCCCCCGAACGGCGGACCGGACGCGTACGTCCGATCCCGCCACCGCCTCTGGTTCCACTCCCGAGACCGCGACAAGGTGGGGGTCGTGCGGTGCTCCAGCAACTCCTCGGGGATCGGCTCGAGGAAGCTGGACGGGACCGAGGCGATCACATCGCCGGCGCGCCGCCGCATCCGCGCATGGGTAAGGAACACCTTCTCCCTCGCCCGCGTGAGCCCGACGTAGAAGAGACGGCGCTCTTCCTCCAGCGCGTCCGGGTCCTCGTACGCACGCGAGAGCGGGAAGAGGCCGTCCTCGAGGCCGGTGATGAAGACGAACGGGAACTCCAGCCCCTTCGCGTTGTGCAGCGTCATCAGCGTGATGGCGTACGACTCGGGGTCGCGGCGGTCG